>Ga0207667_10002494_pt1 | contig 22933 bp, 15 predicted proteins | sample KBSCornC52_FD_184301 | JGI IMG/M metagenome (GOLD analysis project Ga0207667, IMG submission 184301) | Corn rhizosphere microbial communities from Kellogg Biological Station, Michigan, USA - KBS Corn C5-2 (SPAdes) (version 2) | ecosystem: Host-associated > Plants > Roots > Rhizosphere > Soil ...
TCCTGGCAAAAGGAAGAAGTAGTAAGCTCAGAAATAGTTTTTTCATACAGTAATTGGATATGCCAATATAAAGACATATTTCTAAACATGCAAGTCCTAGTCTTTACCTCAAGAATAATGCCTTATTTCGCAGGCGTAATCGTAATATTTCTATATTCTATAGGACCATGGTCTCCCTGCAGATAAATAGGCCCGGGCTCGCCTTCATTACTGTCCAGCGCCCCACCGGTGATACCCGGGATCTCCTGGTTGCATATCACCGTCTTCCCATTCAGCACCACGGTCACCATCCTGCCCACTAACGTAATATCATAGGTCTGCCATTGATCCACACCAAGACCGGCACGCTCGCTGGGTGACAGAAAGCCATAAACGCCGCTGAGATGATCATAGCCAGGTCGTATATCACCTTCATCATCCTCGATCTGCACTTCATACCTTCCCCGCAGATATACGCCGCTGTTACTGCCCTTGGGATATTTGAATTCGATATGCAATTTAAAATCCCTGAACTTCTCGTCTGTAACGATATTGGCGCCGGAGTGAGGGCTCCGCAGCACACCTCCTTCAGCTATCCATTGATTCTTGCCCATGGCATGCCAGCCCTTCAGATCAGCGCCATCAAAAAGCTTGATGGTCTTTCCCCATACAGGCGCCCCGCTCCGTACCAGCGAAGGAGCTTTCCTGCCCACCCACTTATACTCTTTTCCATTGGGCTCCACCATGGAACCCGCCAGCGAATCACCCTGAAGAGCGCCTTCCACCGTCAGATCATGGTCTTCCCGCTCCCATTGCGGAGGTATGGAAAAACTGATCTTCCCATTGTCATAGCTGACCCTTGAAATGGGACGGGCGCTGCCGCCACCGCCGACAAACCTGCCCACCAGCGTTCTCGATCCCGACAGCTGGATCTCCAGCCAGGAAGGAACATCGCGCCCATCCTGGTGTACAGTGATATCCCATCTGCCTAATACTGCTTGTTCATTGAACGCAATTGGGCTTCCGGAAATATGGCCCAATTGCGCCAAACTTCTAATGTCTGTCCTTCGGACAACGGACCCGTGGTCCGTTCTGCCATCTTCCTGTGCATGCACCGCCATCACGGCCGATGCCCATACCAATAAAGTAAAAAGTAATTTGTTCATATAGCTCGTTGAAGGAATAAATTTACAGAATTTTATCTACCGTATATTAGCGCCATGAAAGTTGCACAGTTCCTCAAGATATTGTCAGCATCCGTTCTCCTTCAGGGAACAGGGTCCGCAGAGGCTCAACCCAATAACCCCCAGCGTCCCAACATCATCTTCATCCTGACGGACGACATGGGCTACTCGGATCTGGGCTGCTATGGCAGCCCCGTCATCCAAACACCCTTCCTGGACTCCATCGCCCGTGCAGGCATCCGCGCCACCAATTATGTCGTGACCAGCCCCTCCTGTACCCCTTCCAGGGCCTCCCTGCTCACCGGCCGCTACGCCTCCCGTATGAACCTGCCCGACCCCATCGCTCCCGGCTCCCCCCTTGGCCTTCCCGACGAAGAGGTCACCATCGCAGAGATGCTGAAGTCCGCAGGCTACGCCACCGCCATGATCGGCAAGTGGCACCTGGGCGACAAACATAATTATAACTACCCCACAGCCCAGGGCTTCGACTCCTATTATGGACTATTATACAGCCATGACTATCGCAGCCCCTATGTTCAGACGGATACGACAATAAAGGTCTACCGCAATCGGACCCCCGAAATCCTCCGGCCCGCCGATACATCCCTCACCCATCTGTATACGATAGAAGCCATACGGCTGATAAGATCCCAAAAGAAAAATAAACCATTCTTTCTTTACTTAGCCTACAACATGCCGCATTTACCCGTCGCATTTGCCGCAAGGGCCAGCTATCTGCGCGACCACCAGGAAGGAGGTCCCCTTGGCGCTGTCACGGAAGAGCTGGATTCCAGCATCGCCGTACTATGGCATACACTGGAACAGCAAGGGCTGGCCGGCAATACGATCCTGGCCTTCTCCAGCGACAACGGCCCCTGGATAGACTATCCCGTACGCATGTCCGGGGACGGCGCCACCAAACACTGGCACGCCGGTACAGCCGGCGTATTCCGGGGATCAAAGGCAATGAGCTACGAAGGAGGCATCCGCGTACCCTTTATCATCTACTGGAAAGGCCATGTTTCCAAAGGAGTCACACTTACCAATCCCATCAGCAACGTGGACATCCTGCCGACCTTCGCCAGCTGGGCCCACGCGTCCCTGCCTGCCGGCAGGACCCTCGACGGACAAAATATCGCTGATCTCCTCACGGGGCGGGCAGACCGACGGCATTACACTCACCGTCCTATTTATATCGTCAACCACGGTAACGTGGAAGCCGTCCGCTTTGGTAACTGGAAATACAGGGAGGCGCCCATCCCCCGCAGGGACGGCAAAGACAGCGTTACCCGCGAACTCTTCAACCTTGGCTACGACCCTTCCGAAAGGACCAATGTCATGGAAGAATTCCCGGAGCAGGCCAAAGAAGGAAAGACCCTCTTCGATGCCTTTGATGGGAAAAAGACAAACTGATCTGGCGCACCGGCAAAGCCGCCCTGTAAAGCAGACCCGCCGCCCATCACAAAATCCTCACAAAATGCATGGCAGAGCCCAGGGTTTGCCCGGGAAATGTTTATTTTAGGACTCGTCACCTAAAAACACCCCCATGTTCAAAAACCTCCTCCTGGTCGCTATCCGTAATTTCAAAAAAGACAAATGGTATAGCCTCCTCAATATCATGGGGCTGACCATCGGCATCACCTTTAGCCTCTTTCTCATATTTTATATAAAAGACGAGCTTAGCTATGACAAATATAATGTCAATGCCAGCCGCCTATACCGTATCACCTCCTATATAAAAGAGCCCGATAAGGACACCATGAAGATCGCCATCACCCAGGTGCCCCTGGCTCCCACCCTGAAAAATGACTACCCCGAGGTAGAGCAGGCTACACGATTTATCCAGTCGGGTAAATATATGTTCAAAAAAGACGAGCTGCGTTTCTATCAGGACAAGGTGTTTTTTGCGGACAGCAATGTCTTTAAGGTCTTCACCTGTCAATTCATCGAAGGTAATCCCAACACGGCACTGACTGAGCCCCGCTCACTGGTGCTGACCCAATCCGTAGCGGAAAAGATCTTCGGCAATACATCCTCCATCGTAGGCAAGACCCTGCAAAATGACAAGGGAGAAATGTTCAAGGTCACGGCGGTGATAAAGGACGTGCCGCACAACTCACATCTCATCTACAACGCCCTTATCTCCTCTTCCACGCTGCCAAAGGACTTTGGTGTCAATGACTGGGGCAACTTCAACATCCTTACCTATGTTGTTCTAAAACCCAATACAAATCCTCAGACCTTTGAAAAGAAGCTATCGCCCATGTATGAAAAATACATGGCTCGCATCTTCTCCCAATTCAATGTCAAGATCCGCTACGGCGTGCAGCCCGTGACCTCTATCCACCTGCATTCCGACATGCAGTACGAGCCCGAAGGACTGGGCAGCATGTCCTACATCTATATATTCGCCTCCGTCGCCCTGTTCATGCTGCTGATAGCCTGTATCAATTATATGAACCTGACCACAGCCCGCTCCGCCAGAAGGGCCAAGGAGATTGGCATCCGTAAAGTGACGGGCTCTACCAAACCGCAGCTGATCGCGCAATTTCTCGTCGAGTCCACCCTGACTGCCGTCTTTGCGCTCGTGCTTAGTGTTGGATTCATCGCTCTTTTGCTCCACACCTTTAACACCCTGGCGGGTAAAGACATTTCCTTTGGCGCCATCCTGCAACCCGACACATTTTTGATACTGCTGGCCGTTATCCTGTTCGTAGGACTGGTGGGCGGCAGCTACCCTGCCTTCTATCTCTCCGGGTTCAATCCCATCAATATCCTGAAGGGCAAGCTGGCTAAAGGCTCCAGCAATGTCACCCTCCGCCGTGTGCTGGTGGTGGTACAGTTCTCCATTTCCATGATCATGCTCATCTGCACCTGGGTGGTGTATGGACAATTACATTATCTGCGCACCAGAGACCTGGGTTTTAACAAGAACCAGGTCCTGACCATCGTCGCCAACACGAGCAACGACATACACAGTAAGATACAGGCCTTCCAGGATGAAGTAAGAAAGAACCCGAATGTCATCTCGGTGAGCACGTCCCAATCCACTCCCGGCAGCGGCAACATCAACCTCAGTCTGTTCAGCGTCGAGACCAGCAAGGGCTTTGTCGACAAAGGCGTGGAAAACTATGCGGTGGATGAAAATTATTTCAAGACGCTGGGTATGGAAATAAAGAAGGGACGCGCTTTCTCCGGACTGGCAGACACCAATCGCCGGGTGGTCGTCAACGAGAATATGGTTAAGTATTTCGGATGGGACAATCCCATCGGCAAACGATTAAAATCATCCGGTGACACGGCAGGCAAATATTTTGAGGTCATCGGCGTAGTAAAGGATTTTAATCAAAAATCTTTATATAATCCCATTGGCCCCCTGGTGCTTTTCTATGCACCCAATAGCAATGGCATCCAGATAAAGCTCAATCCAGGCAATATCCCCACTACCGTCGCCGGCGTGGAAAAGACCTGGAAAGGCATCTTCCCCGACCTGCCCTTTGGCTACACGTTCCTGGACCAGGACTTCGACTCGCAATACGCCGCCGATCAGAAGAGAGGTGAGATCTTCACCGCTTTTTCCATCCTCACCATCCTGATCACCTGCCTGGGGCTGCTGGGATTGATCGCTTTCACCACGGAACAACGACAAAAAGAGATCAGCATCCGCAAAGTGATGGGCGCCGGTCTGGGACAGATCGTGCCGCTGCTGACGAGAAATTTTGTTTACCTGGTGGGAGTGTCCTGCCTGATAGCTTTCCCCGTGGCCTGGATCTTTATGGACAAGTGGTTGAAAATTTTCCCTTACAATACGGGATTAAGCGCCACGCCATTCCTGTTATCGGCCCTGTCGGTATTGCTGCTCACCCTGCTCACCGTCACCTTCCATGCGGTGCGGGCGGCGGTGGCTAACCCAGTAAAAGCGTTAAAAACAGAATAAGGCTCCTCAACACAGGCCGGCCTGGTCGTATCAGGCTACCCCTTTTTCTTCTCCCTGTACTCCGAAGGGGTCAGCGAGAACTTCGATTTGAACACCGTCGAAAAATAAGCCTGTGAGGAAAACCCAACCTTAAATGCTATTTCAGCAATGGAAAGCTCCGCTTTGGCAAGCAGGAATTTGGCCTTCTGCAATCGCACGGTCAGGATATAATCATTTACGTTATACCCGATCAGGGCCTTTACCTTCCTGTACAGCTGTACTCTCGACACTCGTATCTCCCGGCAGATCTCGTCCACCGAGAATTCCTCATTGGCCAGGTTATTCTCCACGATGGCAATAAATTCGTTGATAAACTTCCTGTCGATCTTTGTCGATGTATTGGACCTGGATACGGTGGGCAGCTCGCTGGTATAGTGCTCACGAAGAATGCTCCGGTTGTTGAGCAGGCTCTTGATAGTCTCCTCCAGATACTCGAGGTTGAAAGGCTTTACAATAAAAGCATCCGCCTTCAGCCGGATGCCCCTGATCTGATCTTCGATCGAATTTTTGGCCGTCAGCAGAATAATAGGAATATGCGAGCTCCGGATGTCCTGCTTTAATGTTTCTGTCAGATACAGTCCGTCGGGACCGGGCATAATAATATCTGCAATGATGAGGTCAGGTACGATGTCATATGCCATCGCAATACCCGTGGTGGCATTGTCCGCTTCATGAACCTCGTATGAGCTTCCCAGCCGCCTTTTTAGAAAAGCGCGGAAGTCCTCATTGTCTTCAATGAGCAGTATGGAAAACTCTTTGCTGCCGGTGTAGATAGATCCTTCGTCTTCGCTGAGGGCAGGCTCGATGTCCGTCGTATAGATCCTGACGTCCTCGTAGCTGGGAGTGGATGCTTGTTCTTCCACGATCTCCCCTGGCCGGAGATGTGATTTCCCGGTAGGCAGCCGGACCATGAATTTGGTGCCCTTCCATTTCTCGCTTTTAAGCGCAATATTACCATGGTGCAGGGAGATCAGCTCATTCGAAAGCGCAAGACCGAGACCTGTACCGATGAAATTGGACCGGCCACCCTGGAAGAAGGGTTCGAAAGCATGCTCCGCCTCTTCAACGGTCATACCTATCCCCGAATCCTCTACTGTAATAATGGCCATGTTCGCAGCGGGGTCCTCCTCGATGGTCACCTGGATAGATCCGCCCTCACGCGTAAATTTGAAAGCATTCGACAGCAGGTTGAATAGCACCTTGTCCAGCATATTGAGGTCAAACCATACCCTCAGGTCGCGCGACTTGTTGACAACCTGAAAGCTCACCGATTTTTTACGGGCCAGTTCCTGGAAGGAGCTCGCTATCTCCGCCACAAATTCTCCCAGATTGTTGTTCGACGCCCCAAGCTTCATTTTGTTGCCTTCGATCTTTCTGTAATCCATCAGCTGGTTGATCAGCCGGAGCAGCCGCATGGCATTCCGGTGAACGAGCTGGAGATTGTTCTTCACCGTGAAATGAAGCTTTGGGGACGACAGGACATCTTCCAGCGGACCCAGGATCAGCGTCAGCGGCGTCCTGAACTCATGAGAGATATTCGTAAAGAAGCTGAATTTGGCCGCCGTGGCCTCGTTGGCCTTTTCCGTCATCTCCAATAGCTGGTTCTGCTGAAAAAGTATCTCCTGGTTCTTTGATTCCAGCCTGGTATTGATCCGCCTGTTATGCCGCAGGGAAAGAAAGGCGATGCTTCCTAAAATGACCGCGAGGACAAGGCCCGTTATGGCGGCATACAGGAGATTGCGCTGATTGTGATAGATCCTTTGCTGCTCCTGCAGCAGGGCATATTGCTTTTCAATGTCCTGTTGCTGGTTGTCGATCCTGTCCATCTGCAGCTTCATGATTCGGACATTCGTGGAATCGATCACGACGGAAGGAAGGATATTTTCTCTGCTGAAAGGCTGTTTACCCAGGATCTTGAAAGCCGTCTGGATGGCCTCCTCGCCGCCGGTAGGGTTCAAAAAAGTGGCCTGGAGTATTTTGTCCGACACCAATTGTATCCCTCCCCCCGGGCCCGGTAGTCCGTCCACTCCGAAGAATTTGACAGTCTTCTCCATTCCCAGGCTTTTGTATACCTCATATGCACCCAGTGCCATCGGGTCATTCTGAGCAAAGACCACATCCGTAGGCGCCAGCTGATCCCTGATCTGCAGGAACGCCTCTTTCGCCGGGTCTTTCAGCCAGTCCCCGTGCAATCTGGTCTTGATATGGATCTTTGGGTTCTGACGTATCCCTTCCTCAAATCCCAGCTGTCTGTCATAGGAAGGGGTCGATCCCTTCAACCCAATGATCTCTATAATATTAGTGGTATCGTGGAAAAGGTGGGCGACATAATTACCGGCCATTTTACCCAGCTCGTAATTATTGATGCCGATGAAGGAAGTATATAGGTCTGAAGACGTTTTTCTATCGATGACCACCACGGGTATGCCGCTATTATAGGCTTCTTCCACTACGGATGTGAGGGGCGCCGCCTCATTGGGAGATACCAATAATATATCGATATTCATTCCAAGCAGCTCCTTCACCTGCCTGACCTGCAGATCGCTGTTGTCATTGGCGCTGCGGTAGATGAGCTCCGTACCGGGATGAAAGGACAGTTCCCGCTGCATGCCGGCCAGGGTGGCTTTCTTCCAGTTCTCGGTGCCGGTGCATTGCGCAAAGCCTATGCGGTATTTCTTTTCGGTGGGAGTGTTGGAACAGGATGAAAAAACTACAGTAAAGCCTGTCAGGGCCACGAGCCACTTTATCATACGCAAGCTAGTCATGGAACAAAAGTGAGCCAAATTTGAAAAAGGAGGTTCTAAATCAGTATACTTTTTTTTCAAACGCGTACCAAAAGGATACAGGTTCTAAAAATGCGGGAACAAATTTAGATAAAGCGTTTTCCCCGGCCCGGCAGCCCGAACGCATAATTTACTTAGCATCAATGCATTAGGCAGAATCCTCGAACGAAGAACGATTTTGATCGAATAGGATATCATTTCAAAAGGGAATTTTTCCTCCGCGGGATATCTTGCCCCGAAAGCGACTTGCCATATGCACAGGAAAAATGTTCTTCTTTGGTCGATCGTGATCGCTCTTGGCGGTTTTCTGTTCGGATTTGACACGGCTGTTATATCTGGCGCGGAAAGATCTATTCAACAATTCTGGAACCTCGGTACATTTCAACATGGTTTTACGGTATCTATTGCGCTCATCGGGACGGTCGTCGGCGCCTTGCTGGGAGCTATTCCGGCGGACAGGCTGGGAAGAAAAAAGACCCTTTATGGAATAGCCATCTTATACCTGGTGTCCTCATTAGGTACGGCGTTCGCGGGGTCCTGGCCCCTGTTCCTGATATTCCGGTTTCTGGGCGGCTTTGGGGTAGGAGCGTCTTCTGTCACCGCACCTATATACATATCGGAGATCTCCCCGGCTGCAGGGAGGGGTAAGCTGGTAGGTCTTTTTCAGTTCAATGTAGTGCTGGGCATCGTGGTGTCCTATCTCTCTAATTACCTCATCGGCCGGACAGGGGATCATTCCTGGCGACTGATGCTGGGTATCCAGGCTATCCCTTCCGCTCTTTTCCTGGCATTGCTGCCATTCGTGCCGGAAAGCCCCCGTTGGCTGATCATGAAAAAAGGCAAGGTACGGGAAGCCCGGAACATCATGGTATTGATCAACCCCGACACGGCCGATCAGGTCATCGGGGACATCGTGCAGACCAGCAAGGAAGAGAAAGTGACAGGAGAATCCCTTTTCTCGCGGCGATTCAGGACCCCGGTGATGCTCGCGATGCTGTTCGCCATTTTCAACCAGGTGTCCGGCATCAATGCCATTATCTACTATGCGCCGCGCATTTTTGATATGACAGGGTTGGGCGCTGGCTCATCTCTCTTGTCCACAGCCGGACTGGGCGCCGTGAATTTTGTTTTCACCCTCCTGGCCATGAACTTCATCGACAGGATAGGCAGACGCACGCTGATGTTGATCGGGTCCTTTGGTCTCATCATCACCCTGGCCCTGGTCTCCTATTCTTTTTATTCGGCGAACTTCAGGGCTGTCCCCATTTTCCTGTTCGTATACATCGCATTCTTCGCCTTTTCGCAGGGAGCTGTCATCTGGGTATTCATCTCGGAGATCTTTCCCAACCAGGTGCGGGCAAAGGGACAGACCCTGGGCAGTACGACACATTGGGTGATGGCTGCCATCATTGCTTTTACCTTTCCCTACCTGGCCGAGAAGGTCGGTGGTGGCAATACCTTTTTATTCTTCTGCCTGATGATGTTCATGCAGCTGCTCTTCGTCTGGAAGATCATGCCTGAGACAAAGGGTAGATCACTGGAACAGATCGAACATACGCTGGTATTGCATTGAGGGCCGTACCAACGATGCCGGATTGATCCGGCACATTTTAAATGACCAAACTAAAACCGAATTGCTTTGAGCCTGCCATTTAAGAAATATCCCGTAGTCTGCTTTGGGGAGATATTATGGGATCTCCTGCCCACCGGAAAGCTTCCGGGAGGCGCGCCCATGAACGTCGCATATCATTTGATGAAACTGGGCCTCGACCCCGCCCTTATCACAAGAGTGGGTGAGGACAGCAATGGAAGGAACCTGGTTCGCCTGATGGAGACACAGGAAATGTCCACCGATTTCTTCCAGATAGACTTCGAGCTGCCCACCGGTATCGTACAAGCGCACATGGACGAAAGCCATGACGTCACTTACGACATCGTCCGCCCCGTCGCATGGGATAATATCCATTGGGAGGACGGCTTTGTTCCCCTCCTTGAAGAAGCTGCTTACTTCGTTTTCGGCAGCCTGGCCGCTCGCAGCCAGACCAGCCGCCGGACCTTATACCGCCTGCTGGAAATAGCGCCGTCCAGGGTACTGGACATCAACCTTCGTCCTCCGCATTACGATAGAGTGACCATTTCAAAACTACTGGAAAGCCTGTACTTGCTAAAGCTGAACCTGGATGAGCTGGACCTGATCACCGGATGGTTCTCGGGCTATAGAGATGAACGCGACCGGGTGAGAGCGCTGCAAGACAGATTCCAGATCCCCAATGTAGTCGTGACGAGAGGCAGCAAGGGCGCGCTGCTCAATAAGGAAGGCGTATTCTATGAACATCCTGGATTCAGCGTGGAATTGGCTGATACCATCGGTGCGGGAGATGCCTTCTTAGCCGGCTTGCTGTCTCAGATGGCCGGCGGATCAGACCTGCAGCGTGCCCTTGCATTTTCCAGCGCCCTGGGCGCCCTGGTGGCCAGCCGCACAGGCCCTTGTCCCCCCTATGATATCAGCGAGATAGCGGAACTCACACTTAACATAAAACCAACTATCTAACAATTAAAAATGCTATTATGAAAAAATTACGGCTCTTATTACCCATGGTGCTGCTGGCTTTATTCAGCTGGGCCCAGCAGAAGACCATTACGGGGAAGGTAGTGAGCAAGTCGACTCACGAGCCCTTGCAAGGCGTATCCGTCCGTGGCAAGGATCGCACCGTGGTCACCAATGCCAATGGGGCTTTCTCTATCCCGGCCAGCCCGGGGGACGCCCTGACCCTATCGTTCGTCGGCATGAATCCCCTCGTCGTGAAGGTCACGGCCAATACGACAGATCTATCCCTTGTGATGGAAGAAGGTAACACTGATCTAAACACGGTAGTGGTGACAGGATACAAGTCGGAGAAAAAAGTCGACCTCACCGGAGCTGTTTCAGTGGTCAATCTGGCGGCCGTAAAAAATGTTCCCGCCTCGAGCCCCATGCTTGCCCTGCAGGGCCAGGTGCCGGGTCTGTATATCCAGACAGACGGTTCGCCCACCGGCGCTAATGGTGGCGCTCCGCAGATCCTGATCCGTGGCGTCAATACCCTGGGGAATACAAATCCACTCTATATCATCGATGGCATCCCTACCACCCGCTATGAGGATTTTGCCAATCTCAGCGCCAGCGCCATCGCATCGATCCAGGTATTGAAGGATGCTTCGGCAGCCTCTATTTACGGCTCCCGTGCTTCCAACGGCGTCATCATCGTCACCACCAAAAATGGAGGTACGGGCGACAAAGTACGCATCCAGTTCAATACAAGCCTCACCACGCAGACAGAAAGACCCTGGCAGGAAAAGGTCCTGAACTCCCTGGACAGGGGAAAAGCATTGTGGCGCGCCGCCGTGAACGACAGCACCGATCCAAACAACCTCGTAAACCAGATCTATACCTTTGACTGGAATGGGGACTATACCAATCCCGTTCTTAACCAGGTGCATATTGCTCCCTTTGTCGGTGGTGATAAAACCGAGCCCGTAGGAAATACCAATTGGCAGGACGCCCTGTTCAAGACCGCCACCGTCACCTCCAACAATCTTTCCATCGCCGCAGGCAATGCTAAGAATGGCCTGCTGGTCGACCTGGGATATTATAATAACAATGGACTCGTAGTCTTCACGCATTTCCAACGGTACAGCGCACGTGTAAACTCTCATACTTCCGCCTTCAATGACAGATTGCGCATTGGCGAGAACCTTCAGCTCAGCCGGACCTCGCAGATCAATTCCACCAGCGATGTGGGCGGCGCCGCTACTCCGGGACTGGCGCTGACACTCTCCCCGACCATTCCGCTCTATCGGGCGGATGGCACCTATGGCGGCCCCATCGGCCCCGGCTATACGGATAGGAACAATCCGGTGGACATGCAATACCTCAACCGGTTCAACACCCGCAACCAATTCATTGCCGTCGGCAATATCTATCTCGATCTGGAAATTATAAAACACCTCGTCTATCATACCAGCCTGGGTTTTGATTATTCCGACGCCCTTGCCAAGAACGCTGCGCTCATCGGAACAGAGGGTCCCGTCCGGAGCTTCAACAGCCTGGCGCTGCAGGAATCCAAGGATTTTACCTTCACCTGGACCAATACCCTGAACTACAACCTCGAGCTGGGCAGAAGTAGACTGAACCTGCTGGCAGGCACGGAGGCAGTAAGGAACGACTTTTCCACCTTCGGCGCCGCCACGACAAATTTTGCCCTGCAGAATGCAAACTATCTCCAGCTCAGCTCAGGCGTAGGCGCTCAGACAAATAATGGCGCGGCCACGGGCTACCGGCTCCTCTCCCAGTTTGGTAAAGTCTTCTATGGATATGCCGACAGATACCTGGCCTCCTTTACCATTCGCAGAGACGGGTCTTCCGTCTTCGGCACCAATAACCCATATGGTGTATTTCCCGCCTTCACACTGGGATGGCGTATCAACAACGAAGCCTTCTTTAAAGACGTGAAAAATGTCTCCAACCTGAAATTAAGAGCCGGCAGAGGTACGGTAGGTAACCAGAACATCGGCAACCTGTCAGCCTATACCTTATTACAGGCCAACTATGGGACAGCCAGCAGCGCATTCCCACAATGGCTGAACATCGGCACCGCCTATGATCTGGGCGGCGTCAATACAGGCACTCTCCCTTCCGGCTTTGCACAGGTGCAAAAAGGCAATCCCAACCTGAAATGGGAGCAAAGTACAGAAACCAACGTGGGATTGGACTTCGGGTTGTTCGACGATAAGATCAGCGGTTCCTTTGACTATTTTGACAGGAACACCAGCGGCATCCTCATCTCTCCCCCTGTAGCGGCTGCTGTCGGTGAAGGACAAACGGAGTATTTCAATGGGGCCAATATGAATAACAAGGGTTGGGAGCTGATCCTGAACTATCACAACCGTACGGCAGGCGGTCTGGGATACAGCATCACCGGCAACGCCAGTCACTGGAGCAATGTCATCACCAGCCTGCCGGATAATGTTCGTCCCGCCTATCCCGGAGACGCCACCCATTCTATCGTAGGTCATTCACAGTTCTCCATTTTTGGATACAAGACGGCAGGTCTCTTCCAGACCACAGATGAAGCCACCAAGGCGCCTACCCAGCCGGGCGTACTGGACGGGGCATTGAAAGGGGCAGGCCGTATCCGGTATGTCGATGTCAATGGGGATGGGAAGATCGACGCCAACGACCAGACCTGGCTGGGCACTACCCTGCCAAAGGTGGAATATGGCCTCCGCATCGAGCTGACCTATAAAAACTTTGACCTGTCCATATTCGGATCAGGTGTGGCCGGCAAGACGGGCTATGATCCTACCAAATTCTTCAACACCTTCGTCAGCGCCAGGAGCAATTTCGGCCCCGGCACGCTCAGCGCCTGGACGCCGCAAAACACAGGATCATCTACACCGGCCCTCAGCATCCTGAACCACAACGGCGAGGACAGAACCTCGGACTATTATTACGTGAATGCTTCCTATTTCAAGCTGCGTAATGTCATGCTGGGATATAACCTTCCTAAGAATATAGCCAGCGCCATGAAGATGGAAGGATTACGCATTTATGTCTCCGGCCAGAATCTTTTTGCCCTCAAATCCAAAAAATTCACTTCCAAAGATCCTGAAAGGGCCAACACTTTTGACCTCTGGCCTGTACCGACAGCCGTCACCTTTGGGATAAACGCCAATTTCTAACTTTTAACAATCAGATGATGAGAACAAATACAATTAAAATACTAATCGCAGCGCTGGTCCTGCTTTCCATGGGCTGTAAGAAATACCTGGATTATAAACCTCAGGGATACCTGTCCGCCAGCGACCTCTCCACGCCCACGGCCGTCGATGGCCTGGCTACCGCCGCTTATGCAGGCATTGCCAATGATTGGTGGGACGCACCCATCACCAGCATGTGGGAATACAGCAGCGTACGGTCCGACGACGCCTATAAGGGTGGCGGTGACATCGGCGACCAGCAGCAGATGGACAAATATGAACAATTCTATCTGGTCAATGCTTCCAACAACGGAGCCGGCGATTTTGGCTTCCCCGGCACCTGGATCAGGGCCTACTCGGCCATTTCCCGCTGCAATACGGCTTTACGAGCATTGAACAGTCTGACGGATGCCCAATTCCCTCAGCGGAAGACACGCATCGGAGAAATGCATTTCCTGCGGGGACATATGTACTTCCTGCTGAAAGTGCTGTTTAGGAACATCCCCTGGTTCGATGAGACGCTGACGAACGACCAGATCCTGAAAGTGTCCAATACCATGTCCAATGATTCCCTCTGGCAAAAGATAGAAGGGGATTTCCAGGAGGCCGTGAATGACCTGCCACTGACCCAACCAGGTGAGCCTGGACGAGCCAACCAGCTTTCTGCCAAAGCTTATCTGGCCAAGGCGCTGCTTTACCATGCCTATACCCAGGATGATCAGTATAATGTCACAGGCATCGACCAGGCAAAGATGCAGCAGGTGATCTCCCTCACCAATGACGTGATCAACTCCGGCAATTATGCGCTCAACTCCGACTTTGCCTTCAACTTTCTCGATGGTCATGACAACAGTCCCGAGTCGGTATTTGCCATTCAATATTCCATCAATGACGGCACGGTCATCGGGGGACGGCTGAACATGTCCACCAGCCTGAATTATTTTGCCGGCGCTCCGCAATATGGTTGTTGCGCCTTCCATATTCCCAGCCAGGAATTAGTGAATGCCTTCGGTACCGATGCCAGTGGACTGCCCAAGTTTACCACTTTCAACAACGCCGTGTTGACGGATGACAGCCTTAAACCCAACGGAGCCCTCGTCGACCCGCGTATCGATCACACCATCGGGATACAGGGACATCCGTTCAAGTACAATGCTGCCGTACCTTATGACCATAGCTGGGAGCGGCTGGCGGGCGTATACGGCGGGTTTGGTACGATGAAAGAGCTGCAGCTGGCCACCTGTGCCTGTTTCAAGAAACTGGGGCCTTTCTATGGAACTTCGGTAAATATGGATGTTATACGATATGATGACGTGCTGCTGATGAATGCGGAAGCGCAGATCCAAACAGGCAACCCCGACGCCGCATTGCCCATCATCAACCAGATCCGGACCCGCGCGGCCAATAGCACCGGCCTGTTGAAAAAGGCAGATGGAACCTTCCCCAGCAATTACAAGATCGATATTTACAAGCCCGGCATAAATATTCCCGTATGGGATCAGGCGACGGCATTCAAAGCATTGCAGTGGGAGCGGAGGTTGGAATTTGCTATGGAGAGCCCCCGATTTTTCGACCTGGTACGCTGGGGCATTGCCGCGGAGACGCTCAACGGATATTTTGCCGTTGAAAAGACGAGACACCCCTTCCTTAGCAGCGCCCATTTTACAAAAAATCAGCATGAATATTTTCCCATTCCACAGGAACAGATCACCTTTACCAACGGACTTTATCAACAGAATAAAGGATATTAATATGAAGAAGATATGGATCTCCCTATTAACCATCCTGCCCGCTGCATTTGCAGCCGGGCAGGATGCAATGCAACCTACTCCACAGTGGCGCCCCGCCTATCACTTCACCCCGCTGAAGAACTGGACCAACGATCCCAACGGGCTGATCTTTCTGGATGGCAAATATCATCTCTACAACCAGCAAAACCCTTATGGTCTTGGGTGGGGTCATATGAGCTGGGGACATGCCACCAGCACCGACCTGGTGCACTGGGAACACTTGCCGCTCGCCATGCCCGAAGCCATCGATAAGGACACTACCTGGCGATTCTCTGGCAGCGCCGTGTGGGATAAGAACAATACCAGCGGTCTTTGCAACGCAGGCGGCTGTCTGGTGGCTATCTATACAGCTGACCAGCCGAATTTGAAAAAAGAGTCGCAATTCATTGCTTACAGTAATGATCGTGGAAGGACATTTACCAATTACCCCGGCAATCCGGTGATCGACCTCAACATGAGAGATTTCCGCGACCCGAATGTCACCTGGAGCACGCAATTGAATAAATGGCTGATGGTGGTGGCCCTGCCCCGGGAATATAAAGTACGGTTCTATGCTTCCTCCAATCTGCGTAACTGGGACCTGCTCAGCGAGTTTGGTCCGGGAGGATATGCAAAGGCTCCATGGGAATGTCCCTTCCTTGTGCCGCTGACAGTCGAAGGAAAAGGCCGCGAAAAATGGGTCCTGGTGGTATCCGCCGGTGGCGCTGAAAAAGGCACCTATATGCAATATTTTACGGGCGACTTCGACGGCCGGACTTTTACCAACGACAACCCCTCCGACACAGTGCTCACCGTGGATTACGGAGATTGCTTGTATGCGGCTATCCCCTGGAACGGCACACCGGGCAAGAACAAAACGTATATAGGATGGCTTACACCGGGCCCTCAGGCAACTTATCCATGGACGGGGCAGATGTCCATTCCCAGGGATCTCTCGTTGAGAGAGACTCCCCAGGGGCTCCGCCTGGTCCAGACACCGGCCGCCCTTATCCGGAACAACCTTGATAATCTCTCGCATCATCGGGTGACGGAAGTCAAAGACATCGCCGTACATTCGTCACAAAAATGGAAAACAATGCCCGGCAATGCGTATTGGATCGAGGCCGACATCACCGTAGGGTCCAACGCCTCCGCCGGCTTTCTACTCGCGGCAAAAGACAGCATCACTGGTACGAAGATCGGGTATGACGCCGCCCATCACCAGCTATTCGTAGATCGTAGCCATGCCGGTGGCGGAAAGATAAAAGCAGGGCGGGAAATACAAACCATAGACCTGGATAATAAAACCCTCCACCTGGAAATACTGGTTGACAGGTCATCGCTGGAAGTGTTTGCCGATCATGGATTATATGCCTTGTCGACCCAAATATTTCCGGACGAGGACGCCAGCTCCATCTACCTTTTTTCCGAGGGAGGAGACGCAGTTATAAAATCAATGAAAATATGGGATCTTTCGCCGTTACGTCAACACTGATCTGCTTCCTGCTGTCCTTTGCGTTGAATGGACAGACACAGACACCTGCGCAAACCATTCCGGCCTTTAGTTTTTTGGGTTCTGGTAATAGGGCATTCACTAATAAGGACCTGGCACACGATCGGCCGCTGTTCTTTCTTTTTGTGGATCCCGAGTGCGAACATTGCCAGCATGCGGTGCGTACCATCGGAGAAAATTACGCGGCTTTTAAGAAAACAGCCATGTATGTGATCAGCCTGGACAGCAGGGAGAAGCTTAGTGCATTCATTGATAAATACGGCAGGGCGTTGAAAGGACAGAAGAACGTGCTGCTATTGCAGGATAATCTGAACCAGTTCATTGTACGGTTCAAGCCCCGCCGGTATCCTGCTATGATGCTGTATTCCTCGAAAGGGGTGCTTCTCGATTATGAGGACAATCCGGAAGCCGTGTTCAGGATTGCCAATCGGCTTAAGGCCGGAACAAAATGAAAAAGCTTCTACTTTGGTCGTTTATTGCGCTCAGCTGCCATCAGCCGAAGTCCTTCTTTATATCTCTATCGTCCTCCGACACCCACATCGACTTTGTCAATACACCTGTATCCAGACCGGGTCTTGGCATCCTCGAGTACATCTATTATTACAATGGTGGAGGAGTGGCGGTCGGCGATATCAATAACGACGGTCTGCCGGACATTTACTTCACCGCCAACAGCAAGGGACATAATAAGCTATATCTGAACCGGGGCGGATTTCAATTCGAGGACATCACCGAACGGGCAGGTGTAGCCGGTACATCCGACTGGTGCACGGGTGCGACGATGGCCGATGTGAACGGGGACGGCTTTCCGGATATCTATGTATGCGCGGTAGCCAATACGCACGGATTGCAGGGTCATAATGAATTATTCATCAACAACGGCAATGGGACATTTACAGAAAGTGCAGCCACGTATGGACTGGCATTCTCGGGATTTTCCGCGCAGGCCGCCTTTTTCGATTATGACCACGACGGCGACCTGGATTGTTTTATATTAAACCAGTCCGAACACCCCAATCAGCACATCGTGGATACTTCCCATCGCCACCAGCCTGACCCTTATTCAGGCGGGCGGCTGTTCAGAAATGATGTCGTTAATGGGCAGCCGAAATTCACCGATGTCACTGCACGGGCCGGTATCTACCAGAGCAGCCTGGGGTATGGATTGGGGCTCGCCATTGCGGACCTCAACAACGACGGATGGGAAGATATATACATCGGCAACGACTTCCATGAGAACGATTACTATTATGCCAACAAGGGTGACGGAACCTTTGTCGAATGCGGGGCGGATCATTTCAGGCATTACAGCCGGTACAGCATGGGCAATGACATAGCAGACTACAATAACGATGGCCAGCCCGATATCGTCACTGTGGACATGCTGCCATCCGACGAGAAGATATTAAAGACCTATGGCAATGGCGAACACCTGGACACCTATACGCAAAAGATCACCCGCAATGGATATCAGGACCAGTATTCCAGGAACTGTCTGCAGCTCAACAATGGGGATGGCGCCAGCTTCAGCGATATAGGATTGATCAGCGGCATCGCTGCCACGGATTGGAGCTGGAGCCCGCTGATGGCCGACTTTGACAACGATGGTAAAAAGGATCTCTTTATCTCCAGCGGCATCGAACGCCGGCCGCTCGATCTGGATTTTATACAGTTCTTCTCCAATATCCGCGACCCCAGGCAGTATGGCAGCCCGGAGCAGTTGGAAAAGACCCTGCTGGACAAAATGCCACAGGGTTATGGTCATCCTTATCTTTTCCAGGGAGATGGTCATATGCATTTCACGGATGTCAGCGCGCCCTGGGGCACGGCGGATCTGTTGGGCTGTTTCAACGGAGCTGCCTATGCCGACCTGGATAACGACGGTCGGCTTGATCTGGTGATCAATTGTCTGAATGCGCCCGCAGCCATATTGAAAAACAATACGCCTGTTAAACACTATATTTCCCTCACCTGTAAAGGGTCTGGCTTGAATACGGCAGGCATTGGAGCTAAGGTTTGGGTCTTTACAGGAGGAACAATGCAATATCAACAACTGATGACCACCCGAGGATTCCAGTCTTCCTCCGACCCACGTCTTCATTTTGGGTTGGATAGTCTTCAGACAATCGATAGTCTGCTGATAGTCTGGCCGGATCAGCAATACCAGCTGCTAAAGCATGTGCGGGCCGATCAGCACCTCATGTTACGACAGAAGGAAGCCCGGCAGGCTTTTGTTTACCGGGATCATTTCTCTGACAGGCAACAGCCCTCCGTTTACCAGCATCTCCCCGATAGACGACAGCCCTCCGTTACACAGGATCGCTCTCCCAACGGCCAGCCGGTCCTAACAGACATTTCCCAAAAAATTCAGACGGGATGGCGCCATAAAGAAGATGCGTTCATCGACTTCAACACGCAGTACCTGATCCCACATATGGAGTCGACACGGGGACCACGAATAGCCGTGGCCGATGCAGACAAGGATGGATTGGAAGATATCTTCGTTTGTGGGGCCAAAGGACAACCCGGCACGCTGCTGATCCAGGGCAAGGACGGAAGCTTCCGCACGGCCGGTACGGCCCCCTTCGTGCAGAATGCGGGATCGGAAGGCGTCGACGCCGTTTGGTTCGATGCAAATAATGATGGCAGTCCCGACCTCTATGTAGTCAGTGGCGGTAATGAATACGCAGACGGGCGCCCGGCGCTGGCCGATCATTTGTATATCAACGATGGTAAAGGACATTTTTCCGAACACATGGGAGCCCTGCCGTCGATGCTGACGAACAAATCCTGCGTGGCTGTCGCCGATGTGAATAACGACGGTAGCCTGGATATTTTTGTGGGAGGTCTTACGGATGCAAAACGATATGGCTATCCTTCTCCCTCCTATCTGTTGCTGAATGATGGCAAGGGCAGCGCCGCCTCCGTGCCAGTCCACTTTAAGTTCGCGGATACGTCCGTGATCCGGCTAAATGAGCTGGGCATCATCACTTCCTGTGCTTTTGCCGATGTCAACAAAGATGGATGGCCAGATCTGATCGTGGCTGGTGAATGGACGCGGATAAAGATATTCATCAATCATAAAGGTGTTTTTCGGGAGTCCGATATCAGCAATTCCAGCGGCCTCTGGCAAAGTCTCTATGTGACGGATGTCAATGGCGATGGATATCCGGATATTCTGGCCGGGAACTGGGGGCATAATTCCAAATTATATGCGGGCAAAGATGGACCGCTGAAGTTGTACGTAAAGGATTTCGACAATAATGGTTCGGTGGAGCAGGTAATGACCTACACCATCGGCGGTAAGGAATATTCTTTTCTCGGCAAGGATCAGCTGGAACTGGCGCTGCCTGGATTGAAAAAGGAGCATCTCACCTATGATGAAGTGGCGGGCAGGACCGTCGATTATCTTTTCAGCAGCCGGCTGGATGATACACGTACGCTGAATGTGGTAACGCTCAGCTCCACCTGTTTTATCAATGATGGCAAAGGGAACTTTACCGCCCATGTGCTGCCGGATGAATTGCAGCTGGCTCCTGTATTTGCCTTTGCGTCTGTTCCGGCGCTCGCAAACACCAAGAAGTTCTATCTGGCAGCCGGGAATTTCTACGGCGTGCAGCCGTACGAAGGGCGCTATGACGCGATGAATCCAACGTTATTTGGCTATGACCCTTCATCCGGAGGCCTTTCCTATCGGGCTCAGGCATCCGTAGCGCCGGGTGAAGTGCGGGATGCAAAATGGATCAACCGGGCAGATGGGACGAAAGTGCTGGTGCTGGCTGTGAATAATGGGCCGCTGGTATTCTTGAGGCCCTGACCAGGTCCATCGGTCTGCGCGGAAGGATCCAAATAAAAAAGGGTCCTACTCTCAAAGACCCCTTGGATTGAAAACCTTAATCCCCTTCTTCCAGCATGAATATCTCCCCTACCTGTTTTTGGAACACACGCGCGATCTTCAACGCCAGCAAGGTGGAAGGGATATACTTATTGCTTTCAATAGCATTGATCGTCTGCCGCGATACATTTACTTTTTCGGCCAGTTCTGCCTGGGTGATATTCAGGATCGCCCGCTCGACACGGATAGTGTTTTTCATAAGCCAGCATTTTTCAGGGTTCTTCGGTCTTTGTACATCACGAAATTGTAGCGTGCTATGAACAGGATCAGCGGAGTACAAATATTATAGGTCATGATCTTGGCAAACAGTACATCGTAAAAAAAGATAATGGCGAACATCATCCACGCTGAATTGACATAGACGGCCCATAAAAGAGACTCCAGCCGGAGCTTGACAGTCCGCTCGTCCTCCTCCCTCTCGCGGGAAAAAGCTATCATCAACAGTCCGGCGATCAACAGGAGACTGCCAACCTCATCCGTGAAGTTGTGTCTGTGTATATTGAAAAGAAAGTTTGCGTCATCGGACGCAAATATGTTGTTTCCATCGCCGTAATAGAGAAATCCCAGCTCGAACTCTGCATGGAGCACCAGCAGCATCAATATAAAGGAGGGTATGGCCAGCACCCATCCAACGAGCCTGTATTTGTGGGGGAAGAGAAATCTTGTTTTCATACTAGTCTTTAAATTTTAAAACCAAGGTAAAGCATACTTTTCAAAAAGTCAAGTAAACTTTACATAAAGTCTGTTAAAATTTACACCATAATCTGATAATAGGCTGATCCACAAATGCCCCGTACATTTATCCTCACTAAAATCCCATCATATGTTTGAGCAAATCCTACAGTCAGTAAAAGAACATCTCGGCAACAATCCCGATCTGGCCGCAGCCATCCCCGCCGAACATGCGGACGCCATTCATCAGGAGATTGCCAGCCATATTCATGACAACATGCAGGGCCAGGCTCCTGCCGGAGAAACAGGCGCCGCTGCTGGACTGGGCTTGGGCAACCTGGGCAATCTGGCGGGCGGATTTCTCTCTAACATCGAGAACAGCCTGGCTTCAGGAGGCATTGGCACCAGCGCCATCACAGGAGGTCTCGTGGGAGCTTTGAGCAGTAAGTTCGGCCTGTCTCCTGCCATATCAGGAGCTATTGCCGCAGCAGTTCCCGGTCTTTTGCAGAAGCTGGTTCAGAAGAATGCGCCGGCTTCCTGATCCGGCTATTGGGTGGATCGTGGACGGGAGAAAGCGTCTTTAAACAGTCACAATCTCTCTAGTTGAAATCGCTGTCATTTGTTACAATGTAATCGGCATTAGATGCAAATGCACAGTCGACAAATTTATTATCATCAGGATCAGCGGTAATAATATTAAGATTGAAATATGAGGTTGCTAGTCTTACATTAGGAAGTTCCAGGAGCACCCGGATAACATTCGCAGCTACTTGGGGATGCCAATGCTCTGCTATTTTTCTTCATATTCAGTAAGAATATCATGGGTGACAGCTATCGAAAATTTGTTTTCTACTATAGATTTATAGAGCCAGTGATATTTAGATCTGTCGGATACGGAAACTAAAATAACGTTTGTGTCAACGACGGCAAGCAAGGATTAGGATTTTTGATTTAACCATTTATCCATATCCTCGTCCGTAAGCCCCTTTTCATCCCATATCTCATTGGCCTGGGAAATAGCTTTATCGCTATAAAACTTGGCTAATAATCTTTTCAGATCAGCAAGATCATTATCATTTAATCCGGTGCTGAATAGTTTCATCAACTCCATTTGCACATTATTCAGCGGTAAAGTAATCCCTGTCATAGACACATGATTTAAACAAATTTACAAAAATCTCCATCGTCATTGTAAAATATTAAATAGCTAATCCAATGTGCTTCATTCACAATCTACTGACAATCAATGTCATTTAGCGATTCTTTTTTCTTGCAGCCTTCGAGCCTTTCCCAAGCCCGGCCGAGGTTGCCTTCCCGGTAGGAGCCGGCTTCTTCGACGACCTGGCCCTCTCATTGAAATCCAAACACTGCCGGATCCAAAAATCCAGCTCCTTCTTCTTCCCCACATCGTCCTCATTCACGAGAA
>Ga0207667_10002509_pt1 | contig 22887 bp, 22 predicted proteins | sample KBSCornC52_FD_184301 | JGI IMG/M metagenome (GOLD analysis project Ga0207667, IMG submission 184301) | Corn rhizosphere microbial communities from Kellogg Biological Station, Michigan, USA - KBS Corn C5-2 (SPAdes) (version 2) | ecosystem: Host-associated > Plants > Roots > Rhizosphere > Soil ...
GGTGGCCATTTCGCGTTAACGATCGCGCATGCGAACAGACCAGGAGTCACCATGACCGACCCGTCCGAGGACGAGAAGCGACCGCGCCGGGCGACCGGTCCGCGAAACGCGGGCGGGCCCCGGCATGAGAGTGGTTCGGGCGCCGGGGGAGCAGGATCGGGTGGTCGCGGAGGCACCCCGCGACGCGACGCACCTCGACGCGACTCAGCCGGACGCGATGGTGCGCGTGCGCCGAAGGGCGACCAGAAGCCTCGCGACCCCGCCTCGACGCGCGATGGCGGCTCGCGGACGCCTCGGACGGACGGCGCGTCGGGACAGAAGCGCGAATGGAAGCCCCGCGAAGGCGGTGCTCCGCGCCGGGACGATGCCCCGCGCCGGGATGGCGCAGCGCGTCGCGATGGTGCGGCGCGTTCGGGTGCGCCGGCGCGTTCCGGTGGGCCGGCTCGTTCGGGAGGCCCGGTGCGTTCGGGAGCCCCGGTTCGCTCCGGCCGCCCGCCGACAGGCGCCGATCGACGGCCGGCCCGGGCGTCCGACGACGACGCGAGACCGCGGCACGATGATCCGCCGATCCCCGACGATGTCGAGGCGAAGCAGCTCGACAAGGTCGCTCGTGGCGAGCTTCGGACGCTGAGCAAAGACAATGCGGACTGGGTGGCGCGCCACTTGGTGATGGCGTCGCGCGTGATCGATGACGATCCCCAACTGGCTCATCAGCATGCGCTGGCTGCCGGTCGACGTGCCGGGCGCATCGGCGTGGTGCGCGAAACGGTGGCGATCACGGCCTACGCGACCGGCGATTTCGCTCTTGCTCTGCGCGAGTTGCGCACCTACCGCCGACTGACCGGACGCAATGACCAGTTGCCGCTGATGGTCGACAGCGAACGCGGCGTCGGTCGCCCCGACCGGGCGCTCGAGCTCGGCAGATCGGTTCCGCGCGGTCAGCTTGACGTGCCGGTTCAGGTCGAACTCGCGATCGCCATGTCGGGCGCGCGGCTCGACCTCGGGCAACCGGAGGCGGCGCTCAGCGAGCTGCAGATCCCGCAACTGGACCCGGAGCGCGCGTTCGCGTGGAGTCCCGCGCTGTTCGACGCCTATGCGACCGTGCTCGAGGAGCTCGGTCACGATGATGAGGCCGAGCAATGGTGGCAGCGCTCCGATCGGGCCACGATCGCCTTGGAGCGGGCCGCGATCCCCGAGGGAGAGGACACCGTCGAGATCATCGAAGAAATCGTCGAAGCTGGCGGTCCGGGATCTGCCGTCGTGACTGGCGACGAGACGCCGACCGAGGGAGACCCGGATGGCGCGACGCTCTGAGCCCACCGCAACTCCGCTCGAGGGAGTGGATCTCGTGCTCGCGGACCTCGACGGGGTGGTCTACGCGGGGCCGAGCGCGCTCCCATATGCCGTTGAAAGCATCAATCGCGCCCAGCGGACGGTGCGAGTCGGCTATCTGACCAACAATGCCTCGCGGACCGACGCCACCGTGGCATCCCATCTCACCGAATTGGGCCTGTCGGTGGCCCCGAGCGACGTCGTGACGTCGCCGCAGGCGGCCGTCGTCCTGTTGACGGGGCTGGTCGAGCCCGGGTCGACGGTGCTGGTCGTGGGCGGCGATGGACTGGTCCACGAGCTGCAGAAGGCGGGTTTCGCCATCACGCGTTCGGCCGATGACGGTCCTGCGGCGGTCGTGCAGGGCTTCGCGCCCGAGGTGGGGTGGAAGGACCTCGCCGAGGCGGCGTTCGCGCTGCAGGGCCGGCCCGGGACGGACGAGCTTCCCTGGGTCGCCACCAACACGGACTGGACGCTCCCGCAGGCGCGCGGGATCGCGCCCGGCAACGGCACTCTGGTGTCTGCCGTCCACACGGCCGTCGGCCGACTGCCCATCGTCGCGGGCAAACCGGAGCGCGCGATCTTCGACGCGGCGGTGGCACGGTTCGGGGCATCCACCCCCCTGTTCATCGGCGATCGGCTCGATACCGACATCCTCGGCGCGAATCGGGCCGGGATGCGCTCGGCCCTGGTGATGACCGGGATCGACCGCGCGAAGCAGGTGCTCGCCGCGCCCGAGGAGTCGCGGCCCAGTTACCTCCTGGGCGACCTGCGCGAGTTGTTCGAGCCCTACCCGATCGCGGAGACGGTGACCGAGAAGAGGAGCGGCGACGTGCTGGTGCGGGTCGCGAACGCGGTGGTCCGTGTCCACGGTGCCCGCGTCTGGATCGATCGCGCGGGAGACCGCTCGATCGACCTGCTGCGAGCGGGCGCGGCGGCCATCTGGGGGACCGGCTCTCCGATCTACGCGCTGGAGGTCGATCCCGGCCTCTATTCTGAATCGTGATGGATGAGGCGGCGATGGACGAGGCGGCGGACGAGGCGGCGACTGACGAGGCGGCGACTGACGAGACGGCCACCGACGAGACGCGCGACGACGCGCGGGACGAGACCGCGTCGAGTGGCGTCGCGCCCGCGTCGGGCAGCCGGGGCGACGACGAGCCGAGCGCTCTGCTCTCGCGGCTTCGCGTGATCGAGGATCAGCCGCTCGAGATGCGCGCAGAATCCCTCGCCCAGGTGCACGACGAGCTGCGCGCACAGCTCGAAGCGGGGGACGCGGCGCGATCGCATGCCTGACGAGGCATCCGACGTCGGTTCTGATGTCGCCTCGCCCCTCGCGGACGGCTCGGCGCGCCTGGATGCCGAACTGGTCCGGCGCGGACTGGCTCGTTCACGTGCCCTCGCGGTCGAGGCGGTGGCCAGCGGTCGGGTGACGGTCGACGGCAAGCAGGCGCTGAAGGCATCCCTGCGGGTCTCACCGGATGCCGAGCTCGGCCTGATCGGCGACGACGGCTATGTCAGCCGCTCGGCCCACAAGCTCGCCGCAGCGCTCGACGCCTTCGCCGTTGTCGTGGAGGGCCGGCTCGGCCTCGACGTCGGCGCCTCGACGGGCGGATTCACCCAAGTGCTGCTCGAACGGGGCGCTCGACAGGTGATTGCGCTCGACGTCGGCCATGGCCAGCTCGCCGCGCCGGTGCGTGAGGATCCGCGCGTGGTGAACGTCGAGGGCGTCAACGCCCGGTCGCTCACGGCGCGGGAGCTCGCCGAGCGGTCCGGCGTCGCCGAGCGGCCCGGCCTGGTGGTCGCGGATGTGTCGTTCATCTCGCTCACCACGATCCTGCCCGCACTGGTCGACACGGCCGGGCCCGACGCCGACTACGTGCTGCTGATCAAGCCGCAGTTCGAGGTGGGCCGGCAGGGCATCCGCGAGGGGCTGGTGCGCGACCGCGCGCGGCGGCACGACGCGGCATCGGCGGTGCTCTGGGCGGCCTGGGACCTGGGTCTGCCCACCGCGGGACTCATCTCCTCCCCATTGCTGGGAACCAGCGGCAATCAGGAGTACCTGGCTTGGCTGAGCCGCTCCGTCGGAGCCAATCCGACAGAATGGTCGGGGGCGGTCGCCGCTCTGCTCTGAACGCCACGCAACTGCATCGCATCGACGGCTCGACGGAAGGATCTGCGCATGACCACTGCGCCAGCGCCCGACTCCCGTCACCTGCTGGTCGTCGCGCACACCGGTCGCGACGAGTCGCTGCAGGCCGGGGTGCAGGTGTGCCGTCAGCTGATCGCGGCGGGACTCGTGCCGGTCGTCTCGGACGACGAGCGAGCCGGCCTGCTCGCCGCGGCGCCCGATCTCGAGCCGCTCCACCTGCTCGGAGTGGACGTTGCGACCGCCGAGCTCGAACTAGTCATCGTGCTGGGCGGCGATGGCACCATCCTGCGTGCCGCCGAGCTGGCACGCGGCTCTCACGCGCCTCTGCTCGGGGTCAACCTCGGCCACGTCGGCTTTCTCGCCGAAGCCGAACGAGACGACCTGGCCGCGGCGGTCTCGCGGGCGTTGGATCGCAACTACGTGGTCGAAGAGCGCATGACCCTCTCGGTGCGGGTGAAGCACCAGGGCGAGGTCATCTGGGAGAGCTGGGCGCTCAATGACGCTTCGGTCGAGAAGGCCAGCCGGGAGCGCTCCATCGAGGTGGCCATCGAGGTCGACGGCCGTCCGCTGTCGACCTTCGGATGCGATGGCGTCGTCATGTCCACTCCCACCGGGTCGACTGCTTATTCCTTCTCGGCGGGCGGCCCGATCGTGTGGCCGACCGTCGAGGCCCTGCTCATGGTCCCGCTCTCGGCGCACGCGCTGTTCGCCCGCCCGCTTGTCGTCGGCCCCGAGTCGCCGCTCGCGGTCGAGCTGCTTGAGCGATCGGTGGGCACCGGTGTGGTCTGGTGCGATGGGCGCCGCACCTTCGACCTGCCCGCGGGAGCTCGGGTGGTCGTGCGCCGCTCGCCGGATCCGGTGCGGCTGGCGCGCCTGAGCATGAGCCCGTTCACCGATCGGCTCGTCAACAAGTTCGCGCTGCCGGTCGCCGGCTGGCGGGGTCCGGGGATCGATCGATCGTGATCGAAGAGATCTCCATCCGCGATCTCGGGGTGATCGGCGAGGCGCGCCTGCCGCTCGGGCCCGGATTCACGGTGCTGACCGGCGAAACCGGGGCGGGCAAGACCATGGTCGTGACCGCCCTCGGCCTCGTGCTGGGCGAGCGCGCCGATGCGGGCGCGGTGCGTCTCGGCGCGGCGCAGGCCGTCGTCGAGGGGCACTGGGAGGTCGAGGCATCCGGCGCGGTCGCCGATCGGGTGCGCGACGCCGGGGGAGACCTCGATGCCGCTCCGAACGGGCGAGCCCAGCTCATCCTGAGCCGGTCGGTGTCGAGTGAGGGCCGCAGCCGCGCCACCGTCGGTGGACGCGCGGCTCCGGTCGGCGTGCTCGCCGAGATCGGCGAGCAGCTGGTGGTGGTGCACGGTCAGTCCGAGCAGATCCGGTTGCGCTCGGCGACCGCGCAGCGCGAAGCGCTCGACCGCTTCGCCGGGGCGGACTTCGCGGCTGTGCTCGGCGACTATCAAGAGATCTTCCGACGTTGGCAGACCCGGCAGGGTGAGCTCGATGTGCTGATCGCCGAACGCGACCGGCGAGCCCGCGAGGCCGAGGAGCTGCGGCTCGCCATGGATGAGATCGAGGCGGCAGCGCCGCAGCGCGGCGAAGACGAGGAGCTGGCCGAGCGCGCCGAGCGCCTGACCAACCTCGAAGACCTGCGCCTGGCCGCGGTCGAGGCGCAGGAGGCGGTGTCCGCGCAATTCGCGGACGATGCCGGCGACGCTCTGTCGCGCGTGGATGGCGCGCGTCGGTCGCTCGACCGGGTGGCGAGCCACGACCCGGCCCTGGCGCCGATCGTCGAGGCGCTGGCCAACGCATCCTTCGCGCTGAGCGAGATCTCGGGCCAGCTCGCGAGCTATCTGAGTTCGCTCGACGCCGATGGCGGTCGCGAGTTGGAGACCATCCAAGAGCGGCGATCGGCGCTCAATCTGCTCGCCCGGCGCTACGGGCCCACTCTCGACCAGGTGATCGACTACCTCGAATCGGGCAGCAGCCGCCTGGTCGAGCTCGACAGCGACGCCGACCGCATCCTGGAACTCGGTTCGGAGGTCGAGTCGGATCGGCGCCGGGTCGACGAGCTCGCCGATCAACTGAGCGCCCTGCGGAGGGCGGCGGCCGAGCGGCTGGGCGCCGATGTCACGGCCGAACTCGGGGCACTCGCGATGCCCGACGCCCGGCTCGCCATCGAGGTGACCGAGCGCGACCTGGGGCTCACCGGGCGGGATCAGGTGGCGATCCTGCTGCAGCCGCACGCGGGCAGCGAGCCGCGGCCGATCGCCCGCGGCGCGTCGGGCGGAGAGCTGTCGCGCGTCATGCTGGCGATCGAGGTGGTGCTGGCGGCGACCGATCCGGTGCCGACCTTCGTCTTCGACGAAGTGGATGCCGGGGTCGGCGGTGCGAGCGCCACCGAGATCGGGCGGCGGCTGGCCCGCCTCTCGCAGACCTCGCAGGTCATCGTCGTGACGCATCTGGCCCAGGTCGCGGCCTTCTCGACGAATCACCTGGTGGTCGAGAAGGGCAGCGATGGCTCGGTGACGGCCAGCAACGTGCGGCTGGTGCACGGCGAGGAGCGCACCCTCGAGATGGCGCGCCTGCTGAGCGGATCGCCCGACTCGGAATCGGCGCTGGCACACGCACGCGAACTGCTCGACAACGCGCACCGGGTGGGATGACGCGATCATGGCCGAACTGAACGATCCGAGCGCAACGAACGAGTCTCCGCCACGCCCGCGGCTGTCCGCCTGGCAACTGGTCATCGGCCTGGGCATCGTGAGCCTCACCACCGACATGGTGTCCGACGGCTCGGCCTCGGTCGGCGGCGCGTTGCTCGGTCAACTCGGGGCGTCGGCCGTGCTCGTCGGCCTCATCACCGGTGCCGCGGGAGCGATCGCCCTCATCCTGCGACTGGTCACCGGCCCCTGGGTGGATCGCACCGGAAACTACTGGGGCTTCACCATGGCGGGATACGCCGTGACCGCCGTCAGTGTTCCCCTCCTGGCTCTGACACCGGTGCTCGGAGCGGCGGCACTGGTGGTGGCCGCGGCGCTGATTCTGATCGAACGGACCGGCAAGGCCGTCCGAGCACCGGCGAAGACCGTGCTGCTGGCCGACGCGGCCGGTGCGGTCGGTCGCGGCAAGGGATTCGGAGTCCACAAGCTCCTGGACCAGATCGGGGCGTTCTCGGGTCCGCTCATCGTCGCGGCCGTCGCCGCGCTGACCGGAGTGCTCTGGCCCGCCTTCCTGGTGCTCATCGTCCCGGCGGCGGTGGCCATCGTGCTCCTGGTCGTGCTGCGCCGCCGGGTTCCCGACACCACGATCTACGCGCCGGCAGCCGAGCGCGCGGCGGCACGCCCGGAACGGGCTGCCGTTCGCGGTCCGGCGCGGCTGCTGGCCGGTCTCGCCGCCATCGAGCCGGCGACCCGTGGCACGTTCCTGCTCTTCGGCGCCTTCGCCGCGCTCACCACCTTCGGGCTGATCAGCTTCGGCCTCATCTCGTTCCACCTCGATCGCGCGGGCCTGGTGCCGTTGCCCGCGATCCCGCTGGTCTACGCGGCCGGGATGGCGGCGGCTGCGATCGCGGCGGTCGTCGTCGGATGGGCCTACGACCGGTCGGCATCCGCCGTCCTCTTCGTCGTGCCGGTGCTGACGGCGTTCGTCCCCTCGCTCGCACTCGGGAGCGGTGTGGTCCTGGTGTTCGTCGGGGTGGTGCTCTGGGGTGGGGCCACCGGCATCCAGGATTCGACGATCAAGGCGCTGGTCGCCGATCTCATCCCCTCGGCGCAACGCGGAACGGCGTACGGCTGGTTCGCGGTGTTCCAAGGCGCGGCATCGTTCGCGGGCGCCGCGGTGGCCGGCGCGCTGTACGGCAACCTGGTGCTGCTGTCGGTCCTGGTGGTCGCCGCGCAACTGGCTGCCATCGTCGTGCTGGTCATCGTGAGGCGCCGAGTCCGGCGAGCGACCGCGGCCAGTGCGGCCGCCGCCGCCGGTGCCCCAGCAGCATCGACCGAGTGAGCGTGTCCCAGCGTCCGGTCGTCGTCGTGAGATATGCTGAAACCCCGTGGTGGTCAATCCTGCGGCAGTCGTAACCAAGCACATCTTCGTTACCGGGGGCGTCGTCTCGTCCCTCGGAAAAGGCCTCACGGCCGCGAGCTTGGGCAACCTCCTTACCGCGCGCGGGCTGCGCGTGGTGATGCAGAAGCTCGACCCCTACCTCAACGTCGACCCGGGAACGATGAACCCGTTCCAGCATGGCGAGGTGTTCGTCACCGATGACGGCGCCGAGACCGACCTCGACATCGGTCACTACGAGCGCTTTCTCGACATCAATCTCGACCAGGCCGCCAACGTCACCACCGGGCAGATCTATTCGCGGGTGATCCAACGCGAGCGCCGGGGCGAGTACCTGGGTGACACCGTGCAGGTGATCCCGCACATCACCGACGAGATCAAGCGCCGGATGCGGCTGCAGGCGCAGCCGCCGGCCGACGGTTCGCCCGTTCCCGACGTCATCATCACCGAGATCGGTGGCACGGTCGGCGACATCGAGAGCCAACCGTTCATCGAATCCGCTCGCCAGGTGCGGCACGAGCTCGGGCGCCACAACGTGTTCTTCGTGCACGTCTCGCTGGTTCCCTACATGGGGGCGTCGGGCGAGCAGAAAACCAAGCCCACCCAGCATTCGGTCGCCGCCCTGCGCTCCATCGGCATCCAGCCGGACGCGCTCGTGCTGCGCAGCGATCGCCCGGTCAGCGACTCCAACAAGCGCAAGATCGCGCTGATGTGCGACGTCGACGAGCGCGCGGTCGTGAACGCGGTGGACGTCGCGAGCATCTACGACATCCCGGGGATGCTCAACGAGCAGGGCCTCGACGCCTACATCATCGAGCAGCTCGGCCTGGGGCACGCGCACGACGTGGAGTGGGACGGCTGGCACCAGCTGCTGACCGCCGTGCACGAACCGAAGCACGAGGTCACCATCGCCCTGGTCGGCAAGTACATCGACCTGCCCGACGCGTACCTGTCGGTCACCGAGGCGCTGAAAGCCGGTGGATTCGCGGCCGAGACCAAGGTCAAGATCCGCTGGGTGCCGTCGGACGAGTGCGAGACGCCGGAGGGCGCGGCGAAGCAGCTCGCCGACGTCGACGGCATCTGCGTGCCGGGCGGATTCGGCGTGCGCGGCATCGAGGGCAAGCTCGGCGCGCTGCGCTTCGCGCGCGAGAACCGCATCCCGGCGCTCGGCTTGTGCCTCGGGCTGCAGTGCATGGTGATCGAGTACTCGCGGGATGTCGCCGGGCTGACCGGTGCGTCCAGCTCGGAGTTCGACCCCGACACCGAGTTCCCGGTCATCGCGACGATGGCCGAGCAGGTCGACATCATCGATCACGGCGACCTCGGTGGCACGATGCGGCTCGGGCTGTACGAGGCCGAACTGACGCCGGGGTCCATCGTGAGCGAGTTGTATGGGGCGACCTCGGCATCCGAGCGCCACCGTCATCGCTACGAGGTGAACAACCACTACCGCGACCGCATCGCCGAGGCCGGCATGGTGTTCTCGGGGGTCTCGCCCGACCGCTCGCTGGTCGAGTACGTCGAGCTGCCGCGCGAGGTGCACCCGTTCTACGTGGGGACCCAGGCGCACCCCGAACTGCGATCGCGGCCGAACCGGGCGCATCCGCTGTTCCGCGGGCTGATCGCGGCGGCGCTCGAGCGCAACCGTGCCTCGCGCCTGTTCGAGGTGGCCGAGCCCGGCCCGCTGCCCGAGTCGACCGACGACGACGGCGCCCCGGCGCACGCGCCGCGGCTCGAGCCCGAAGCAGCCGGCGTGGCCGAGCCCGCCGAGGTGTGAAGCGTGCCCACCACTGACAACGCCGCCGCCGACGATCTGCAGATCCTCACCCACGGCCCGATCAGCGATCTGCGCGATCCGGCCCCGGTCACCGCGAGCGAGCGGGTGTTCGACGGACGCGTCTGGGACGTGCGTCGCGACGAGTTCACCTTCGCCGGCCACACCATCGCGCGCGAATACGTCGACCATCCCGGCGCGGTCGCCGTGCTGGCCATCGACGACCAGGATCGGGTGCTGCTGATCAACCAGTACCGGCATCCGGTCGGGCTCAAGGACTGGGAGCTGCCCGCCGGGCTGCTCGATGTCGAGGGCGAGGCCCCGCTCGCCGCCGCTCGCCGCGAACTCGCCGAAGAGACCGACCTGGTGGCCGAGCACTGGTCGGAGCTGATCACCTTCCACACCTCGCCGGGCGGCAGCAACGAGACGCTGCGGGTCTTCGAGGCGCGCGGACTGCTCTCGAACGAACCCTTCGCCCGCAGCGAGGAAGAAGCCGAGATCGTGACGCGCTGGATCCCGCTCGACGAGGCGGTCGATGCGGTGCTCGAGGGCCGGCTGAGCAACGCGATCCTGATCATCGCCGTGCTGGCGGCCCATGCCCGCCGCGACTGAGGCGCTGCGACTGCAGCTCGAGCGATACCTGCGCCACGTGGGGATCGAGCGCGGGCGTTCGGCGAACACGGTGGCCGCGTACCGGCGGGACCTCGAGGGGTTTCTGACGTTCCTGGAAGAGCATGGGGCCGCCAGCTCAGATGGACCCAGCGCAGACGGCCCGACGGCAGATGACCTGTCGACGGCCGCGGTGACCGGGTTCGCCCGCGGGCTGCGGGAGCGGCCGCATCCGCTCGCCGCCTCATCGGTCGCGCGGGCGCTGTCGTCGGTGCGCGGGTTCACCCGCTTCCTGGTCGACGAGGGTGTGCTCGAGGTGGATCCGGCGGTCGAGGTCAGCCCGCCGAAGCTGCCGATGCGCCTCCCCAAGGCGCTCACGGTGGAGCAGGTCGAGCAACTGCTCGCCTCGACCGACGGCGACGAGCTCGATCGGGTGCGCGACAAGGCCCTGCTCGAGCTGCTGTATGCGACCGGCGCGCGCGTCTCGGAGGCGGTGAGCCTCAACGTCGACGACCTGATCGGCGACGAGGGCACCAGCGAGGTGGTGCGCCTGTTGGGCAAGGGCAACAAGCAGCGCATCGTGCCGGTTGGCAGCTACGCGCGCCGCGCGCTGGATGCCTACCTGGTGCGGGTGCGTCCGGTGCTGTCCGCGCGCGGCCGGGCGACCCCCGCGCTCTTTCTCGGGATGCGCGGGGCCCGGCTGTCGCGGCAGAGCGCGTGGCTCGTGATCCGAGCTGCGGGCGAGCGGGCCGGACTGCAGCTGGAACTCTCGCCGCACAGCATGCGGCACTCCTTCGCGACGCACCTGCTGCAGGGCGGAGCCGACGTGCGGGTCGTGCAGGAACTGCTCGGTCACGCCAGCGTCGCGACCACGCAGATCTACACGCGGGTGACCGCGGATGCGCTGCGCGACGTGTATGTCACGGCGCATCCCCGAGCGCGCTAGTTCTTGGTGGTCGAGTAGCGCGAAGCGCGTATCGAGACCGGCGTCAGGTCACCCGCGAGGTCACCCGAGATCTCGATACCGCCGTCGGCCCACTCGATCACCACGGGCACTTAACCTTCAACCTTCACTCGAAGCGCGCCGCCCGGGGCTCCGAAATGCCCGCCGTAGACTCGTCGCATGACGGCGCAGCGCGAGGATGTCACCGAGCTGCCGGGGATGGAGACTCCGGTTCTCGGCCCCACCGGGCGCCCCCTGACCGACTTCCCGGTGCCGCCCAAGATCAAGTCGCACGGCCCGGCGCGCATCATCGCCCTCTGCAATCAGAAGGGCGGCGTCGGCAAGACGACGACGGCCATCAACCTCGGGGCGTCGTTCGCCGAGTACGGCCGCCGCACCCTGGTCGTCGACTTCGACCCGCAGGGCGCGCTGAGCGCCGGCCTGGGCGTTCCGACCCACGACGCGGTCACGGTCTATGACCTGCTGCTGGGCACGGTGAAAGACGTGTCGAGCGCGATCGTGCCGACCGCGACCGAGAACCTCGACGTCATCCCGGCCAACATCGACCTGTCTGCGGCCGAGGTGCACCTGGTGAACGAGGTGGCGCGCGAGCAGATCCTGGCGCGCGTGCTGCGCCAGGTCGCCGACCGGTACGACGTCATCCTGATCGACTGCCAGCCCTCGCTCGGGCTGCTCACGGTCAACGCGCTCACCGCGGCGCACGGCGTGCTCATCCCGCTGGAATGCGAGTACTTCGCCCTCCGCGGCGTCGCCCTGCTGGTCGAAACGGTCGACAAGGTGCGCGACCGGCTGAATCCGGCGATCAAGCTCGACGGCATCCTGGCGACCATGTACGACCCACGCACCCTGCACTCGCGTGAGGTGCTCGAACGTGTCGTCGAGGCCTTCGGCGACAGCGTGCTCGAGACCGTGATCGGGCGCACCGTGAAGTTCCCGGATGCCTCGGTGGCGGGGGCGCCGCTGAACACCTTCGCCCCCGAACACGCGGCCGCCGAGGCCTATCGGCAGGTGGCGCGAGAGCTGATCTCCCGTGGCGCCGTCGCCTAGCGTGGCGGGCGGGCTCGAGGTAGCGAACGCTGATCTGGTCGCCGAGCCCGTTTTCTCGCTGTCGCTGAGCAACTTCAACGGCCCCTTCGACCTGCTGCTCTCGCTGATCGCCAAGCATGAGCTCGACATCACCGAGGTCTCGCTGAGCAAGGTCACCGACGAGTTCATCTCGTACCTGCACGCCCTCGACTCGGAGCATGAGCTCGATCAGGCCAGCGAATTCCTGGTGGTCGCCGCCACCCTGCTCGACCTGAAGGTGGCCGGTCTGCTGCCCCAAGGCGAACTGGTGGATGCCGAAGACGTCGCCCTGCTCGAAGCGCGCGACCTGCTCTTCGCCAGACTGCTGCAGTACCGGGCGTTCAAAGAGGCGGCCGCGTGGTTCGCCGCCGGGCTCGAAGCGGAGTCCACCCGGCACGTGCGCTCGGTGCGGCTCGAGGAGAAGTACCGGCAGCAGACGCCGGAGCTGGTCTGGACCCTCAGCCTCGACGACTTCGCGGCGCTCGCGGCACTGGCCTTCGCGCCGCGCGAGATCCCGATGGTCGGGTTGGACCATCTGCACGCGCCCCTGGTCAGCATCCGGGAGCAGGCTGCTCACGTCGTGGCGATGCTGCGGCAGGGCGGGCCGGTGAACTTCAGGCAGTTGATCGCGGGAGCGGATGCCAAGGGCGTCGTGATCGCGCGTTTTCTGGCCGTGCTCGAGCTGTACCGGCATGCGGCCATCTCGTTCGAGCAGCTCGAGCCCCTGGGGGAACTGACGCTGCGCTGGACGGCGCAGCACTGGAACGAAGAGCAGCTCGCGACCCTGGGGGCCGACTATGACTCGTGAGGAGGTGAGCGGGTTGAGTAACGCGGAGCGCGTATCGAAACCGGGTCTCGATACGCCGGCTTCGCCGGCTACCCTTCGACAGGCTCAGGACGACGCTCGACCGGCTCAGGAGCCACAGGACATCGAGCGAAGCCTCGAAGCGATTCTCGTGGTCGCCGATGAGCCTCAGTCGCTCGTGTCTCTGGCCACTGCGTTGAACGCACCGGTGCCCGCGGTGCGGCAGAGCATCGAGCGGCTGGTGGCCGACTACGACGGGCTGAGCGGCGGGCCGCGCCGCGGATTCGAACTCCGCGAGGTAGGCGGCGGCTGGCGGCTCTACGTGCGCGCCGACCACGACGAGCTGGTGCGCGACTTCGTGCTCACGCAGAACCCGAGCAAACTGTCGCAGGCTGCCCTCGAGACGCTTGCCGTCATCGCCTACAAGCAGCCGATCAGCCGCGGCTCGATCGCGTCGATCCGTGCGGTCAACGTGGACTCCGTGGTGCGCACCCTGCTCGGCCGCGGCCTGATCACTGAGGCGTTCACCGACAGCGAGACCGGCGCCATCCACTACGCCACCACGGACTTGCTGCTCACTCAGCTCGGCATCAACTCGCTCGACGAACTGCCGCTCATCTCGCCCCTGCTCGAAGACGGCGCCGAGGGCTTCGACGACGTCTTCAGCAGCCGGTAGCACGGGTGATGACGTGACAGAACTGTCGCACACCTCACGAGAAGACGGGGAGCGCCTGCAGAAGGTGCTCGCAGCCGCCGGGGTCGCCTCGCGTCGGGTCAGCGAGCAACTCATCACGGCCGGACGAGTGACCGTCAACGGTCGGATCGTCACCGAGCTCGGCTCGCGCGTCGACCCCCTGATCGACAAGGTCGCCGTCGACGGCAGCGCGGTTCAGCTGGATCCCGGCAAGCGTTACGTCATGCTCAACAAGCCCACCGGGGTGGTCAGCACCATGGCTGACGAGAAGGGGCGCCGCGATCTGCGGGAGTTCACCGCCGAGTACCCCGAGCGGTTGTTCAACGTGGGGCGGCTCGACTCCGACACCAGTGGGCTGCTGCTGCTGACCAACGACGGTGAACTCGCCCATGTGCTCGCGCATCCCTCGTTCGGCGTCACCAAGACCTACATCGCCACGGTCGAGGGAATCGTCTACCCGAATGTGCTGCGCAAGCTCGAGGCCGGCATCGAGCTCGACGACGGGCCGATCTCTGCCGACCGGGCACGGGTGATCGGCGAGCCGTCGCGTGGCAGAAGCATCGTCGAGGTCACCCTGCACTCCGGCCGCAACCGGATCGTGCGGCGCATGCTCGACGCGGTCGGGCACCCGGTGCTCGAGCTGGTTCGGCGGCAGTTCGGACCGCTCCACCTCGGTACGCTCGGCGTGGGCCGCGTGCGCGATCTGACGCGGGACGAGCTCGGGATGCTGTTGACGCTGTCGAGGGAGGACGGGCATCCCGAGACCGTCGGCCCGCGCGACGACGACGAGGATTCCGAATGACAGAGGCGACCGGAGGCACCGGCCGAGTGCGCGGACCCGTGCGCATCGTCGGGGCCGGGCTGCTGGGCGCCAGCAGCGGGCTCGCCCTTCGCGAGCGCGGTGTCGACGTGACGCTCGCCGACACCGCGCGCAGCAACCTGCGACTGGCGGTCGACTACGGCGCCGGTCGCGCGGCGGCGAGCGGCGACGATGAACCCGCTCTGGTGATCGTCGCGGTCCCGCCCGACCATGTCGCCGACGTCGTCGAAGCCGAGCTTGCCGCCCATCCGGCCGCGCTGGTGACCGATGTGGCGAGCGTCAAGTCGGGCATCCTGACCGCGCTGCGGGATGCCGGGGCCGACATCGCGCGCTACCTCGGCTCGCATCCGATGGCCGGCCGCGAACGCGGCGGAGCCCTCTCGGCCCGCGCCGACCTGTTCCTCGGTCGGCCCTGGGTGATCACCCCGCACGACGCGACCTCTCCCGCGCAGTATCGGGTGCTCGAAGACCTCGCGCTCGAGCTCGGTGCCACGCCGGTGCGCATGACGCCGCAGGAGCACGACGAGGGCGTCGCGCTGGTCTCGCACGTCCCGCAGCTGGTGGCGTCGCTGCTGGCCGCCCGCCTGCGCGGCGCGACCGCGGCCGAGGTCGGGCTGGCCGGCCAGGGGCTGCGCGACACGACCCGGATCGCGGGCAGCAACCCCGAGCTGTGGGTGCAGATCCTGGGGGCGAACGCGGCACCGGTGGCCCGCGTGCTGCGCGACTACCGGGACGAGCTGGATGCGGTGATCGGCGCGCTCGAGGAGCCCGCGGCATCCGGATCGCCCCGCCGGATCGCCGAAACCCTGGCCGCCGGCAATCAGGGCGTCGCGCGGATCCCGGGCAAGCACGGCCGCGACGACAGGTTCACCGCGCTGATCGTCAAGGTCGACGACCGGCCCGGCCAGCTCGCGCGCCTGCTCACCGAGATCGGCGAGGAGGGCGTGAACCTCGAGGACTTCCGGCTCGAGCACTCGCCGGGCGCGCAGGTCGGCTTCGCCGAGATCAACGTGCTGCCCGAGGCCGCCCACCGGCTGGCGGCGGCGCTCGAGGCGCGCGGCTGGACGCTGGCGGAGGGGGAGCGGTGAGCACGCCGGCGGGCCGCGCGGCGGCCGCGCCGATCGTCGTCGCCGTCGACGGGCCGGCGGGCAGCGGCAAGTCGAGCGTGAGCAAGGCCGCCGCGGTCGCCCTGGATTTCGCCTTTCTCGACACCGGCGCCGCGTACCGCGCGCTGACCTGGCTCGTGCTCGAGAAGGGCATCGATCCGACCGACACCGCGGCCGTGCTCGCCCTGCTCGACGAGTTCCACTACACGACCGAGGTAGTGCGGGCCGGGACCGTGGTGCATGTGGGCGACGCTGACGTCACCGACGCGATCCGCGAACCCCGGATCAGCGCGGCGGTGAGCGACATCGCGCGCATCCCCGAGGTCCGAACGGCGCTCACGGCGGTGTTCCGGCGGCTGATCCGTGCCGCGGGGCGGCCCGGCATCGTGGTCGAGGGCCGCGACATCACCACGGTGGTGGCGCCGGATGCCCAGGTGCGGATCCTGCTCACCGCCGACGAAGCGGTTAGGATTGCCAGGCGCTCCGCCGAATTGGCGCCGGGCGCCGCCTCCACGGCCTCGCAGTTGCGCGAGCGGGACCGCCGGGATGCCCAGGTGGTCGACTTCTTGACCGCGGCTCCCGGGGTGACGACGATCGATTCGACCGAACTGGATTTCGGGCAGACCGTTCAGGCCGTCGTCGATCTGGTGCGCACCACGACGCAGCACTGATGACAACGCAGCACTGAAAGAGACCACCATGACCGACGACCGCGAGCCGATCGACGGAGCAGACGCATCGGCCGAGTCGGCCGAACTCGAGAGCCCCACCCTCGCCCCCGACGACGAGCTCGCCGCCGAATTCGGCGAGCTGGATGGCGCGCTGCTCGATCGCCTGGCCGAACTCGACGACGACGTGGCCGAAGCCAGGGCGAGTTCGCTGCGGTCCGGCCTGGCTGACTACGACCTCGACGAGGAGGACCTCGAGATCCTCGAGGCCTCGGAAGAGGGCATCGACGGCATCTACTATCTGCCCGCCCTGCCGGTGCTCGCGATCGTGGGTCGCCCGAACGTGGGCAAGTCGGCGCTGGTGAACCGCATCATCGGCCGCCGCGAGGCCGTCGTGGAAGACACCCCGGGCGTCACCCGCGACCGTGTCTCGTACAAGGCCGAGTGGCTGGGCCGCCGCTTCACCGTGGTCGACACCGGCGGCTGGGAGCCTGACGCCAAGGGCATCAACGCCTCGGTCGCCGCCCAGGCCGAGGTGGCCGTCGATCTGGCGGATGCCGTCCTGTTCGTCGTCGACATCAACGTCGGCGCAACCGCCACCGATGAGCACGTGGTGCGGATGCTGCGCGCGAGCAAGCGGCCGGTCATCCTGGTCGCCAACAAGGCCGACGACGCGATCCGCGACCCGCAGGCGGCGGAGCTGTGGAGCCTCGGGCTCGGCGAGCCCTGGCCGGTTTCGGCCGTGCATGGTCGCGGGGTGGCCGACCTGCTCGACCACGTCATGAAGGTGCTGCCGGAGGTGTCGGCGGTCGCCAAGGAGGAGGTCGGCGGTCCTCGACGCGTCGCCCTGCTCGGCCGTCCGAACGTCGGCAAGTCGAGCCTGCTCAACAAGGCGGCGGGCGAAGAGCGCGTGGTGGTCAACGAGATGGCCGGCACCACGCGCGATCCGGTCGATGAACTGGTCGAGATCAGCGGCAAGCTGTGGCGCTTCGTCGACACGGCAGGCATCCGGCGGCGGGTGCACCTGCAGCAGGGCGCGGATTTCTACGCCAGCCTGCGCACCAGCGCCGCCCTCGAGAAGGCCGAGGTGGCGGTCGTGCTGCTCGACGTGAGCCAGCCGATCAGCGAGCAGGATGTTCGGATCATCGACCTCGTGCTCGAGTCGGGCCGTGCGCTCGTGCTGGCCTACAACAAGTGGGACCTGCTCGACACCGCTGAAGCCGAGAACGAGGATCGCCGCCGCTACCTGGAACGAGAGATCGAGCAGGACCTGGCGCACGTGAGCTGGGCCCCGCGCGTCAACATCTCGGCGCGCACCGGCCGGCACCTCGAGAAGCTGGTGCCTGCCCTCGAGGTCGCCCTCGACAGCTGGGACACGCGCATCCCGACCGGCAAGTTCAACGCGCTGCTGGCCGAACTCACGGCCGAGCACCCGCACCCGGTGCGCGGGGGCAAGCAGCCGCGCATCCTGTTCGGAACCCAGGCCTCGACCCGCCCGCCGACCTTCGTGCTCTTCACCACCGGATTCCTCGACCCGCAGTACCGCCGCTTCATCACCCGCCGGCTGCGCGAGGTCTACGGATTCGAGGGCACGCCGATCGTGGTCAATATGCGTGTGCGCGAAAAGCGTAAGCGTTAGCCGTGGCGGCCCCTTCAGGCGCTGGTTACCAGGATCTGGATCGATCAGTCCTGGCTGCTAGGGCGGCAAAGATTCTCTCGTCCCAGCCGCGACCCTTTCTCCGGTGGGCAGGGTCAAAGCAACGAATGCTTCCCCAGCTTGTCCAATTCTTGCCAGCGAGGTTCAAGCGATATCACGAGCCCTTCTTCGGCGCCGGCGCAATGTTCTTCTTCCTTCGACCGGAGTCAGCGAGGCTTTCCGACGCGTGCCTTCCGCTAGTGCGAACGTACGAGGCGGTGAAGAAGTCGCCTCACGAGGTTTACGCAAAGTTGACCTCCTACGACCTGCTCGATCGCGAGCTTTTCTATCGCGAGCGTGCGGCACCCCCTGCCGCCGGCGTCGCAGAAGCAGCACGTTTCCTGTATTTCAATCGAGCGGGATGGAACGGACTGTATCGAGTGAACTCGGCAGGTAGATACAACGTGCCCTACGGTCAACCAAAGTCCCCTCTTCACATCGATCCGGACAACTTCATCGCCGCGAGCCAGCTTCTGGCCAGCCCTGGAGTTGAAATTGTCGGATCTGACTATTCGGAAGTGGAGAACGCGGCTGCGGAAGGGGACTTCGTTTACCTAGATCCGCCGTACGTGACTGGGCACGACAACAATGGGTTCGCTGACTACAACGAGAAGCTCTTCTCTTGGGACGACCAGGTGGCACTCGCGGCTCTGGCGGCGAGACTCCAGGCAGCCGGAGTGCAAGTCGTTGTCTCGAATGCTCACCATGACTCGCTAATCGCCTTGTACCCGACCTTCAAAGTTGCCAAGGTTATGCGACAGAGCACACTTGCGGGAGACATGACGGCCCGCGGTCGAGTGAACGAGGCGGTATTTCATTGAGTATCGGAGACACAGGGGCGCCAGTGGTCGCGGAAGCGGGCGACCTCGCTGCCATTGACCCGGGGCTCATAGTCGCGAACCCCAATAACCCCCGCCGATACTTCAACGAGGAGCGCCTCGACCTTCTTCGGACGTCCATTCAAGAGGTCGGCATTCTTGTTCCGTTGATCGTCTACCGGGGCACCGACGGCGAATACGTCCTAATGGACGGGGAACGTCGATGGCGTTGTGCTCTCGATCTTGGCCTTCCCGATGTGCCGGTCAACATCATCACTGCGCCAAATCCGCTCGAAAACCTACTTCGGATGTTCAATATCCACAACGTCCGTGAGGATTGGCCGCTGGTAAGCGTTGCCCTGTCACTCAAGGACGTTATGACGATCTCTGACGAATCTCGTGAGAGTCGCCTCGCGGAAATGACAGGGCTGACTCGTTCAACAGTGCGCCGGGCCAAACGCCTGCTGGAGATTCCTGACTCGGAGATAGAACTCATTCGGAACGAGGCACATCTAGACAGGACGAAGCAAGTCCATCGCGAGGATCTCTACCTTGAGATCGGAGCCGCGGAATCTGTTATTCGAAATGAGTTGCCAGACGTTGGCAGACGGTTCACTCGACCTCAGATTATTCGTGCATTCGCGTCGAAGGCAGAGGTGGGGTCTCTACGAGCCATCACTGATTTTCGACTTGTCTCAAAGTTGATTAAAGCCATCGACGATGATGTGCTCGGCCCGGAAATCGCGACTGCGGCAATCACTCGCCTCATCGAGTCGCCCGAGGTCGGTCCAAAGGAAGTGTTCGATTCCTTCGCAGCGGAGGGGTTCCGGCAGCAAGGTCTTCAACGCAAAGTGTCCCTCTTGAGCCGGGAACTGATTGAGGCTCTGTCCGACGAGGTCGTCGTTTCCGATGCGCTTCGAGGCGACCTGGTGGAGCTTCGACGGGTCGTAGGAGATCTACTCGGGGAGCCGATGTGACCCCGGTTTTCGAGGAGCCGCTCAAGGCGGAAATGAGGGGAGCCTGCGAAGTGGCCTTGGACCAAGCCGGCTACGAAGTGGTCGCCAAGCCGGTGTCATTCGTTCTACCCGCCAGCATGGGCCTGAAAGGGGCTCTTGTGGGCGATATCCAAAGCCTCGACGCGGCCGGGAATCGAACCTTTTACCACTTGCGGCCGGGCGCCATCGATGTCCTTCCTCAATGGCTCGCCAATCTGGCTAGGGCTTCACACCTGTTGCGTGAGGGTGAGTTCTATGTCGTCGTCCAGCAGTCGACGCCTAATCTCGAGCGATCCTGCAGGGCAGCAGGCGCCGGCCTGCTTCATCTGACTGATACCGGCGAAATGGACGTGCTGATCTCGTACGAAAGTGTCACTCCGGTCGACGTTGGTAAGGCTACGGCCGACAGAATATCCAAGCTTCGCCGTCAACTTGACGGAAAGATGAAGCTCGTTCGGGATGACATCAGTTCTCGATATCAGCAGGTTCGGTCGATCGTGTCCACATTGGACGAACCGGTTGCTGATGCTTACGTGACTCGTGTTGAAACGGATTATCGAGTGCTCGATGATTGGGGCGACACGCTGTCACGAGAGCTTGACAGTCTCAATGTGGAATCAAGCGAGGCGGATTTCACTGCCGTCGAGGACCTGATCGTGGATGGCCCAAAGTTGCCGGACGAAGCGGAATCAGCTTGATACGGGTATTGATCGCGGCAATACGCGCGAATCGAGCTCTGTTGGTCTTGAGCACCGTAGGGCTTGGTGTCGCTGGAGCCCGCCTCGCCGTTGACTTGACTTCAATTCCGTGGTGGCTCGCCGTTGCGTCGGCAGCACTTCTGCTTTGGCTTTCGGATGTTTTTCGCGTTATTGATTCCAGGGCGAACGAACTGTCGCACTCCGGGCGCGTCCCCTATCGTCAGGCGGCGATAGATCTGGTCGCAAAGCAGCAGGTTTGGATAATTCTGATGCTTCTCGCAGCCGTCGGGATTGGGGCGCTGGCGGTCATCCTCGCAGTCGTTACCTAGTGGTTCGATAGATGCTCTGCCCCTGCGGCTCCGAACTCGACTATCGGGGATGTTGCGAGCCCGTGCACTTGGGAGCCGCGGCTGATACAGCCGAAGCCCTCATGCGCTCGAGATTCAGCGCCTTCGCGCTGGGGTTGGACGCGTGCCTGCTGTCGAGCTGGCATCCGTCCACGAGACCTGCGGCTCTCGAGCTGGATGACGGCGTCGTGTGGCTAAAGCTGCAGATCGTCGATACGGTGGCCGGTGGCCCCGACGACGAGACCGGGGTGGTCGAGTTCCGCGCGTCGTACCGCGGCGCGGGTGGCACGGCGGGGGTGCTGCATGAGCGCAGCCGGTTCGAGCGTGTCGACGGGCGCTGGCGCTACCTCGACGGTGACCCCCTGGATTGATCGCCGCTGCCACGGCATGATGTGAGCCGGGGGAGCGACCAAGGAGCCCCGATGACGATGAGGCACGTGCGCGTCGCGATCATCGGCGCCGGCTTCTCGGGGCTCGGGATGGCGGCGCAGCTCACCCGGCACGGCATCCGCGACTTTCTCGTGGTGGAGCGCGCGCACGAGGTGGGCGGCACCTGGCGCGATAACACCTACCCGGGAGCGGCCTGCGACATCCGCAGCGATCTGTACTCGTTCTCGTTCGCGCCGAATCCCGGCTGGATGCACCGTTACGGCCGCCAGTGCGAGATTCTCGAGTACCTGAAGGGCGTTGCCGACCGGTACGAGTTGCGGCCGCGCATCCTGTTCGGTGCCGAGCTGCTGCGGGCGGACTGGGATGACGACGCCGCGGTCTGGCGCATCACGACCAGCGTCGAGACCTTCACGGCCGACGTGCTGGTCAGCGGCAATGGCCCGCTGATCGACCCGAAGTGGCCGGCGATTCCGGGCCTCGAGACCTTCGCCGGCCCGCGCTTCCACTCGGCCCGCTGGCGGCACGACGCCTATCTCGCCGGCAAGCGGATCGCGGTGATCGGCACGGGCGCTTCGGCGATCCAGTTCGTGCCCGAGTTGCAGAAGATCGCCGGGCGGCTGACCATCTTCCAGCGCACGCCGCCGTGGATCATCCCCCGCGCCGACGGCCCGACCGGCGCACGCCGCCGACGGTGGTTCGCCCGGATGCCGGCTCTGCAGCGCCTCGCACGCACGATCGACTTCGCGTCGGCCGAGGCGCGCTTCGTGGGGTTCCGATTCAAGCCGATCGGCCGTGTCTTCGAGGCGGTGTCGCGGCGGTACCTGCGCTCGCAGGTGGCCGACCCCGTGCTGCGCGCCAAGCTGACCCCCGACTATCGGATCGGCTGCAAGCGCATCCTGATCTCGAGCGACTACTACGCGGCGCTGACGAAGCCGTGTGTCGAGCTGGTGACGGATGCCATCGCGTCCATCGAGGGCCACGAGATCGTGACCGCAGACGGCACCCGACGCCGGTTCGATGCGCTGATTTCGGGCACGGGCTTCGATGCGACGCATCCCTCGATCGCACCGCTCGTGCATGGACGCGACGGCGTCTCGCTCGCCGACCGTTGGTCGGTGCATGGGTCGGGGCAGGGATCGCCGCAGGGGTCGGGGCACATGTCGGCGCTGCGGGGCACCGCGGTGCACGGCTTTCCGAACCTGTTCCTGCTGATCGGGCCGAACACCGCGCTCGGCCACAACAGCATGATCTACGTCATCGAATCGCAGCTCGACTACGTGCTGCAGGCGCTGCGATTCATGGATGCCACCGGCACCCGCGTGATCGAAGCCCGGGCCGCCGCGCAGACGGCCTACAACGAGCGGGTCCAACGCGACTTTCGCGGCTCGGTGTGGACTGCCGGTGGATGCCGCAGCTACTACCTCGACGACTCCGGCCGCAACACGACGCTGTGGCCGCATCGCGCAGGGGCCTTCCGCAGGGTGGTGCGGCGGTTCGAGCCGGCGGAGTACGTGCTGACCGATGCGCCGGCAACCTCCGCCCCCGCGCAGAGCGTGCTCTCGTAGGATCGAGGCGTGCCCGAACTGCTCGCCGTCTGCGTCGTTCATGAGTTGCATGCCGACGCGGGCCTGGTCGGCACCACGGCCATCGACAAGCGCCCGGTGCAGCACGCGGTCAAGATCGGGCGCTACGGCGCGCGCGGAGACGTGCAGGCCGATCGCAAGGATCACGGCGGTCTCGAGGCGGCGCTGTACGCCTACGCCGACGAGGATGCCGCCTGGTGGGCCGCCCAGCTGCTCGAACGGCTGGGAGAGCGCGCGCCCGACGAGCTCGAGCCGGGCTGGTTCGGCGAGAACCTGCGCCTGACCGGCGTCGACGTCAGGAGCGCGGATCGG
>Ga0207667_10002510_pt1 | contig 22884 bp, 17 predicted proteins | sample KBSCornC52_FD_184301 | JGI IMG/M metagenome (GOLD analysis project Ga0207667, IMG submission 184301) | Corn rhizosphere microbial communities from Kellogg Biological Station, Michigan, USA - KBS Corn C5-2 (SPAdes) (version 2) | ecosystem: Host-associated > Plants > Roots > Rhizosphere > Soil ...
AAGCACCTGCAGCTGGCCCATCTCTCACGCCGCAGCCATCAACTGCTGCAGCGTGTGGGCATGGACGTCGGCGAGCCTAATCTACCGGCGTAACAGGCGCTTGCTGTTCCAGCGCACTGCTGCGTCCGCCTGCGCCGTCCTGATGAATGCGCATGATGCGAACGCTGGCCGGTTGTTCCACCAGCATGCAGGTCTTGCCGGTGCGCTTGCAGTGGTCCTGCACGCGCCAGTAGGCGCCGTGACTGAGGCAGCCGGTCTGGCAGATCACCAGGTCGGCGGCCACGATGCTGGCTTCCAGTCCTGAGAGCTCTCCGGATTCCTCCGACTCTGCCGATTCCACTTTCTCCGGCCCGTCTCTTGCGGCGGAAGAAATCGCCGGTGCATACACCGGCAGCAACTTCTCCCGCATCAACTCCTGCAGACGTTTGCTCAGTTCCTTGACACGCCGCGCCAACGTCGCGCGTTGCGGCAGGTTGGGGATCGATGCCTCCAGCGCGGCGCGATCTTCATACGCCCAGGCCAGTGCCGAATCGCGTGCGATCACGGCCGCGCGCAGGCGCATGGCCTGAGCCTGGAGCGCGGCGATCTCGGCGGCCTGCTCCTGGATCACCGTGCTGCAGCGATGCTGCACGCGCGCCAGGTGCGAGACCATCGCGCGCTGTTCCTGTTCCAGCAGCGTCACGTCCTGAATGTGCATGGTCATGTTGCGATCCTCCCTTCCTGCGTAAACCCGACCGCCTTACTGCACGGCTGCGGCATAACGGCGCGCGACTTCCGGCCAGTTGACGACGTTGTAGAAGGCGCCGATGTATTCCGGGCGGCGGTTCTGGTAGCGCAGGTAGTAGGCGTGTTCCCACACATCGAGGCCGAGAATCGGCGTGTTGCCGTTCATCAGCGAGCTGTCCTGGTTGCCGCTGCTTTCGACTATCAGCTTCTTTTGCGGCGTCACGCTGAGCCAGGCCCAGCCGCTGCCGAAGCGCGAGATCGCGGCGTTGGTGAAGGCTTCCTTGAAGGCATCGAAACCGCCGAGTTCGGCGTCGATGGCGGCGGCCAGTTTGCCGCCGGGCGCGCCGCCGCCGGTCGGCGACATGACCAGCCAGAACAGGGAGTGGTTGGCGTGGCCGCCGCCCTGGTTGATCACTGCGGCCTTGATGCTGTCGGGGACGTCCTTGACGCGCGCCACCAGTTCTTCGACGCTGAGTTTTTCCCATTCGGTGCCGGCGACGGCGGCGTTGAGGTTGTTGATGTAGGTCTGGTGGTGCTTGGTGTGGTGGATTTCCATGGTCTGGGAATCGATGTGCGGCTCCAGCGCGTCGTAGGCGTAAGGCAGGGCGGGCAGGCTGTATGGCATGGTTCTCTCCGAGGGTGGATACTGGGAGGCTGCCGGCTAGGTGGCACGGATGAAGCGAAGGATATCGATTTTAGATGAGAATTGCGCTGGCATATCCTTACGCGACGTAGGTCTTTGACCGGGCCTGCAATGTCAGGCGCATTGCAGGCCTTGTGCCACCGAAGTGGTTTTAAGTCATGTGTGTAAATGTTGTTGCATCAAGCGGCTTCAATTTCGAGTTGAGCGGCACCGAGTTGCCTTCCGCATCGACACCGCGATACAACAAGCGATAACGCACGTAGCGCTGCTGCTCGGCGAGATCGAATTTGACGTTGGACTTGGTCTGCTCCCTGAAGCCGGCAATCGAATCATGCACGTGTTGATCGAAAAACCATTCCAGTCCATCCCGGTTCCGCATCTCCCGTATTTGTCTCAGGATGTCTTTTGCTTCGCGGTGGTTACGCCGGTCCTCCTCATCCATAGTCCTGCTAACCCTATTTTCCTCCAGCTCTCGCACCTGCTGGGCAAACACCTTTTCTCCTTCGAAGCAGTATTTCACCCTGCTCGGATCGGTGCGCCAAGCAATCTGCATGCTGGGTAACTGCTCAAAGCGCTTGTCTTTGCTGACCTGATAGCGCCACGCCAGATAGCGCAAGCCGTGCTGCTTTAAAGCCTCCTCCAGCGACAAATTGGTCGCCACCCCAGAGTGGGTGAAGTAATTCTGAATGGCCTGCTGCACCTGCGGGTTGCTGGTGAATTGCCGTTTCATTTTTCGTTGGTCGGCCTGCTCATCGTCGAACGTCAACCACGGCTTCTGAGCGAAATGGAGCTTGCAGCTTTCCAGCGCCGCCTGATACATCTCATTAAGATAGACCTGCGACAGCTTGCGGCTGTCGTCGCCTTGTACCGGATTGCGGTTGCGATCCACGCCCTTGCCCTGTTCGCCCGGGGCATAGCCGCCGCCCAGGTCGCTGTGCGAACCGGGGCGGATGCGCTCTTCGCAGTTATCCGGTTTGATCTCGGTGTGCTTGTTGGTGTCGTGAGGATCGACCTGATCGCGGTAGACGCTGTCGCCGGGAAACGAGGTGCGCAGCTCATGCAAGGCCACCAGATGCACACAGTTTTGCACGAGGGGCTTCGGCAGAATCTGCAGGTCGCGTATGCTGGCCCAGTCGTCATGTCCTTCGCGCCAGGTCGCTGCGCGCATGATGCTGCCCATCCCACCCTGGCCCACGACCGAGGCTACCGTGTCGAACAAGCCCATGAAGCGGATCATTGCATTGACGCCGAACAGTTTCCCTTCGCCGTGCATCATGGTGTCATTGAGCCAGTTGGCAAATACCCGCGCCTCTGCCGCCCCGCGGGAGAACCCCACCACATCCAGATATATCGACGTCACCGTCGGGCGCGTGCCGAAGTGCGACAGCAGGCCGGTGAGCTTGCCCGCCTGCTCTCTGAAAAACGCCTCGCGCGCGTTTTTTGAACCATCGACCAGACTGTCACTCAGCTTCAGTTCGCGCAGGATGCGCTGGTACTTTTCCATGACCTCGTGGGCGACTTTGACGTAGTTGCTGTCGTAACACAGGGCTGCGATCTGGTCCTTGTCAAACAGCGGCGTGTAGCGGTGCTTTCTGTGGCCGTTCATCACAATCTGAGACAGGGAATTGAGCACATGCAGCAGCCCCAGCACAATGCGCGCCTTGCCGCCGACGCCAAACGCGGCGCCGTCATCGGTACCGCCGGGGTCATTGATCGGTTCGCACTCTGTGCCGACGCCTTCGATGTAGTAGCGGAAGAAATTGGGATAGGGATCGGTGGGGTCGTCCCGATTATTTCCATTTTCCTTATAGGCGTCATACAGACGCGCCACATTGCTGTGGCTGTTGTGAGGCCGATCCGTCTCCTTGTTGTTGCCGGTGCCGTCGAAGAACAGGCCGATGTTCACCATCTCGTCGCAGAGGCCGTTCTTGCATGTGGGGAGCGGCAACGGGCAGTTCAGCTTGATGCTATCGATACAGGCCGGGGTGCTCATGGGCGGCTCCTTGTTGGGATGAGGGAGATACAACACTGGACGATTCGCTGGGCAAGGGGGCGTAATCAGGGCCAATGCGTGCAGGTGCCGGACCGCGGGGATAGGCTGGACCGGGGTAGTCGGAATCGAGAAGATCCCGCCCGTCTGCCCACGCTTCTATCTTGTTGTAGGGTAAAAAGTGGACGTTAAGATTCATGTAGGTTTCCCTTGCGGACGGCCTGCCGTAGTGCACCGGCACCGTGGCTTCGTGCCAGGCGGTGGTGCATTCGGCATCAGGGTCGACACGTTTATGGTTGACGTATTTGATATGGCTGGTATCGCAGGTTTCCCATTTCACAGTCACCATGAAGGGGGTGGCAGGCGGTCGTAGGGGCAATTTGACGCAGCACATGAATGAACCGCCGCCTGCGCCCCAGCCTCTGACGCTGGCCCCCCACTTACCATTGACATAGTATTGAGAGATACCGACATTGCTCCCAAGATACCCCACGCCCACGAGAGCTGCTCCGTATAACACCGGTGCGGTTGAGTCGGTTTTCGGAGCGCCAGTACTGCACGCGGCAAGACTGATGAGAAAGAGGGCTGACAGCAGCCAGCGAATGAGAGAGTTTTGCATGTCGTTATCCTGGTGATTGATGCAGATATGGATTAAGCAGACGCGTCACACACGGCTCACATGTGACCAATGCACTCTTTCTGGCGGCGATTGTCCCTGTCATCGAAGAGCTAGGCGATGTACATCATCTGATCGCAGGCGTCATTTCTATGTGGGAGGTGATATTTGCCTACGCGGGACAAAATACTTATTAGAAGGCGTTTGCGACCATCGATGAGAGGAGATCTTTTGTGTCGTATGGTTTCAGAGGAACTATGGAGGATGGGTGAGGGATTTCTGGGGATGACGCAACTGACTGTACGTCTGCTGGAATAAGACCATGAAAGCTCCGATAGTGAATAAATGTCAGCAAAGGACGGCTGGTATTCATGTTAAGGGAGCCATATTGGACTGCATATCGAACGTGTTCGATAAACATAAGATTCATCACCTTGCCTTGAGGGCTTGTATATATTCAGAACTATTCTTGCGATGACTTAGTATTGCCAAGTTGGTCTTGAAATTTGCTCATCTCCAACGAAAAAAACCAGCTCCAGGCTGGTTTTTTTCAATGAACGGGCGTCGGACTACTAACTAAAACCCGAGGTAATCCATCTTGCCTATCTTCACACCCTTGTGACGCAGGATGTCGTAGGCGGTGGTGACGTGGAACAGGAAGTTCGGCAGTGCAAACGTCAGCAGGTAAGCCTGGCCGGTGAACTTGGTTTCGTTGCCGCGCAGCTTGATGACGATTTCGCGTTCGGCGCTGCCCTCGAATTGTTCCGGCGTTACGGTCTCGAGGAAGGCGATGGTCTTGGCGATGCGTTCCTGCAAGTGCGGGAAGGTGGTTTCTTCGTCGGCGAAGCTGGGCGGCTGGACCGCCGACAAACGCGAGGCGGCGAACTTGGCGGCATCGCTGGCGCGCTGGATCTGGCCGGTCAGCGGGTACATGTCTTCAAACAAACGCGCGGTCAGGAGGGTGTCCGGATCGAGCTTGTTTTCTTCGGCGTGGGCGACGGCTTTGTTGAGCAAGCCCGACAGATTGTTCAGCGCGCGGATGAAGACGGGAATGGAAATCTGATGCATGGTGAGCGACATGGTGACTCCTGGAATGAATGAAATAACTGGCGACGCCAATGACGCCTGCCATTTTTTAATGACAACAGGGAACAACACAACGGCTGTTTGATGCTGTCCATCATAAAGACAATGCAAAACCGCCGCAGGGAATAAAAAAGCCGACCAGCTCGGCATGGGCAACCGCTCCGGTCGGCAAGGGGACGAAACACCTCATGACGGTCCACGGCATCAACGGCAGTGGACCGCCCTTCCATACTTATATGCTTACATCTTGTTGCCGGCAGCGTCGTTCTTCGCCTGTGTGTCAGTAGGCGCCGAAGGACCATGCCAGCCGCCGCCGAGTGCGCGGATCAGGTTGACGGTCGAGCGGGCGCGTTCGCCATCCAGCTGGACTGCAGCGCGTTGCTGTTGCAGCACGGTGCGGTCGGCGTCGATCACGTTGAAGTAGCTGACCGAACCTTCGCGGTACTGCACATGCGACAGTCGTGCGGCGCGGTTGGAAGCCGACACCGCGTCGTCCTGCGCGCGGGTCTGGTCGCCCAGGATGCGCAGGCTGGCGAGGTTGTCTTCGACTTCGCCGAAGGCCGTCAGGACGGTCTGGCGATAGTTGGCGACATCTTCTTCGTAGGCAGCGCGGGCACGATTGACGCCGGCTTCGCGACGACCGCCGTCGAAGATCGGCAAGGTCAGCGCAGTGCCCACCAACGGACCCAGCAGGAAGGTGCGGCTGGACCAGTTGAACAGGTCGCCCAGCTTGGCCGATTCATAACCGAGACCGCCGGTCAAATCCAGACGCGGGAACCAGGCCGAACGGGCCACGCCGACGCGGGCATTGGCGGCTGCCATGGCGCGTTCAGCAGCGGCGATGTCGGGACGGCGTTCCAGCAGGTCGGACGGCAGGCCGGCGGGAATCGTGATCGACAGACGTTGCAGCGGTTGCGGCTTGAAGTCGAACTCGGCCGGCGTCTTGCCCAGCAGGATCGCCAATGCATGTTCTGCATTGGCGCGCTGACGGGCGATGCCGAAGGATTCCGATTGTGCGGAAGCCAGCTCGGACTTGGCGCGGGCGACGTCGACTTCGCTGATGTCGCCTTCATCGAAACGGCGTTGCACCAGCTTCAGCGATTGCGTGCGCAGATCGACGGTGCCGCTGTACAGCTCTTGCTCGGCATCCAGTTCGCGCAGCAGGAAATATTGCTGGGCGACGTCGGCTTGCAGCGCCAGGCGCACTGAATGGAACAGCGCTTCGCTGCGTTGTGCATCGGCGGTTGCCGCGTCGACAGTCGAGGCGACGCGACCGAACAGATCGGCTTCATACGACACGCCCAACTGTGCACGCCACAGCGTATTCGGCGTGGTGTTGGCGTCCGGCGCCAGACCTTGTGAGGCCGGCGATGGACGTTGACGGGTCGCGCCGAAGCCGGCGTTGACTTGCGGGAACAGACCGGAGCGTGCGTCCTGACGCAGGGCGCGCGACTGGCTCAGACGGGCGGCGGCAGCCTTCAGGTTCTGATTGGCGTCCAGCGCCTGGGCTTCCAGGGCGTTGAGGCCTTCATCGTTGAAGATCTTCCACCATTCGCCGCGGGCCAGGTCTTCCGCAGGTTGTGCAGTCTTCCAGTCGGAGGACGCTTTTGCGTCAGCTGCTTCCTTGAAGGCGACCGAGGTGTTTACCGCAGGGCGTTCGTAAGTCGGCGCCAGCGAGCAGCCTGCCAGCACCAGCATTGCTGCCAGCAGGGCGGAACTAGTTCTGAAACCTTGGAGCGGCTTGAGCAGCTTGCCGCCCAGGCCTCCGAGATTGTTGATTGAGATTGCGTTCATGTTATTTTTCCTTTGCTCATCGGTCGCGATTAACGACCATCGTGCGAGTCAGCTGGAGCGACATGTGACCCTGCAGTCAGCGGCGCTTCATGCTTGTGTGCGGAGTGCAGTTTCTTGCTGCCGCCGATGCTACGCAGCAGCACATAGAACACCGGTGTCAGAAACAGACCGAACAGCGTCACGCCCAGCATGCCGAAGAACACCGCGATACCCATCGCATGGCGCATTTCCGAACCGGCACCCGACGATGTCACCAGCGGCACCACGCCCATGATGAAAGCGATCGAGGTCATCAGGATCGGACGCAGACGCAGACGGCTGGCGTCGATCGCGGCACGGATCACGGTGCTGCCTTGCAGTTCCAGTTCGCGGGCGAATTCGACGATCAGGATCGCGTTCTTCGCCGACAGACCCACCAGCACCATCAGACCGATCTGGGTGAAGATGTTGTTGTCGCCCTTGGTCAGCCAGACACCGGTCAGCGCCGCCAAGATGCTCATCGGCACGATCAGGATCACGGCCAGCGGCAGGGTCAGGCTTTCATACAGCGCAGCCAGCACCAGGAACACCAGCAGCACGCTGATCGGGAACACCCACACGCCGGCATTGCCTGCGAGGATCTTCTGATAAGTCAGGTCAGTCCATTCGAAACGCACGCCGCGTGGCAGGGTTGCTTTGGCAACGCGTTCAGCTGCTTTTTCAGCCTGATCCGACGAGTAGCCGGGAGCCGGGCCGCCGTTGATGTCGGCAGCGGTAAAGCCGTTGTAGCGCACCACCATTTCAGGACCGAAGGTCTGCTTGACCTTGACCACTGAAGACAGCGGCACCATGTCGCCTGCGGCATTGCGGGTCTTGAGCTGACCGATGTCGTCGGCCTTGGCGCGGAACGGTGCATCAGCCTGGGCACGCACCTGATAAACGCGGCCGAAACGGTTGAAGTCGTTGACGTACAGCGAACCAAGATAGATCTGCATGGTGTTGAACACGTCGGTCACGGGAATGCCGAGTTGCTTGGCTTTCACGCGGTCGAGTTCGACGTCCAGTTGCGGCACGTTGATCTGATAGCTCGAGAACATCGGACCCAGTGCAGGTTCCTTCTTGGCGGCCTGCATGAAGGCTTGCGCTGCTGCATCCAGTTCAGCGTAACCGACGGCGCCGTGATCTTCGATCTGCATCTTGAAGCCGCCCAGGGTACCCAGACCCATCACCGGCGGTGGTGGGAACACGGCCGTGAAGGCTTCCTTGATGCCGCCGAATTTCTTGTTCAGCGACGTGGCGATGGCGGTGCCCGACAGTTCCTTGCTCTTGCGTTCATCGAACGGTTTCAGACCGACGAAGACGATACCGGCGGAGGAGCTGTTGGTGAAGCCGTTGATCGACAGACCAGGGAAGGCGATCGCGCTGTCCACGCCTGGTTCCTTCAGCATGATGTCGCTCATCTTGCGCATTACGTCTTCACTGCGGTCAATCGAGGCGCCGTTAGGCAATTGCGCGAAGGCCACCAGGTATTGCTTGTCCTGGCCCGGCACGAAGCCGCCCGGCACGATGTAGGCAATACCGATGGTTGCCGCCAGCAGAACGACGTAGACGCCCATGGCCGAGGCCTTGCGCGAGATTACGCCGGTCACGCCTTTGCTGTAACCCTCGGATGCACGATTGAAGAAACGGTTGAAGCGGACGAAGAAACCACCGAGGTAGCGGTCCATCTGACGCGTCAGCCAATCCGGTTTGGCGCCGTGGCCCTTGAGCAGCATGGCAGCCAGTGCAGGCGACAAGGTCAGCGAGTTGAACGCCGAGATCACGGTCGAAATCGCAATCGTCATCGCAAACTGTTTGTAGAACTGACCGGTCAGACCCGTCATGAAGGCCAGCGGAACGAACACCGCCACCAGCGTCAGCGCAATCGCGACGATCGGGCCGGACACTTCCTGCATGGCGCGGTAAGTTGCTTCACGCGGCGTCAGACCGGCGCCGATATTCCGCTCGACGTTCTCCACCACCACAATGGCATCGTCGACCACAATCCCGATGGCGAGCACCATGCCGAACAGCGACAGCGCGTTGATGGAATAACCGAAGCCCAGCATCAGCGAGAAAGTACCGACAATCGACACCGGCACGGCCAGCAGCGGAATGATCGAAGCGCGCCAGGTTTGCAGGAAGATGATCACCACGATCACGACCAGCGCGATCGCTTCGAGCAGGGTATGCACCACCGCTTCGATACTGGCACGAACGAATTGCGTCGGATCGTAGACGATCTTGTACTCGACCGACGACGGGAAGTCTTTCGACAGGTCCTTCATCGCGGCGCGCACTTGCGTCGACACGTCCAGCGCATTGGCGCCGGGCGCCTGGAAGATCGGAATCGCCACCGCAGGCTTGTTGTCCAGCAGCGAGCGCAGGCCGTATTCGGAGGCGGCCAGCTCGACGCGGGCAACGTCGCCCAGCTTGGTGATGGCGCCGCCGGCATCGCTCTTGAGGATGATTTCGCGGAAATCTTCTTCAGTCTTCAGGCGGCCTTGTGCATTGACGGACAATTGCACCGGCACGTCAGGCGAGCTTGGCGACGCGCCGATCACACCGGCGGCAACCTGCACGTTCTGTTCACGGATCGACTTGATGACGTCGCTCGCGGTCAGACCGCGTTGCGAGACCTTGTTCGGATCCAGCCAGACGCGCATCGAATAGTTACCGGAACCGAACAGGCCGACTTCACCGACGCCCTGGATACGCGCCAGGCGGTCTTTCACGTTCAGCACGGCGTAGTTGCGCAGATAGGTGGTGTCGTAGCGGTTGTCCGGCGAGATCAAGTGGACCACCATGGTCAGCGTCGGCGAGCTCTTGATTGTCGTCACGCCCAGACGCTGCACGTCTTCAGGCAGACGCGGCAAGGCTTGCGCAACACGGTTCTGCACCAGTTGCTGGGCCTTGTCCGGGTCAACGCCGAGACGGAAGTTGACCGTGATGGTCAGGTTGCCGTCGCTGTTGGCCTGCGACTGCATGTACAGCATGTTTTCCACGCCGTTGATCTGCTCTTCCAATGGCGAAGCCACGGTTTCGGCGATGACCTTCGGATTGGCGCCCGGATACGACGCGCGCACCACGACCGATGGCGGCACCACTTCCGGATATTCGGAAATGGGCAGCTGGAACATGGCCAACACCCCGGCCAGCAGCAGCAGTATCGACAGCACGCCCGCAAAAATCGGGCGGTCGATAAAGAATTTAGAAATATTCATGGGAATTCCCCGTTGATAATTTTTGATGCAAACTTTGATGCGGATCTTTTGGATCGATCTTGTTTAAGCTTTCTTGTCGGTCTTGGCCGCTGCAGATGCAGGTGTAGGTGCACCCGCAGCACCGGCAACCTTCACCATCGGTACCAGATTCGGCGCCACGGTGTCGCCCGGACGGACGCGTTGCAGGCCGTTGACGACGATGCGTTCACCCGACTTCAGGCCGCTTTCGATCACACGCAGGCCGTCCTGGTTGGCGCCGACGCGGACTTCACGGTAAGTAGCGTGGTTGTCCTTGTCGAGCACCAGCACGAAACGCTTGTCCTGATCGGTGCCGAGCGCTTTTTCATCGATCAGCAGGGCATCACGCGGGGCGCCGCCACCGAGGCGGATGCGGGCATACAGCCCCGGCAGCAACTGGCCGTCGGCGTTATCGAAGACAGCGCGCACGCGGATCGTGCCGGAGGACGTGTCGACGCGGTTGTCGATCGAACCGACCTTGCCTTCGCGCGAGTAAGCATCTTCATTGGCCAGGCCCAGGAACACCGCGACTGAGGTGCCCTTGGCGCGCGCCGGGTTGACGTATTTCAGGAAGCTTTGCTCATCGACGTCGAACGATGCGTAGATCTTCGACATTGACACCAGTGTCGACAGCGACGGTGTTGCAGAGCCGACCGACACGATGTTGCCGACGGTGACTTCGGCACGCGACATGCGACCGGAGACCGGTGCGACGATTTGCGTGTATTCCAGGTTCAGCTTGGCCGAACGCAGGGCGGCTTGCGCAGCTTGCACGTTGGCGGCGGCTTCACGGGAAGCATTTTGCTTTTCTTCGTAGTCGCGCTTGGCGATGGCGTTGTCGCCCAACAGGCGTTGACCGCGCGCCACATCCGAGGCGGTGTAGGCGGCACGGGCTTCGGCGCCGGCCAACTGCGCTTGTGCGCGGGCGACTTCAGCGGCGTAAGGACGCGGATCGATGGTGAACAGCACGTCACCCTTCTTGACCATGGCGCCATCCTTGAAGTGGACAGCGGTCAGGGTGCCGGACACCAGCGGACGGATCTCGACGCGGTCGACTGCTTCGAGGCGACCGGAATATTGCTGCCAGTCGGTGATCTGTTTGCTGACGACTTCGGCGACATCGACGCCGGCCGCTTGCGGCGCTTGCTGCGCGTTGGCGGTGGAGTCGACGCCGATGGCGGACAGGGTGCCGGCGACGGCGATGGCGATGACGGCGAACACGGCGGCCGTGACGGTGTAGCGATGACGCAAGGTAATTTTGCTGGACATGATGGACCTCATTAAGACGGTTGGAATTGGAGAGCTGGGTTTGTTGGGCCTGCGATCGCACTGAAGCGACGACGCAGGAATTCGACGATTTCTTTAAGCAAAGGAATATGGCTGCGCAGCGCGTCGTGCGTGATGCCGGCGAAGCGCGCGACTTGCGTATGCACGCCGGCGTGGATCAGCGAGGCGGCGTATTTTTCCGCTTCGGTGTGCAGCACGTCGCAGCCGGCCGTGGCGATGTAGGCCGGCGGCAATCCGGCCAGGCGGCTGGCTTCCAGCGGCGCGGCGTACGGGTGCAGGCGTTGCATGGTCTGCGGCAGGTATTGGCGATAGCGCAGCGCGCAGGCTTCGGCGGTCATGTCCGAGTTCAGGCGCTTGGCGTCGCCGAGCAAGGTCATGCTGGGGTCGAGCATCGGGCTGATCAGCACTTGTGCGACGAACGGCGCCGAGCAGCGGTCACGCGTGATCATGGTCAGGCTGGCCGCCAGGTTGCCGCCGGCGTCGTCGCCGGCAACGGCGATCTGATACGGATCGATGTGCAGCATGCCGGCGTTCTTGACGGCCCAGCAGGCGGCGGCGTAAGCGTCTTCCGGCGCTGCCGGGAACGGCTTGGCCGGGGCCAGTGCATAGGCCACCGACAGCACCACGGCACGGCTGTGCTCTGCGATGTAGCGGGCTTGCAGGTCGGCGTCGTCCAAACCGCCGGAGATGAAACCGCCGCCGTGGAAGTACAGCACCAGCGCTTGCAGGTCGCCGCTTTTCACGCGGCCTTGCGGTTGATACAGGCGTACGGGAATCGCGCCGATCGGACCGGGGACGGTGAAGTTGGTGACGGTTGAAGCTTGTTCGACTTCCATGATATTTGGGCGGCGGTTAACGCCGGATTCGCTAAGTTGAAGCGGATTGTGCGCCACAGCATGCGGGCGGATAAAGCAGGCAAATCCAACAACACTGTTCGCCGAGTTCGAACAATCGGCGTAAAATACGCGAATTAGTTTGAGGTAAACCGGCGTGCGGCCAATGCCGATGCGGTTTTCCAATGTTTTCGGATAGACGGCAATAAGCATCAGAAAGCCCGCCAATGGCAGCAAAAGATGGCAAATTGGCAGTGAAAAACACGCTTTTACCGCTGTTGCAAAACAATCGCGGGACGTGATTTGTACAAATGCGACGACAAAATCGTTGCCTGGGAGAATCGAATGGACAGATTTCAAGCAATGCAGGTCTTCAGCGCCGTGGTCGACGCCAACAGCTTCACGCGCGCCGCCGACAATCTCAATTTGCCGCGCACCACGGTGACGACGATTGTTCAGGGCCTGGAGAGCTTGTTGCAGGTGCGCCTGCTCAACCGCACCACACGTCGCATCAGCCTGACGCCCGACGGCGCGGCTTACTACGAGCGCTGCGTGCGCATCCTGGCCGAGGTCGATGAGACCGAGGCCTCGTTCCGCAACGTCACGCGCGGCCCGCAAGGGCGCCTGCGCATCGACGTGCCGGCCTCGATAGGCCGCTTGCTGCTGCTGCCCAATTTGTGCGACTTCTATGCCAAGTACCCTGACATCGAGCTGGTCATGGGCATGAGCGACCGTCCGGTCGACATGGTGCAGGAGGCGGTCGACTGCGTGATCCGCGTCGGCGACCTGCAGGATTCGAGCATGGTGGCGCGCCGCATCGGCACCTTTCAGGCGGTGACCTGCGGTTCGCCCACTTACTTCGAGCGTCACGGCATGCCGCACACCATCGAGGACTTGCAGAACCACAAGTCGGTGCACTACTTCTCCAGCCGCACCGGCCGCACCATCGACTGGGACTTCATGGTCGACGGCGTCACCCAGGAAGTGAAGATGGCCGGCAAGCTGTCGGTCAACGACGGCGATGCCTATGTCGCTTGCGCGCTGCAGGGTTTCGGCCTGGTCCAGGCGCCGCTGTACATGATCCAGCCGTTCCTCGAAGACGGCCGGCTGGTGGAAATCCTGTCGCAGTGGAAGCCGGTGCCGATGGCAATTTCGGTGGTCTACCTGCACAACCGCCACTTGTCGCCCAAGGTGCGCGCCTTCGTCGACTGGGTCGCCGAACTGTTCGCCACCTGCCCGCTGCAAAAGGGCTGCCAGATGGGGATTGCGGCCGACGCCAAGGAATCCCATTTCACCAGCAAGCCGGAGAGCAACACCATCCGCGCCGTCATCGAACAGCACAACATTGCGGAAAGCGTGTTCTAGAACGCAGTTCAGTTCATTCGGTTTTCCATGCAGCGGCCCGCCTGATTTCAGGCGCGTCGCTGTTTTTGCGTGGGCGATCGCTTGCATGTTGAATCCCTGGTTGGCCGGACATCGACGAGGCCGCGCGCTGCAGAATGAAGAAAGCAGCGTGTCCTTCCGCCGGAAATGGCGAAAAGTGTCGGGTCGATGGTGTCTGGAAGGTTGCTGAAGAGCCGAGGCGGCAGCGCGAATGTGCGCGCCGGTAATCGGCGGTCCGGTGAAGCACTGTCCTGCATGGTCGGACCGGAAGCGGGACGACGGACAGTTTGTATCGTGTGGAATCGTGTATTTGGGCGTGAACAGATTATGCGCGCAGCGCAGCAATTTCTGTTTGCTGAAAGCTGTCGAATATTTGCCTGATTCTCCAGTGTGATGGTGAATCAGGCAGTTTTTGTGATTTTCGGATTCGATTTCGCTCGCGTTGGATAGTCTTGCGGGCGACATGATCGGCAAAAAACGGGCGCTTACACAAACACGAGCAAGCCGGAAGACGGCCGCCCTGCATCAGGCAGGGTGTGGCTTTCTGGCCGGTGATGTGCAGATGGACGGAAATGCAATGTCGTACCCCGTTACGCAGAGGCTGCCTTCTTGCCTAGTGTAAATTCCACCGCCGAATCCGGCTCGGATACCCAATTCTCCTGATTATTTGCCTATTTCTCCAGTTGGATGCAGTGGAGATTCAGGCAAGTCGGCAATCTGGAGTAAGCTGGCTGCTTCCACTCTTCTTACCCGGAACCGCCATGGATCTGAACGACGCCCCCACCGACATCGACTACGACGCCGGCTCGCCTGCGCCCGGGTCATCCGCGCCCCCGAACCTGGACGGTGAAGCCGACGAGCGCCTGTGTGCGGCACAGCGCGAGCTGGTTACCTTGATTGCACGCCTGACCGAAGGCGCCGAAGGCTCGTTGGAAACCGGCATCGACGGCTTCTTCCTGCATCGCATCACCAATCCCCAGGGGCCCAAGCACGCGGTGCAAAAGCCGGTGTTCTCCGTGATCGCCCAGGGCGCCAAGCGTTTGTACGTCGGCGACGACGTCTATGATTACGATCCGATGCACTATCTGGTGTCGTCGGTGGATTTGCCGATGGTGGGCAAGGTGACGATGAGCAGTCCGGAGACGCCTTACCTGGGTTTGCGCATCGACCTCGACACCCGCGAAATCGGTTCGCTGATCGGCGACGAGCATCTGCCGCAGGGCATTCCCTCGGACGCGTCGCGCGGCCTGTTCGTCAATCGTCTCGACATCACGCTGCTGGATGCGGTGCTGCGGCTGTTGCGCCTGCTGGACACGCCGCGCGATATCCCGATCCTGGCGCCGATGGTCAAACGTGAAATCCTGTATCGCCTGCTGATGAACGGCCAGGGCGCCCTGCTGCGCCAGACCGTGTTGCAGGACAGCCAGATGAACCGCATCGCCAAGGCCATCCGCATGATGAAGGAAAGCTTCGCGCAGCCGCTGCGCGTGGACGACATCGCGCGCGACGTGCACATGAGCGTGTCGTCGCTGCATCATCATTTCAAGGTAGTGACGGCGATGAGTCCGCTGCAATATCAAAAGAACCTGCGCCTGCAGGAAGCGCGCCGGCTGATGCTGGCCGACGACGTCAGCGTGGCGACGGCGTCGCAGACCGTGGGTTACGAAAGCCCGTCGCAATTCAGTCGCGAGTACAGCCGCATGTTCGGCGCGCCGCCGCTGCGCGACAAGCGGCGTTGGCTGGAAGAGGAAGCGCCTGCATTGTAGGCAGTCGCCAACGCGATTCCCGGCAAGCGGCTAGAATCATCTTTCTTTACAGAACGCATCTTCCCAACGGAGACATCCCATGCAATATCGACGCCTCGGCAAAAGCAATCTGAAAGTCTCGGCCCTGTGCCTGGGCACCATGATGTTCGGCGACCAGACGCCGATTGACGAAGCGCGCAGCATCGTCGCCTCGGCGCGCGAGCATGGCGTCAATTTCATTGATACCGCCGACGTCTACTCCAAGGGCAAGTCGGAGGAGATGGTCGGCAAGCTGCTGCAAGGCCAGCGCAGCGACTGGGTGCTGGCGAGCAAGCTGGGCAACGCCATGACCAGTGCGCCGAACCAGTCGCACTATTCACGCCACTGGATCGTGACCGAGACCGACAACATCCTGCGTCGCCTCGATACCGACTACCTCGACGTGCTGTACATGCATCGCGATTACCACGAAGAAAATCTGGAAGAGGCGATCCAGGCGCTGGGCGACCTGATCCGTGCCGGCAAGATCCGCGGCTTCGGTGTCTCCAATTTCCGCGGCTGGCGCATCGCTGAGATCGCGCGCTTGTGCGAGAAGAACAACGTGCCGCTACCGCTGGTGTGCCAGCCGTATTACAACCTGTTGAACCGCATGCCCGAAGTGGAAATCCTGCCGGCCTGCGCCAACTACGGTCTCGGCGTGGTGCCTTACAGCCCGATCGCGCGCGGCGTGCTGACCGGCAAATACAAGCCGGGTCAGAAGCCGGCGGAAGATACGCGCGCCGGTCGCGGCGACAAGCGCATCCTGGAAACCGAATTCCGTGAAGAGTCGTTGGTCATCGCCGAGAAATTGCAGCAGCATTGCGCTGCGCGTGGCGTCAAGCTAGGGCAATTTGCGACGGCGTGGGTGCTGGCCAATTCGGCGATCAGCAGCGTGATCGCCGGACCGCGCACCCTGGCGCAGATGGAAGACTATTACGATGCGGTGGAGTTGAAGATCAGCGCGGAAGAAGAAGCGCTGATCGACGGACTGGTGACGCCGGGTCATTCATCGACACCGGGTTACAACGATCCGAGCTATCCGTTCTTCGGCCGCGTCGCGCTCAAATAAATCCGGCTCAGCCTCGCGGCCTGCATCAGCTGGCCGTCGCGGGCCGCGCAGCCTTTTTCGGCTGCAGCGGAAGTTCTTCCAGGCGCGCCGCTTCGGCGCGTTTTTCTTCGTGCCAGCACAGATTGAGCATCATGAAGTGGCTCTGCATGCCGACGTCGCGCGTGAAGGTGCAGCTCGCGGGCGGCAGTGCCTTGCGGCTGATGGCCAGCTGTATCCGGGCCTCACCCGCAGGCAGCACGCGCCGGCTGGAATCGTCGACCACGGTGCGGCCGGTTTCATCCGGCGTCAGGCCGCCGTATTCGTGGTCCGACAGCACATCGATGCTGACGCTGCGCACGATCTGCGTGGCGCAGCCGTTGTCGACCTGCATGTTGTCGATGGCGACGCCGACGTGCTCCGAGCGCTTGATGCGCTTGCCGTGTTCATTGAGATAGGTCACGCGTTCGCTGGTCTCGGGGAATTCCCTGACCGGCAGGTGGCGCAGCGCCGCTTCACGTGCGCAGGCACGGTACGCCAACTCGGCTTCGCGCTGGGCGGTGCTGTCGCTGATGCGCTCCCATGCAGTCGCTGGTTCTTCCGGCGCAGCCACGGTCGACCGGGCGAGCGCACTGTCGCGCTCATGGTCGTGGCAGGTGGTCAGCACGACTGCCGCCGACAGCACCGCGGCCGCGGCGAGAATGAGCTTGTTCCTTGATAGCGTCATGATGTTACCCCTTCGTTTCCCTTGAATGACGCGGCCCTGGCCCGAGATGGGCGAGCCGTTCATCGATGTCGCGGTCACGATTATGCGAGTTAGTTCCGGACGCTTAAATAGGACAATTCTCAAAAATCTGTTTTTCGTTTGAAAAACAAAATAACTTCCATCGCAAGATCTTTGTCTTACGATGAACGTATCGAATCAGAAGGAGATGGGTGTGGTTTTTGGGTTCTTGCGGGAACCACGACGGCCGTCGTCGTGAGAAGACGGCGGCCGTGGACAAGTCGGGTCAGCCGCGCAGAATGTTGATGCGGCGGCTGGTTTCGGCGCGCAGCAGTTGTACGTCGGTGCCTGGTGTCAGCATGTCGACACCGTAGGCCTTCATGCGTTCCGCCATTTCGACGGAGCCGCAGAAGATGCCGACGTATTTGCCGCGTGCGTGCGAGACTTCAATGAGGTGCTTGATGGCCTGGTCGACCTTGTCGTCGCTCCATGAATCCGGCGTCAGGCCGAGTTCGATGGCAAGGTCGCTGGGGCCGATGAAGATGCCATCGAGGTCCGGCACCGAGAGGATGTCTTCCACCGCCGCCAGGCCCTGGCGGGTTTCGATCATGGCCAGCGTGAGCACGGTGCGGTTGGCGTGTTCGAAATAATCCTTGCCGCCGTACAGCACGCCGCGCGCGGGTCCGTAGCTGCGGCCGCCGCGCGGCGAGTAATGACAGGCGCGCACGAAACGTTCGGCGTCTTCCTTGGAATTGATCAGCGGGCAGATCACGCCATAGGCGCCGGCGTCGAGCAGCTTGTTGATTTCTCCCAGGCCGTTTTCGGAGCAGCGCACCAGCGGTGCAACATTGGTGGTGGAGATCGCCTGTAGCATCGGCACCGCCGATTCGATCGAGAACAGGCCGTGTTGCAAGTCGACGGTGACGGCGTCATAGCCGCAATCGGCGACCACTTCGGCGAGGAAAGAATTGCCGATGGACGCCCAGCCGTTGAGGGCCAGTTTCTTTTGCGCGAACAAGGTGCGCAGGGGGTTTTGCCGCATTCCGGTCTCCATATCGTTATTGGGTAGTCCGGATATGGTATGCGGATTCCGCCGATGATGCAGGGCTGCGGATAAATCGCCTGAACACGGCGTTGAAAACTATCTGGCGTAACGGAACGGCGCGTCGTCGATCGCCGTCTTGCGTCCGCCGATCTGCGCCGCCAGCAAGGCCGCGCTGGCGCAGGCCAGCGTCCAGCCGAGCGCGCCCTGGCCGATATTCAGATAAAGATTCCTGACCGGCGATGCGCCGATGACCGGCACGCCGCTCGGCGTGGCGGGACGGAAGCCGGCCCACGGCGACAGCCGTGCAGCGTTGCCGGCATGAATGCTGCCCGGGAACAGTTCGTCGGCGCCGTTGCTCAGTTCGTCGACGGCGCGTTGCGGAATGCTCGTATCCATGCCGACCAGCTCGACGCGGCCGGCCACGCGCAGGCGGTTGCCCAGGCGCGCGTAGACGATCTTGCGTGAGATGTCGGTGATCGACACTTGCGGCGCGGCGGCTTGCGACAAGGCGTCGTCGAGCGGCACGGTGATGCTGTAGCCCTTCAGCGGATACAGCGGCAGGCTGAAACCGGCCTGGCGCGCGAAGTCCGCGCTGTCGGCGCCCAGCGCCAGCACGAATGTGTCGGCATCAATTGCACTCGAACCCGTGCGCACCGACGCAATGGCGCCGTCGCGCATCGTCACGCCCGTGACCGTGGTGGACGGCAGGAAGCGGAAGTTCGGATTGGCCTGCATGCGTTCGACCAGCGCCTGGCAAAACTGTGCGCAGTCGCCGGCTTCTTCGCTCGGCGTATAGACGCCGCCGGCCCAGTTGCGGCGCGCCTTGCCCAGCGCCGGTTCGATTTCCAGGCAGCGCGCGGCGTCGATCACTTCCTGCTGGCAGCCGTGCTGCGCCTGGAAGGCGATCTGCTTGCGCGCCGACGCCAGTCCGGCCGGATCGGTGTACATCACCAGCTTGCCGGCGGTGCGATGGTTGAATTCGATCGGTGCCGCTTGCAGGATGTGCGCCATCTCGTCGCGGCTGTAGAACGCCAGTTGCAGCAATTCGATGCTGGTGCGCTGCACGCGCGCAGCGTTGCTGGCGGCGAGGAATTTGATCAGCCAGCGCCATTGCGCAGGATCGAGTTTCGGTTTCAGCGTCAGCGGCGAGTCGGCGCTGAACAGGTAATGCGGCCAGTGCGTCCATACCGACGGGTCGGCCAGCGGCGCGACGTAGGAATAGCTCAGCTGGGCGCCGTTGCCGAGGCTGGTGCCGGCGCCGGCTTGCGCGCGCCCATCCAGCAAGGTGACCTGGTGGCCGTCTTCGAGCAGACGATACGCTGAGGTGACGCCGATGACGCCGGCGCCGAGTACGCAGATATGCATTGCTTGTTCCTGTTGGGCGGGAGCGGTCGCCGGTGGTGGTGGTGGATAGCGGCAACTATACGCAATTTCAGTTTTACTGTCGTATGCCGAATCGGCATTGTGGGCAAGCTACCGCGATCGGATCACTTGCCGCCGAAGGCCTGCACCGGGATCCATTTGCCGCTGCGCACCTGGTAAATCGTATAAGCCGGGTTGAGCAGATTGCCTTCGCCGTCGAAGGCGATCGTGCCGGTCAGACCCTTGTATTTCAGGTTGTGCAGCGCTGCCGCGATGCGTGCCGGTTCCAGCGAGTCGGCCTGCTGGATGGCGGCGACAATGGTGTAGGCGGCGTCATAGGCGAACGGCGCAAACAGTTCGACCGGACCGCCATAGGTCGCGAGGTACTGTCCTGGAATTTTTTCCAGCCGGCCATTTTTTCCTGGGCCTGGCCGGGCGCCAGGCCGAACGTTCCTTCGCCGTCGGCACCCGCCAGCCTCAGGAAGCTCGGACTGACGATGCCGTCGGCCGCCAGCAGCGTGGCGTTGACACCGGCGCGCCGCATCGCCAGCTTGAGCGCCGCGGCTTGCGGTCCGAGGCCGCCGAAGAAAATCAGGTCGGCGTCCGCGTTGCGCGCTGCAGTCAGCGCAGCATTGAAGTCGGAGGTCTTGCTGCTGATGCTCTGTTGCGCCACGACGGCCGTGCCTTTGTCCTGCAAGCCTTGGATGAACTGGCTCGCCAGCATGGTGCCGAAGCCGGTGTCGTCGTTGATTACCGCGATGCGCCTGGCCCTGAGCTGCTGCAAGGCGAAGGCGCTGGCGTAACGGCCGCCGTCGTCGTCATGGCCGACGATGCGAAAGCTGTCGGCGTAGCCGTTTTGCGTATAACGCCTGCCGGTCGAACCCGGTGCGATCTGAGGAATGCCGGCGGCGTGATAGATGTTGGCGGCCGGCATGCTGGCGCCGGTATTCCAATGGCCGATGACGGCGACGACCTCGGATCTGACCAGGTAATTGGCTACCAGCGCCGCCGTGTGGATGTCGCCCCGGTCGTCTTGCGTGAGTAATTTGAGCAGGATCGGTCGACCGCCCACGGCGATGCCGCGCGCATTGATTTCGGCCAGTGCAAGCTCCACGGCATGCGCCTGGCTCTGGCCCATCGACGCGGAACTGCCGGATAGTGGTCCGGCAAAGCCGATCTGGACCAGTCGCGGCGTTTCGGCGGCGTATGAGGCTGTGGGCAGGCAGCAAACGCATGCCGTCAGCAGGGCCGCGAAGAAGCGCCGGCGCTGAAAAAAAGAAGTGAGGGGAAAGAATGAAGGCCTGGCCATATACGATGCTCCCCCGAAGCGTGAGATCCAGTATCGATTATCGGCAACAAGCCACCGGCATTGAAGGCTTGTGCCGGATATTTGCCAACAATTCTGCGAATTGTTGTTTCCGTGGACGCGCTTTGATGCCGCGGGGCAAGCCTGCGCAGCCGGATGCATGCCTGAGGTACAATGACGCCCGAAGCAAGCCAGACAGCCGCTGGTCATCGTGTAATGCGATGGCGGGAGGAAGGTCCGGACTCCATAGAGCAGGGTGACGGTTAACGGCCGTCCGCTGAAAGCCGGCGCAAGCCGGTATAAGGCGAGGAACAGGGCCACAGAGACGAGCGTATTAAGTTACGGTGAAACGCGGTAACCTCCACTCGGAGCAATCTCAAATAGGCACGCGTTGATGTTGCTCGCGGAGCGTGCGGGTAGAGAGCTTGAGCGCCGGAGCAATCCGGGGCCTAGAGGAATGGCTGTCATAACGGGCAACCGTCGTAACAGAATCCGGCCTATCGGCTTGCTTCATTTAATTCATACTAAAACGATCTCCCGGCTCACGAGGCTGGAGAGGTCACACAAGACGATTTAAGAGACTTCAGGATCCCCATGAGCCAACCGGTTTTGTTTGAAGAACTGGCCACGCAGAATGGCCGCCGTATCGGCGTCGCCACGCTGGCTTCCGAAAAAACCTTGAATGCGCTGTCGCTCGACATGGTGCATCTGCTGACGCCGCAGCTGCGCCAGTGGGCCAGGGATCCCGAGATTGCGATGGTGCTGTTGCAGGCGCAGGGCGAAAAAGCCTTTTGCGCCGGCGGCGACCTGCAGAAGATCTACACCAGCATGCGCGAGCACCACGCCTCGCCGGCGCGCGACGACATTCGCGGCAATCAGTATGCGGCTGAATTCTTCGAACACGAATATCGCCTCGATTACGAAATCCATACCTATCCCAAGCCGATCCTGTGCTGGGGCCACGGCATCGTCATGGGCGGCGGCATCGGACTGATGGCCGGTTGCAGTCACCGCGTGGTCACCGAGCGCTCGCGCCTGGCCATGCCGGAAATCACCATCGGCCTGTATCCCGACGTCGGCGGCAGCTGGTTCCTGAGCCGCACGCCGGGCAAGCTGGGCGCTTTCCTGGCGCTGACCGGCGCGCTGATGAACGCAGAAGACGCCAAATTCACCGGGCTGGCCGATTACCGCATCGCCCACGCCGACAAGCAAAAAGTCATCGACGCCTTGCAGCTGCAGAACTGGGGTGACGGCGATGACGCCGCTGTTCTCGGCCGTGTATTACAGCAAGCCGAGCGCGACGTCGCCGCCGAGGTAGCGTTTGCACCTTCGGCGCTGCGCGACAATTTCGATCTGATCAATACCTTGTGCAGCGGCCAGACCGTGCCCGATATCGTCGACGCCATCCTGGCGCACAAGAGCGACAACCCATGGCTGCAAAAAGCCATCGCCACGCTGACCGCCGGCGCACCCGGCTCAGCTGCACTGGCGCTGGCGCTGCAACGGCGCGTGCGCCACATGTCGCTGGCCGAAGTGTTCCGCCTGGAATTCGTGGTGACGCTGCATTGCGCAACGCGCCCGGATTTCGTCGAAGGCATCCGTGCGCTGATCATGGAAAAAGACCACCAGCCGAAATGGAATCCCGCGCGCCTGGCCGACGCCACGCCGAAATGGGTGGATGGTTTCTTCGCCGATCCATGGCCGGCGAGCGAGCATCCGCTGGCGGACCTGGTCTGACCGACTCTGCCCGACTTCCTCTGATTCCGATTACACCGTAGACGCCTGCAGCCGCTGCTGCAGGCGATCCAGCGTGCGCACGAAAATCTGCGGATCGTCGACCGCACGCGCCAGCACCAGTGCACCTTGAATGCCGGCCAGGATTTCCTCGGTCAGGCCGGCGGCTTCGTCAGGCTCATAGCCGCTGCGTTGCAGGGCCACATGCAGCGCCGCCGCCCAATCCACAAAGTAACTCTTCACCTTGTCGGCAAAACGGTCACGCA
>Ga0207667_10002515_pt1 | contig 22864 bp, 21 predicted proteins | sample KBSCornC52_FD_184301 | JGI IMG/M metagenome (GOLD analysis project Ga0207667, IMG submission 184301) | Corn rhizosphere microbial communities from Kellogg Biological Station, Michigan, USA - KBS Corn C5-2 (SPAdes) (version 2) | ecosystem: Host-associated > Plants > Roots > Rhizosphere > Soil ...
AAGCCCTTTCTGTTCATTTACGGTAAAATTTGGAGAGAGAAACCCGGAATGCCTTCCCTGGTTTAACGGATAAATTCCAAAAGGAAAATAGATCGGGATCGGAACTCCTTCAAACTCCGGATGAACCGGGCCGGAAATCGCTACTTTGTTATTAATGAATTTTATCTTATTACTGATAAAAGCAAAGTGCGGCGTATCAAGATTACAGGTTGTGAACCTTCCACGAAGCGCATAAAAAACATCCGGGCTTACTTTTTTTATAACCTGTCCATATACATACATTTCTCCTTGTTGGGTATAAGTACTTTTTGTAAGCCCTTTGCCGCTTTTCATGTTGAACCGGATGGAATCACTTTGCGAAGTGAAATCTGACTGTTTAAAAGTCGGAAATGCGATCACTTTTCCCGTACTGTCTCTTTTTATCGCGGCAATGATATCGCCGGATGCTTCATCAAAAGAAATGATGGGGCCGGTAAGATTATTATCTTTATAATTCGTAGTGACTTTTTTGCCGTAAAGCGTTACTGTCTTCCCTGGCACATCTATTACCATTGAATCCTCTGCGGTATATTCTACCGGCGCTTCCAAGGCGTTTTTGGCGAGTTTAAAATGGATGGTGTCGGCAGGCTCTTTATTAGTAGAATCTTTTTTCGAAAGGGTATCGTTTTTTTTTCTGGAAATTGAATCAGTAACGATCACAATTTTATGGGGAACCGTATCGTTAGAAAGTGAGTCAGGCCGCGGAATAGTATCGCTTAAAAATTTTTGCTTTTCTGCAACAGAAAAATGGTTTTTCTTTGAAGAAATGAACAATGAGGAATGATTGAGATTTGAATGTCTTTTTAGAAAGTTTTTGCCGCTACTGTTGGCTGCGCCTGATACCAATACAAACAGGATAGCCGTAAAAGCAATTGGAAAAGTGGTTTTTAAGCTAAATTTGTTTCTATTGTACATAGCAGGAACGCAACAAAAATAGAGATAATCCAATTAAGGATATGTGAATCTTGGTAAAGAATTACAATGACCGACAAAAAACCAAACTTAGAAATGTTTATATCAAAACCATTGAGCCGTTTTCCACTTTTTATCAGAAGTTTTTTTCTCTTTATACCGGCGATCTTTTTTTTCAGTACACCGGTGTTTTCACAAGCTCGTAAAATAAAAACCATCATCATCGATCCCGGACATGGTGGACAGGACAATGGAGCGCGCGGCGAATATGAAGGAACTTTAGGCTCGTTGGAAAAAAATATTACCCTGGCCATTTCAATGAAACTGGTAAAGGATCTGCAGGAAGCTATGCCGGATGTAAACATCATTCCCACCCGTACTACCGATGTTTTTATGTCGGTACATGAGAAAGCGAAATTTGCAAATGACCATCATGGAAATCTTTTTGTTTGCATCCATGCCGATGCGGTTGATTTAAAAACCGGTTCAAGAATAATTGGACATAAGACAGAAACATATCATACAACCAAATATGTAGGGAAAGGAAAACACCGTAAAAAAGTTGTAACCAAACATACTCGTGTGGTACCGATAAAAGAGTATTACAAAATTCCAACAACCAGAAAAGGTACCAGCACGTTGATTTTAGCCGCTCGTCAGACCAATGATAAAATAAAAGCATTGGAAGCCGGAGATCTTGGTTTTAATACGGATGAAAATGATAGTACAGCTGATATTAACTATGAAAGCCCCGAATATAAAGCCAGCGCTCTTTTATATACTCAAAATTATTTTCGGAAAAGCTACCAGCTTGCCTCCGATGTTCAGGATGAGATTGCAAAAACAGGCCGCAATGATTTAGGAGTATGGCAGCGCCAGAAAGGACTTTGGGTACTGCACGCCACTCAGATGCCGGCTATATTGATCGAAACCGGCTTTGTAGCAAACTACGATGATGAGCGCTATCTGAATAGCGACAAAGGTCAGGAAGAAATCGCGCAGGCAATTACGCGCGCCCTGGTGAAATACAGAAACCGGGCAGAGGGCAGAAGTACCGCTACAGCAGCAGCCTCTGATGGGAAATAATTCAAACAGTTTTTTTTAAGCAAAAATAATTCCACCTTCTTATTTGATTCTCAACTGATTTGTTACTTACTGCCGAGAACTTTACTATTTTCGCACAATACATTTATTGGCTTTTTCTCCAATAACATAAAATGATTTCTGAAGAAATAACACCAAATGAAAATAAGTAACGAAACGAAAATAGGATTGATGGCAATCATCGGTATTGCTATGCTGATCATCGGATTTAATTATCTCAAAGGAAATGGAGTTTTTAAAAAACAAAGATTAATTTATGCCGTATACCAGGATGTTCAGGGGCTCAAAAAATCTAATCCTGTTGTAATTAACGGGTTGCAAATCGGCAGGATTGAAAACCTGGATGGTGGAAAAGATATGAAAAGAATAGTGGTAACCGTTTCGCTTACCAAAGATGTAAATATTCCCAAAAATTCCCTCGCCATTATTAATCCAAATCTTCTCGGCAGCCCGTCTTTGGAAATTCAACTGGGCAATGACAAAACTTATTTGCAAAACGGAGATACGCTTCTTACAACTCTTAGTGGAACAGCTTTTGACGAAGCAATGAAGCTGATAAATCCGGTATTGTACGAAGTAAGAAATGCGGTGCAATCGCTCGATTCTCTTATGTCAACTGTTACCGGCGTTTTTGATGTGCAAACAAAAAATAACATCAAAAGTATGATCCGGAATCTGAACCTTGCTACCGCTTCTTTTGTAGTCACATCAGAATCTGTTCAAAAGTTAATGGATACGCAAAATGGCGCGCTCGCTGCTTCTTTGAACAATATGAAGATTTTTACCGCAAATTTGAATTCAAATAATAAAAGCCTCGATAGTATCATGCAAAACACGAAAGCTTTTTCCAGGAATCTGGCGGCGATAAACCTGCAACAAACCCTTGATACATTGAATTTAGCCATTGATAATTTTAAAGCCGGATCTGAAAAGATAAACAGCAAAGATGGTTCACTGGGCTTATTGTTAAATGACAAAACTTTATATAACAATCTCGAAGCCACTTCAAATAAAATAAATATTTTGCTCGATGATATTCGTGTTCATCCAAAAAGATATGTAAGCTTTTCAATCTTTGGCAAAAAAGATAAAGGAAATTATATAACCGCTCCTTTGATTGATGACACGTTGAAAGTGGTAAAGCAACAGTAAAGCAACAAATAATTCAGATTCTTATTTATTAAATGATCAAAGCACTTCAAAGGATATAGTCCTTAAATTTTTCCAAAAAAATTGCATGTTCAAAACTGAAAAATATTTATTCCTTTTTTTCTTTTTACTCACAGGTTATTTTTCATTTGGACAGGTAAAACCAACGGTAACTCCTCCGGCAGATACCATTACAGAATATCATATCCTTCGCGGGCCCAGCATGCGCGCGATAAAGGTTGATTCTGCTACGACGCTGCAAACCATTGCCGGTGGCGCTATTATTCAACAGGGAAGCACTATTTTTCACAGTGACAGTGCGGTAGTGAACCCGGTAACTCATGTATTGGAAGCCTTTGGAAATATTGAAATAAACCAGGCAGACACCGTTCATACGTACAGCCAGTATCTAAAATATATGGGTGTAGAAAAAATGGCTTACCTGAAAAATAAAGTAAAACTGACCAATAAAAGCGGAACACTATTTACCGACGATCTTGATTATAACTTACAGACCGGGATTGGAAATTTTCACAACGGCGGGAAAGTGATTGAGGGAAAAAGTGTCATCACCAGTGTCGATGGAACATATTATGATGATACAAAAGATATTTATTTCAAGAAAAATGTAAAGTTGGATGAACCGCAAAAACACATCCGGGCAGATTCACTTTTGTACAACATGCAAACGCGTAAATCAAGTTTCATCAGCCAGACAAATATTAAAACTCCTGAAGTAGAAATTAATACCACGCAGGGGACTTATGATCTTAATACAGGCAATGCTTTTTTTACAAACCGGTCTACTGTTAAAGACAGCAGTGGGCGTTTGTATTCTGCCAATACGATGGCGCTCGAAAATAAAACCGGCAACGCGCAGCTCGAGGGAAATGCCGTCATAATTGACTCTGCTGGTGGTTATACGATTATCGCGAACCAGGTTTTCATGAATAAAAAAAACAATTCTTTCCTGGCGACAAGAAAACCTGTTTTGATCATTAAACAAAAACACGACAGCACTTATATTGCCGCAGATACAATTTTTTCCGGCTTCACTACTTTTGTAAATAATACAAACCAGGTACTGCACAAAGACAGCACCGTGAATGTAAATGTTTCTGAAAATGAAAAAGTGCATGAAACGATTACCAACGATTCTACCGCTAAATTTTTTGAAAAAATACATTCTGAAAGTATAGATTCAACGTCGCGAATTCCTTTAGAAAAAGATTCTTTAAAAAAGAAATCTGGTGAAAATCAATTGATGAAACCGGCAAAGGAAAATCATCCTCCATCAAAGGATTCGTTATTGAAAGGGAAGATTTTGAAAAAGAATAAAATAAATTCGGTTCAGTTACCGGATTCCTTGAAGAATGAACGTTTACCGAAGTTGAATAACGAAGATTCGTTGAAGACAGAAGATTCAGTTCATCATAAAAATGAAAGAATTGGATTAGATTCTTCTGAAATTGATTCAACAGAAAAAAAACTTTTACAAATTCCGGACACCATAAAATCCAATGATTTAGAGAAAGATTCTGTGAATAAATCTGATACAAGCATCCGGTATTTTATCGCTTTTCATCATGTAAAAGTTTTCAATGATTCTTTGCAAAGTATCAGCGATAGTCTTTTTATTTCTTCCAAAGATTCTGTTTTCCGGTTGTATTATGATCCGGTACTGTGGAGTGGAAACACGCAAATAGCGGGCGATACGATGTTCCTTTATACGGAAAATAAACAACCGAAAAGATTGTATGTTTTTGAAAGCGGCTTGATTGTAAACCGTACGAAAGAAGGTTTTTTTAACCAGATGGCCGGCAAAACGATCAATGGATATTTTATCAATGGCAAAATAGATTACATGCGGGTAAAAGGGACGCAGGCGGAAAGCATTTATTACATGCAGGATGATGACAGTGCATACATTGGAATGAACCGCGCAACCGGTGATGTAATTGATCTTTATTTCAAAAATGAAGATCTAAAAAAAGTACTTTTTGTAAATCAGATATCAGGTAAAATGTATCCGATGAATCAGATTCCTGAAGATCAGAAACAATTGAAGAATTTTAAATGGCTGGAAGACAAGCGACCAAAGAATAAAGCAGAATTATTTGAATGATTACAGCAAATCAACAAATAATGCCTTTTGTAATTTTATTTGTTAGCGAGGTAATTATAATCCGCAAGGAGTGTTTCTAAAAAATTTATTGAATACATATTTGAATGAATTTCCAGCACTTCCTGCACCTTTAATGCAAGCCTGTCGCACGTTTCAGTGTTGTATTCTTTATGATAAAGGCTTACAACATTCTTAATCGTATTGATATCGCGATCAGATAATTTTAATACTTCCGGAAAAGTAACGCTATAATTCATATCATTGATCTGCATATACACGGTATCATTTACTGAAAAAGGAGATCGCGTATTTACCACAACCGTATTCGCCGCCATATCGCCAAGCCGCTGATTTTTTTTGCTTACCGCAATAAATATTAAAACTACAACGCCCCAAAATCCTGTAATCATGATATAAGCCATAATGTTTTGAAGACTAAAAAAAGTATATCCGAAAAAAAATGGCCATTCAAAAACTTTAAACATCCAGCGTATAATATATTGACTAAGTGAAGGCTCGCCACCGTCAAGGCTTATCACCCTAATATTAAGAATTTTTTTACCAATTGTTTGGCCGTGCATCATCACATCACATACGAGTGAATACAACAACATGGGAATAGAGATAGTGAGAATGTCAAGACCAACATGGCTTTCAAGCGATTCAGTTGACGTGAGGTTGAAGCCACCATAATAAAAATATTTCATGCTCATAAAGAATAAAAGCAAAATAGAAAAGTCGATCAGGTAAGCGAAAAGTCTTTTGTGAGCTTCTGCAATTTCAAATTCAAGCTCAATATTAAAAGGTGTTTCTATTTGTATCAGCGGCATTGTGCAGCAATTTATCATTTAAAAATAAAAATTACTATTTTCTTTTTTTTAATCATTAATTTGTTTCTATTTGAACCTGGAAAAAGAGATTTTTGTACAATATGAACAAAGGCTGCTTTTAATTTTATTGTATGCGTGAAGCAAGATTTATAAAAAAGAACGTTGATAAATGGAATGAATATCAACATGAGGAAACCAAAGATCCTGATGAGATGGCGGACCGTTTTGTGACCTTGCTGGACGATCTTTCTTATGCCAAAACTTTTTATCCAAAAAGTAAAGTAACCCGTTGGATCAATGGAATTGCCGCAAATATTTATCAAAGTATTTATCAAAATAAAAAGCAGAATTTTTCGCGCGTGGTTCTTTTTTGGAAATACGAACTGCCTTTATTATTCAGAAAGTATCACAAAGTTTTTTTATTCACCTTTTTGCTGTTTGTTTCGTTCGTTTTTATTGGCATTGTTTCTTCTACAAATGATCCCGATTATGCAAGGCAGTTTTTTAATCATAAAATTCAGCCCGGATATTACGATGAAACGATTTCCTCCATTCAGAGGGGCGATCCGTTTGGAGTTTATAAGGACAGCAATCCTTTTTCAATGTTTGTGCGGATCGCTTACAACAACATTAGCGTGGCATTTAAGACGGTGATTTTTGGAGTTTTATTTGGAATAGGTACCATATTATTTATGTGGACAAATGGATTGATGCTTGGATGTTTTCAATATATTTTTTTTTCACAGGGTCTTGGATGGCAATCTGTTTTGGTCATCTGGATTCATGGAACGATTGAAATTTCATCTATCGTAATTGCCAGTTGTGCCGGAATTATTTTAGGCACAGGATGGTTATTTCCAGGAACATATACGCGAAAACAATCTTTTTTGCGGGCTGCAAAAGACGCCATAAAAATTTGTGTAAGCCTGGTTCCGTTCTTTATCATTGCTGCTTTTTTTGAAAGTTATGTTACTCATTTAATGAGTAATACATTTGAAAAAAATTCTGTTGAGATTGGCCTTCCCGTTCCCTTCAGCATCATCATTTTAGCCGGTTCATTTTTTTTAATTTTATGGTACTTCGTCTTGTATCCGGTTCGTTTACACCGCACAGGATTTGAATTAAAAGATGGAAAAATAATAAAGGATGGGAGTGTCTATGAAAAGTAAATCAGCAATATTCCTGCCGGACTGCGTCGTTCAGACCGGTATTGGTTTACTGCTAATCATTTTTTCGTATAACGGTTATGCACAAACGAAAGATTCATCAAGGGAAACACATGCTGTGAAAATGCATAATTTTCACATGGATGATACCTCGGAAACTTCCGACGGTATGCGATTTTTAAAAAAAGATTCTGGTGAAAACGATACTATTTTAAAATGGAAACAAAGCCGCGATTTTGCCTATATGCATTTTCTCGACAGTCTTTTACGAAAACAAAAAGACATTAGATCTGATACCGTACGATTTGATGAAAACTCGGGAAAGATTATCCGTAACGGGAATTCGCGGACAGGAGTTTCGCCTTTCGGTAAGATATTAAACAGCCTTCCTTTCAGAATATTTTTTTGGATTTTGGCAATTATTTTTATCAGCTTTATCGCTTATAAAGTATTGTATAAAAACGACATCTTCCGACGAAAGAAAAATAAAATGTTATCAGAAGATGCAGAAGAGTCTTTAGAAGATCTGCAAAATGTTGCTGAATATGATGCTTTAATTTCTAACGCTGAAGCCAAACGGGATTTCAACCTTGCGATAAGGTTTTTATTTTTAAAAACACTTAAAACCCTTACGGACAGAGGTTTTGTAACATTCACGATTGAGAAAACAAACCAGGAATATTTAAAAGAGATGGGGGAAAATGAACATGCTAAAGAATTTGAAGATGTAACACGTATTTATGAATATGTATGGTATGGAAAACATGTAATCGATGAAGATCATTATCTGAAACTAAAAGAATTATATTATTTATTCAATAAAAAAATCTGAATACCTGCTTTGAAAATTTATTTCAAATATGTCTTATTCTGCATGCTCGTTTTTTCTGTGCTGACGAGTTGCAATTTTCAGGGTGGTAAAAAAATACCTTCATTAAAAGAAAGTTATCGCAAAACAGATAAATTGCCTTTCGGCGCTTTCATTGCTTACAAAGGTTTTCAGTCAGAGTTTTCGGATTACTGGATAAACATTGAACAAAAACCATTTGATGAAACCTGGCAACTCCTGCGTGAAGATTCCGCCACCGGCTATTCACTTTATTTTTTAATTACCAAAGACCTGGTACTTTCAGTCGATGAAGTGAATGCGATGATGGAATACGTGAAAGCCGGCAACGACTTGTTTATTTCTGCAGATTTTATTGATCACAAGTTGTTGGATGCAATTTATTGTACGGTTGACAGAAAGGGTGAAATTATGAGTGAGGTAAATGGGAAAATGCATGATACACAGGTGAGCATGTTTTATGACAATGATTTTAATTCTCCCAAATATCAATATTACTACTTTCCTTTTCTCAATTATTTTAGCGGCTATGATACAACATTCACGAGAGTTTTGGGAGTCAATGAAAAAAATCTCCCAAATTATATTGTCCTTTTTTCAGGCAAAGGAAGGCTTTATCTGCATATAGCGCCGAGGATATTCAGTAATTATTTTTTATTAACAAACGATAACTATAAATACTTCGAATATGTAACAGCCTACCTGCGTTTTGAACCTCAATATGTTTACTGGGACGAATATTACAAAAATTTTTCTTCTCCACGAAACAGAAATAATTCAGACGATAAGGATGATTTTTCAACATTAAAAGTTATCCGGCAAAACCCGCCCTTACTGTGGGCATTTTACCTGGCACTTGCGGCTATTTTATTGTACATTTTATTTAATTTAAAAAGAAAACAAAGAGTTGTCCAAACGATAAAACCGAATACAAATTCAACGGTTGTTTTTGCCGAAACTGTTGGCAGGCTTTATTTACAACAAAAAAATAACCGCAATATTTCATTGAAAATCATCACTTATTTTTATGAATACCTGCGGAAAAAATATTTCATCAATACAGGCGCAATCAATAAAGAGTTTGTCATATCCGTCTCAGGCAAAAGTGGCGTTTCACGAATTGAAACAGAAGAATTATTTGAATTGATCGGAAAGATACAGGAGCAGGAAAATGTTACAGACGAAGAATTGTTCGAATTGAATCAAAAGATTGAAATTTTTAAAAAACAAAAAGCTAATGGAAGAAAACTTGTATGAACAAAGAACTGATATCAGTACGTTGAACGATGCAGTGATCAATATCAGGAATGAAATAAGTAAAGTGATTGTTGGTCAGAATAAAATGATTGATCTGCTGATGATCGGCTTGTTGTGCGATGGACATGTGTTAATCGAAGGCGTGCCCGGAGTGGCTAAAACCCTTACTGCACGGCTTCTTGCCAAAATCATTGATACGGATTTTTCAAGAATACAATTTACTCCGGATCTGATGCCGAGCGACGTTTTGGGAACTTCTGTTTTTAATCCGAAAGAAGCAGAGTTTGAATTTAAACGCGGGCCGGTTTTCAGCAATATTATTTTGATTGATGAAATTAACCGCGCACCGGCAAAAACTCAATCTGCCTTGTTTGAAGTGATGGAGGAACGGCAGGTAACGATTGATGGTATGACGCATTTTATGGATTTTCCATTTCTCATTATTGCTACACAAAATCCAATAGAGCAGGAAGGGACTTATCGCCTTCCTGAGGCGCAACTGGACAGGTTTTTATTTAAAGTAGTTATTGATTATCCAACGCTTGAAGAGGAAATTAATATTCTATTGAACCAACAATCAGTCGTTCAAAACACGTTATTGAATAACGTTCATAAAATAATTTCACCAGCACAGATCACTGCTTATAGAAATATTATTAATGAAGTGATTATTGATCAAAAGCTGGTTGAATTTATTGCCCGCATTGTAAACGGAACGAGGAATAATCCTTCACTGTATCTTGGTGCTTCACCGCGGGCTTCCTTGGCAATTTTGAGAGCATCAAAAGCAAATGCAGCCATGATGGGAAGGGATTTTGTTAATCCCGAAGATATTATAGAAATGGCTACTCCGGTAATGCGGCACCGGATCATACTAACACCCGAAAAAGAAATGGAAGGAGTGTCAGCGGACGAATTAATAACAGACATTATCAGCAAAATAGAAATACCACGGTAAAAGTTTTTTATCAGAAAAATAAAACATTTGGATTTTTTTAAAAAATATTTTGGAGACCTGTTTTTAAAACAACGTTTTTATGTGGCCGTTGCTGCACTGGTTGTCTTATTCGTGATCGCTTTCTATATTCCCGTTTTACTGCAAATTACTATTCTTGTTTTTGTCGTTTATATTATTTTTTTGCTCGTTGATTATTCACTGTTGTTTTTTTCAAAACGATCAGTCAATGCCCAGCGAATTACGGGACATAGATTTAGCAACGGCGATGAAAATCCTGTGGAAACGCTGGTAAGAAATGGCTTTCCTTATCCGGTTCATGTTACCATTATTGATGAGCTTCCGGAACAATTGCAAATCAGAAACTGGAAAAGAAGAATACATTTGAAACCTCATGAACAAAAAAAATTAGTGTGGAAAATAAAACCTTTGCAAAGAGGATCTTATAATTTTGGAAACATTCATTTATTTGTATCCTCGCCGCTAAAATTAGTTAGCAGAAGATTTACAATAGAGGCGGAAGAAACGATTCCCGTATATCCGGCATTTATGCAGTTGTATAAATACCAGTTATTTTCTGAAACTACGTTGCAAGCAGAAAGCGGCAATGTGCGAATGAGAAAAATGGGACAGAGCATGGAGTTTGAACAGATCAAAGATTACGTTTCCGGAGACGATATCCGAACGTTAAACTGGAAAGCATCTGCCAGGAAAGGAGGGTTGATGGTAAATAATTTTATGGAAGAAAGATCCCAACAGGTCTATTGCATTATTGATAAGGGCCGGCTGATGAAAATGCCTTTTAATGGAATGACACTTTTGGATTATGCCATCAATAGTTGCCTGGTGCTGAGTAATGTGTGCCTGAAAAAGCAAGATAAAGTCGGCGTAATCACTTTTTCAAATGTGCCCGGAAGCATGCTTGCTGCCGATCGGAAACTTTCCCAGGCAGAAAATATTTTGCAATTATTGTATAAACAAAAAACTGATTTTCTTGAAAGCGATTTCGAAATGCTATACGCACAGATCAGAAGTAAAATCAAACACCGGAGCCTATTAATCTTATTTACCAACTTCGAATCCCTGTCCGGATTAAACCGGCAAGTAGATTACCTGCGTTCACTGGCAAGGTATCATTTGCTGGTCGTTGTATTTTTTGAAAATTCAGAGTTAGAGGTGCTGACTGGTTCTCATGCCAAAACTATAGAAGACGTTTATATAAAAACGATAGCTGAGAAATTTGCTTTTGAAAAAAAGATCATTGCAAAAGAACTTTCTAAATACGGAATCTTATCTATTTTATCTTCGCCCAAAAACCTGACCGTAAATACCATTAATAAATACCTGGAATTAAAAGCAAGACAGGCGGTTTGAAAACTTAATTTATAATTAGAACGAATGAATGAAAATACTTTTGCAGAAGGAAAAGTTTTGTTGATAGATAAACCATTGGAATGGACTTCTTATGACGTGATCAGAAAGCTTAGAAAGACTATCAATATAAAAAAAATAGGACATGCAGGTACGCTCGATCCATTGGCTACAGGCCTTTTGATCGTTTGTACCGGAAAGTTTACTAAAAAAATAAACGAGTATATGTCCCAGGAAAAGGAATATACCGGAACGATTACTTTGGGTGCTGTAACTCCAACTTATGACCGTGAAAGTGAGCCTGAAAGTTTCAAATCTTTAGACGGAATTACCGAAGAAATCATCACGGAAAAAACGAAACGATTCACCGGGGAAATTTTACAAACTCCACCTATACATTCGGCAATAAAACAAAATGGCAAACCAGTTTATCTCATGGCGAGAAAAGGATTGGATGTTGTGCTTGAGCCAAGAAAAATTACGATCAAAGAATTTGAAATTACTAAAATTGATTTGCCAATAGTTACATTCAAAGTGGTTTGTTCTACAGGTACATACATTCGCAGCCTGGCAAATGATTTTGGTCTTGCGCTTGGATGTGGCGGCTATTTAAGCGAATTACGAAGAACAAGAATCGGAAATTTTAAAGTAGAAGATGCTGTGACCATGGAAGAATTTAAAAGTACAGTTCAATAACTTAAACTTGTTTTTTATAGACCACGCGCATGGGAAAGGTTTCAAATTTGTGCAAAACATTTGCAGGATCGCCAGCTACGATTTCATTCACCTGATCCTGGCTGTCCACTTCCACTACTGCCATTCCAAATGGCCCATTGGGATCCATTACAGGACCGAAAGCGATAGCAAATCCTTTGTCCAGTAAATTATGCCAATACGCAACATGCCTCTTCATAATTTCACGTTCGTCATTACTCATGTCATATGGAAACGTAACACGTGGTGGAGTTAATGTTACAAAGAAATTTTTCTTTTCCATTACATCATTTTGAAATAAAAAGAGCGGAAGACGGGACTCGAACCCGCTACCTACAGCTTGGGAAGCTGTCGCTCTACCAGGTGAGCTACTTCCGCTTATCGATGCAATTTAAAAAATTATACTTGCTTATTTATGAAACCAGTTAAAATTTTTAGATCATGCCCAAACGGAATTTTATCTTTACAGATGCAAAACGCAATTTTTTATTTTCCTTTTTTTAAAATAATTATTTAAGATTTTCATGTTTAAGATCCGAAAGATTAATCCAAGAGCTAAATCAGAAATTAACACTGGTTTTGGGGTGAACTCATCCGATTATGGTGGAAGGTTTCTTCATAAAAACGGAAAGCCGAATATTCAAATAAAAGGAATTAGTTCTATTGAGCGAATCAGTTGGTACCATATTTTGCTTGACATGCCGCGGTGGAAGTTTTTGTTAACGATTGTTCTTTTTTATTTGTGTGTCAATCTTTTATTTGCTGCTATTTATTATTTTTTAGGCCTTCAGGAATTTGGCGGCAGTGAAACGCCTTCACATTTCAGGCAATTTATGGAAGCGTTTTTTTTCAGCAGCCAATCGTTTACTGTTGGCGGATATGGAAGAGCTGATGCCGGCCATTTATTAATAAATTCTTTGTGCGCTTTTGAAGCTTTTCTTGGTTTATTAAGCCTGGCTGTAGTAACCGGTTTATTGTATGGAAGATTTTCAAGGCCGAAAGCATATTTGCGTTTTAGCGAAAACGCAATACTGGCGCCGTTTCACGATCAAAAAGCGATTATGCTAAGATTGGCGCCTTTTAAAAATACTACTTTAACAGACGCAGAAGCAAAAGTAACTTTAGGATTAATTGTTGAAGAAAATGGAAAAATGGTGAATAAATTTTATCAACTTCCACTGGAGTATAATAAGGTAAATTCTCTTACCCTTAGCTGGACGATCGTGCACCCGATAACAGAAACAAGTCCGTTTTACAATTTTACAAAAGAAGATTTTGAAAATGCGCAGGGTGAAATTTTAGTTTTTATAAAAGCTTTCGATGATATGTTTTCAAATACCGTTGTTTCACGTACATCATACACTTTAAAAGAACTGGTCATTGGCGCTAAGTTTAATCCGATGTATCACAGGTCGGAACATGAAAACAAAACTTTGTTGCATTTGGATAAGCTAAATTCTTTTAAAACGGTGGAGCTGGATTTTTAACTTATAAAAAAGAATTTGAGATATCTGTGGGTTTACTGCAGGCAAATAAAAAAAAGTTTAATTTTTTCTCATAATACAATATTCACATTTACTTACTTTTTCCTTTAAGTATATTTGACAGAATACCTGAGAGTATTTTGCTTTTTAAATACACGAAAATTAATTGTTGAAAATTTCTTTCTTTTGCGGAAAAAAATAATAAAATAAATGGCTGAAAAAGATTTGTTTGATTACAATGAGGAGTCGATAAAAAGCCTTGACTGGAAAGATCATATTCGCCTCCGGCCGGGAATGTATATTGGGAAATTAGGAGATGGCAGCAGCCCCGATGATGGAATTTATGTGTTATTAAAAGAGGTGATTGACAATTGTATTGATGAACACACCATGGGCTTTGGAAGATACGTAGATGTTGATATAAAAGGCAAAACGGTTTCGGTTCGCGATTATGGTCGTGGAATTCCATTGGGAAAAGTGGTGGATGTCGTTAGCAAAATAAATACAGGCGCCAAATACGACAGCAAGGCGTTTCAAAAAAGTGTCGGGTTAAATGGTGTGGGAACGAAGGCGGTCAATGCTTTGAGTGAATTTTTTAAAGTTACTTCTATACGTGAAGGCAAGCAAAAAATCGCGGAATTTGAAAGAGGAAATTTGATAAAAGATGATAAAGAATCTAAAACGACAGAAGAAAACGGAACAGCCGTAACATTTATCCCGGATGAAAAGATATTTAAAAATTTTCATTATATCCAGGAATTCCTGGATAATCAATTTTGGAATTATTGCTTCCTGAATGCAGGCTTGGTGATTAATTATAACGGCAAAAGATATGTAAGTAAAAACGGCTTGCTCGATTTGCTGCAAAGGAAAACGATTGAAGAAGAACTTCGATATCCAATCATCCATTTAAAAGAAGAAGATATAGAAGTTGCTGTTACCCATAACAATCAATATGGCGAAGAATATTACAGTTTTGTAAATGGACAATTCACCACCCAGGGCGGCACACATCTGGCAGGTTTTAGAGAAGGTTATGTAAAAACCATCCGCGATTTCTATAAAAAAGATTACGATGCTGCGGATATTCGCGGCAGTATTTGTGCAGCGATCAGCATTCGCGTGCAGGAACCTGTTTTTGAAAGCCAGACAAAAACAAAATTAGGGTCTCATATAATGTTTGAAAAAGGGCCGGCAGTAAAAAGTTTTATAGCTGATTTCCTGGGAAAAGAATTAAATAATTTTTTGCATAAAAATCCTTCAGTTGCTGATGCGTTAAAAAGACGCATTGAACAAAATGAACGAGAGCGTAAAGACATGGCGGGTATTAAAAAACTGGCCAATGAAAGAGCAAAAAAAGCGAATCTTCATAATAAAAAATTACGCGATTGCCGGTATCATTTTAATGACCAAGCTGAAGGAAAAAATAAAGATGAGATCAATGCGAAGCGAATGGAAACAACGCTTTTTATCACCGAGGGAGATAGCGCCAGCGGATCTATTACCAAGTCACGTAATGTGGAGACACAGGCAGTTTTCAGTCTTCGTGGTAAGCCATTAAATAGTTTTGGATTGACGAAAAAGATTGTCTATGAAAACGAAGAATTCAACCTGTTGCAACATGCCCTAAACATTGAAGCAGGTTATGAAGATTTGCGTTATAACAACATTGTAATAGCGACTGATGCTGACGTTGACGGCATGCACATTCGTCTTTTGCTGATGACTTTTTTTCTGCAATTTTTCCCTGATCTCGTAAAGAATGGCCATGTGTATGTATTGGAAACGCCATTGTTCAGGGTGCGAACAATGCCTGGAAAAAATAAAGAAAAGCAGGAAACAATCTATTGTTATGATGAAAATGAAAAACAAAAAGCGATTGAGAAATTAGGAGGCAAACCGGAAATCACAAGGTTTAAAGGTTTAGGTGAAATTTCTCCCGAAGAGTTCGGAAAATTTATTGGCGATGATATTAGGCTGCAACCGGTGATGCTCCTGCCCGAAATGCCGATACAACAATTGCTGGAATACTATATGGGAAAAAATACGCCTTCACGCCAGGATTTTATTATTGATAATTTGAAGGTGGAAATGGATCTGGTGGAGGAACTCATTAGTTAATTTACCTTATGTAATGGTTAGTTGGTGAACGGGATTGACGAAATAAAAAGTTTATTTTTGTAAAAACATTTTTATGGACCCAATAAAATTGATTGGAACTTCTCATGGTGGAAAATTAACAGTTGATGTTCCCGAGGAATTGGATGATAAGGAAATTGAAATAATGATTATTTCTTCAAAAGAAAAGAATAAGGATGACGACCAAAATAAAGCAGAACCAAGTAATATAAAAGAATTGAGCAGTATTGCTGACCCTGCAAAAGATGATGCCTATGACCAATAGTATTTTTTCCGTTACCTCAGGGTCCATAAAATCTTTAAGAGAAAATAATCCAAATTTTTATGAGCTGTTAATTTCAATTTTGAAAAATGAACCCCTTGTAAATGACGCTGAGATACATGCCACCTGCAAACTTTATCAAACCAAATTATCTTCTCATAGTTTCTGAACTTATTATTCTCTGCCAGGAAGAAAATATTAAGATGACAGAGATCAAACCAATTCATAATTCTTAATTCTTAACTTATAAATGCACATCGTTTTTCAGCAAGAAGATATAAAAACCCTTACTAAAAGTTTTGATTTAGATGAATCGCTTCGTCATGAGATCATAGAGATTAAAGATGATTACGCTGTTGGTCCTTTAAAAAATATTTATTCTGAAGAAGGAATAGAACAAAGAAAACAATGGTGGCGCGAAGTTTTGGCCGGCGGCGATCTCGATGGCCATGTAGATACCGGAGAAGTAAACGACAATAAAACAGTTGAAGAAATAAAAGAAAAATTATCTGGCAATAAGGATGAGAAAGTGTGGATATGGGTTGCTCCAAATAAACACGATGTGAGCGGCTATTATTGGCTGATGGTGCAATTGAAAGAATTTGTTGGAAGGATCTTTATACTCTCTCTAAATAATCTTCCGTTTATAAACGAAAAGGGAAATATATTTTACCCCGTAAATTTATCTGAAATCCCTCCGGGTGAATTTTTAAAAGCAAAGAAATTAGCAAGACCGATTACACCGTCGGAATTTGAAATCGATCCGGACGAATGGACCAAGCTCTGTAATGAAAATAAACTGGTACGTATTCTTGAAGGAGCAAAAAAATTATCACAGCACGATGAAGATTTTTATGATAAATACCTTTTAGAGTTTATTACGGTTGACTGGCAAAAAGCAAATAAAGTAATTCAACAGTTCTTAAATAAATCTAAACATGCGACCGGCGATATGTATGTGCTTTGGCGATTAAAGGAATTAATCGCTAAAGATGTATTTGATGCGCAGGGAGAAATAAAAAAGATGAAAGATTTTGAGGTGAAGAAAAAAAAGAATGAAGATTAAAACGACCTGCTAATGAAAAATCAAATAAGGTTAGAAGAGTTTGCGATGTTTGCGATTTCGGTGTATGGATTATGTTTTTTTCAGCAGATGTGGTGGGTCTACCTGCTGTTATTGTTTGCGCCGGATGTCAGCATGTTGGGTTATTTCGCCGGTAATGCCAGCGGCGCTTTCTGGTACAATCTTTTTCATTCAAAAGCGGTTGGTATTTTATTTTTTTCTTTTGGAATATTTTTTAACAATCAAATACTTTTAATAACAGGTATTATTTTATTTGGACATTCCAGCCTGGATAGAATATTAGGTTATGGATTGAAATATAAGGAGGGATTTGGCTACACACATTTAGGCAAAATCGGGAGTCGAAAATAAAATGTAATAGTATTTTTAAAGAAATAATTTTTGCTTAAAGGCAAAACTAAAAATGGCAAAAACAAACAAACAAGAATACAAGCACAGTGATTCCGGCATTTCTGGTCAGTATAAAACCTGGTTTTTAGATTACGCCAGCTACGTGATTTTAGAACGTGCCGTACCTGCTATTGAAGACGGCCTGAAACCGGTGCAGCGCCGCATTCTTCATGCGATGAAAGAAATGGATGACGGCCGTTTTAATAAAGTAGCCAACATCATCGGACAAAGCATGCAATATCATCCCCATGGTGATGCAAGTATTGGCGATGCAATTGTAAATCTCGGTCAGAAAGATCTGCTGATAGAAACGCAGGGCAACTGGGGTGATGTACGAACCGGTGATGAAGCGGCAGCGCCGAGATATATTGAGGCACGGCCGAGCAAATTTGCACTGGAAGTGGCTTTCAACAATAAAACGACCAACTGGCAACTGAGCTATGACGGAAGAAAGAATGAGCCGGTTACGCTTCCGATGAAGTTTCCTTTGTTGCTGGCACAAGGTGCAGAAGGGATTGCTGTAGGCCTTGCTACAAAAATTCTTCCTCATAATTTTTGTGAATTAATTGAAGCAACAATTAAATATTATAAAGGAAAAAAGTTTGAGCTTTTTCCTGATTTTGCTACCGGTGGAATGATCGATGTTACCAATTATAACGATGGCATTCGCGGTGGCAAAGTGCGTGTGCGGGCAAGAATCGAGGAAGTGGATAAAAAAACGATTGTGATAAGAGATGTTCCCTATGGAACAACCACTACTCAATTAATTGAAAGTATCATCAAGGCTAATGACAGTGGTAAAATAAAAATCAAAAAGGTTACTGATAATACTGCTGCTGAAGTAGAGATAACTGTTGACCTGGCGCCCGGTATTTCCCCCGATATTACCATTGATGCATTATACGCATTTACCGATTGTGAGATTTCAATTTCTCCAAATTTATGTGTAATTGAAGCTCAAAAGCCACAATTTCCGGGGGTGTCGGAATTACTAAAATTTTCTGCCGATTACACGCGCAATCTTTTAAAACAGGAACTTGAAATCAAACTTCGTGAGCTGCAGGAAAAATGGCATTACACGTCTTTGGAAAAGATATTTTTTGAAGAGAAGGTCTATAAAGAATTAGAAAAGAAACATGAAACATGGGATAAAGTTATAGCGGCAATTGACAAGGCTTTCGTTCCCTTCAAAGAAATATTAAAAAGAGAAATTACAAGAGAAGATATTCTCAAACTAACAGAGAAGCCGGTAAGAAGAATCTATAAACTCGACATTGATGATTTGATCAGGCAGATAAAATCGCTGGAAGATGACATTGCCGAAGTAAGACATCATTTGGAATTTCTGACTGAATATGCTATTTCTTATTACGAAGAATTATTGAAAAAATTTGGAAAAGGAAGAGAGCGGAAGACTGAGATCAAATTATTTGATGTGATCCAGGCAAAAAATGTTGCCATTGCGAATACAAAAATTTATGTAAACCGCTCAGAAGGCTTCGTCGGCACAAGTCTTAAGAAAGATGAATTTATTGCTGACTGCAGTGATCTTGATGACATCATTGCGTTTACAAAATCTGGGAAAATGAAAGTGGTAAAAGTTGCTGATAAAGTTTTTATCGGGAAAGATATCATTCATGTGGCTGTGTTTAATAAAAATGATGAGCGTACTACTTACAACATGATCTATGCCGATGGGAAAAAGGGAATCAGTTATGCCAAGCGGTTTAATGTAACCGGTGTTACGCGCGATAAAGAATATGATCTTACCAAGGGAGATGAAAAAAGCAAGGTGCACTATTTTTCCGTGAATCCAAATGGTGAAGCGGAAGTGGTGCGTATACTTCTTACTCCCGGCTGCAAAGCACATAAAAAAGAATTGGATTTTTATTTCGAAACGATGGAAATCCGCAGCCGTGGAAGCATCGGGAACCAGGTAACAAAATATCCGGTGAAGTCGATCAAAATGTCTGAAAAAGGAAAGTCGACATTGGATCAGAGAAAGCTGTGGTTTGATGATACTTTTGGAAGATTGAACACCGAAGAAAAAGGAAAGCTTCTGGGAAATTTTGAAGGAGATGATAAGATTTTGGTTATTTACAAAGACGGAAATTATGAAATAACCGGCCAGGAAATTACCCAGCGTTTTGATGTTGATTCGATCGAACTGATTGAGAAATTTCAGCCTGAAAAGATCATTACGGCTGTTTACCTGGACGCAGAAAAACTTCAATACAATGTGAAACGATTTAAAATTGAAACAAACACATTAAACAGCAAGTTCCTTTTTATTAAAGAAGGAAAAGACAATCGTTTGATAAAAGCGACGACAGCAGAGGAACCAGTTCTTGAAATGCAGAGTGGGAGAGGATCACAGATAAGAAAAGCAAAAATAAAATTACACAAAGTAGTGGATGTAATGGGTTGGAGGGCGATAGGAAATAAACTTACAGACTATTCAAAAAATGATCAGATGGATTGGGTAGAACAGGAAAAACCTTCTGCTCAAACTGAATTGTTCGAATAGCTTACTAGTGGCTTAATGAACAAATAAGGAATTAAAGATTTTTATTGCGATTTAATAATAATAAGACCATAATTGCACTTATTTATTGCTCTACTGAAGCAGAATTTTTTGTAAAGCACAACAATATTCTTCTTCTCTCAACTGCATGTTTCATAAAATAAAACCGGCCGTCAAATACGGCCGGTTTTATTTTATGAAAGGACAATTTATTATTTCTTATTTGCTTTGTATCTTTTGTCAGGAGTTCCGTCTTTCTTTAAGGGGCCCGTAGTTTTTGTAACTGTTTTATTTTCCTTATACCGTTTGTCGGCGGTTCCATCAGCCTTTAAATGAGTGGTAGATTTTTCAACTTTCTTGTCGGTTGTTTTTGCCGGAGTTGTAACAGCAGCGGTTGTTGTGGTTTTTTTGTGTTCGGTTTTTTGTTTGGTTTGTGCATTTGCAAAACTAAATGAGCCTGCGAATAACAGGGCAGCAATGAGAAGTTTTTTCATTTTTTCTATTTTTTAAAATTTGAAAAATAAATATAAATGCACAGTTTGATATCACATCATTTACGATTGTTTCAGTTGCAAATTTTACAGTTTTATGATTGAGTAAAGTATAAAGATGAAAGGTATTAATGGCAGGAAAAGCGGATTAACTTTTCAGGCTTTGAATGATTTCTCCAAATTCTGTTGCATTGAGAGAGGCGCCACCTACCAATCCGCCATCGACATCCGGCTTGCTGAAAATTTCTTTTGCATTATTCGCTTTCACGCTGCCACCATATAAAATAGAAATGCTTTCTGCAATTTCATTTCCATATTTTTTTTCCAAAACATTTCTGATGTGCGCGTGCATTTCCTGTGCCTGATCTGCACTGGCGGTTTTTCCGGTACCGATTGCCCATATGGGTTCGTAGGCGATAACGAAATCTTTTATCGCAGATGAATCCAAATGAAAAAGGCTTTCCTTCAGCTGAGTTTCTACGTAATCATTTTGCGTTCCCGCTTCTCTGATTTCTAAAGATTCTCCGCAACAAAATATAGGCTTCAAGTTATTTTTCAGGCACACATCCACTTTTAAAGATAGAGTCTGATTATCTTCTGAAAAATATTCTCTTCTTTCGCTGTGTCCTACTATGACATACTTTATGTCAAGTGATGAAAGCATTGCTGCGCTTACTTCTCCGGTAAACGCGCCTGATTCTTTTGTGTAACAATTTTGCGCGGCAACAAAATAATTTTTACTGTTGTTTATTTTATCTTTTGCCAATAAAAGATAAGGAAACGGCACGCCGAAAACGGCTTCCTGGTTTTCTGAAAGCCTGATATTTTTACTTACAATTTCATCGAGTAATGTGATAGCTTGTTCAACCGATAAATTCATTTTCCAGTTAGCTGCTGCTATTTGTTTTCTCATTGATTTTTATTTTATTGATAGATATTTTTTAAAGATTGAATTTCTGTTTGAGTAATTTCCTGTTCTTTTAATTTTTTCCAGTTATTGATGTCCTCAACCGCTTTTTCAAGGACATATTTTTGATTTCCCCATGAAAAATTATCAATGAATTTTGCTGGAAATGAATTTCCAGAAATACTGCAACATACGCCCACCACAGTGCCTGTATTGAAAGAGGTATTAATCGCACAACGGCTGTAATCGCCCATCAGTAAACCGCACTTTTTTCCTGCAATGACAAAATTATTTTCTTTTTTGCTCCATATTTTGACGGTGGATGCATTGTTTTTCAAATTTGAATTGCTGGTTCCGGCGCCCAAGTTGCACCATTCGCCGATAACCGAATCCCCCAAATATCCATCATGGGCTTTATTCGAAAAAGCCATCAACACGGAATTTTTTATTTCGCCGCCAACAAGACAATTAGGCCCAACGGTTGTCGCTCCATAAATTTTTGTACCCATTTTTACGCGGCTTTCTTTGCCGATAGCAATTGGCCCTCGCAACAAAGAGCCTTCCTGTATTTCGGCATCTTTACCGATATAAATTGGTCCCGATTCTGCATTTAAAATGGAAAAATTAATTTTTGCAGCCGCTTCTATAAAAATATTTTCAGGAGAAATAAATTGATTGGAAGAAGGAATTTTCTCGGAAGTCCTTCCTTCTGTTATCATTTTAAAATCCTGATTGATTGCCCAATTATTGTATTCAAATATTTGCCAGGGATGTTCTAAGATTTTACAGTCAGTAGTAAAAGCAAGTTTCTCTTTTTGCACAGAAACTTGTTTTAAAAATTCACAGGAAGGAATAAAGTTCGCCGGATATTTAATGCATTCTGTTTCATTGAAATCCCGAATTAATTTTTCTGATGCAATAAATACTTTGCCGGGAAAACAAAATTGCCACTTTTCGAAGATGGTGAGAATTCCTGTTCTGATGTGCGCTACAGAACGTGCAATACCAAAAGGGAACAACGTATTTTCAAAGGAAATATCATCGAGCAAAATATTCATTCACGAAAAATTAATAAAAGCAAAAATGTTGAAGTTAATAAAAAATCCCCCAATAA
>Ga0207667_10002516_pt1 | contig 22863 bp, 22 predicted proteins | sample KBSCornC52_FD_184301 | JGI IMG/M metagenome (GOLD analysis project Ga0207667, IMG submission 184301) | Corn rhizosphere microbial communities from Kellogg Biological Station, Michigan, USA - KBS Corn C5-2 (SPAdes) (version 2) | ecosystem: Host-associated > Plants > Roots > Rhizosphere > Soil ...
CGCTCGACGACCCCGCGAGCACGTGCTGCGGATTGGCGGAATCGACGGCAATCGTGGTCACGCTGCGGCTTGCGAATTGCGCCTGGCCGTACGGACCCTGCCAGGTATGGCCGGAGTCGGTCGACTTGTAGATGCCGATGCCCGCATAGCTGTCGCCGCTGAAGTTGCCCTCGCCGGTGCCGACGTAGATCGTGCCCTGGTTGAGCGGGTGGGCGCCCGGTGCGAGCGTGATCGAGCCGACGGCGAGCGAGCCGAGGAAATCGGTCAGTGGCGTCCAGGTCGCGCCATTGTTGAGCGTGCGCCAGACACCGCCTTGTGCGCCACCGGCGTACACCGCATTGTCGATCGGATCGATCGCGAGGGCGGCGACGCGACCGGCGACCGAAGACCGCGAGCTGTCGGTTGCCGAGGTGGGCGTCTGTCCGCCGAGGATCGGTGCGGGTCCGATCGCCTGCCAGGTTTCGCCATGGACCGCCGCATCGGGTGCCGTCGTCGCGCGGAATGCACGATACGCGCGCAGGCGTGCGGTCGATGCGTCGAAACTCGAGTCGTATGGATTGATGCGCCGGATGGCGTAGTAGGCCTCGCGCCGTGCGGCGACGTCATCGGCTTCTTCGTCGACCTGGGGTGGTCGAGCCGCATGGACCTCGGCGGCGATACCGAGCGCGGTCACGCCCGTAACCAGCAACAGCCTGTGCAGCGGTGTGCTCATGACGCCTTCTCCCGTTGGATCCCCAGGATGATGGATCGGCTGGAAGGCGCAGTTTATATCCGTCTTCGGACGGACAGGATGTGCCGAAACGACTATTCCGCGGTGGCCGGGGCGGCTTGGCCGGCGCCGCCGAGGATCGCGCGCAGGACGGCGAACACTTCGTCCTTGCCGCCGGCCACGGTGATCTGCGCATCGCGCTGGATCGCGGTGCCGATGTTCACCGAGTAGCCAATGCCGAGGTCGTTGCCATCCTCGTCGATGCGCGCGTAGGTTTCCGGCCTGCTGATGTAGACGATCGCGCCGGCATCGATGAAGCGGCCATCGGGAAGCTTGATCCAGCGTTGCATGGTCGGATGTCCTGAGGGGTGCGAGGCTGAATGGTACAGGCAGACGCGCGCGTCCGGCAGGCAAGTCGCCCGCCGGCCCGTGACCCTCGACGCGTTTTTCTCACTGCCAGCCGCAGCTCCTGCCCTTGTTCTGTTCCTGCAGCCAGGCATAGAGCGGTGCGAAATAGTCGATGATCGCGCTCGCGTCCATCGCGTCCTTGCCGGTCAGCTCTTTCAGCGTCTGCTGCCACGGTTGCTGTGCACCCTGGCCGAGCATCTTCCAGTAGAGCGCGCCGGCTTCCTTGTTGCCGTAGATCGAGCATTGCGACAGCGGGCCCTTGTGACCTGCGGCTTCGCACAGCGAGCGGTAGAACTGGAACTGCAGGATGTCGGCGAGGAAGTAGCGCATGTACGGCACATTGGTCGGCACATGGTTCTTCGCGCCCGGGTCGAAGTCGGCCGGGGTCGCTGCGATCGGCGAAGAGAGGCCCTGGTACTTGCGGCGCAACTGCCACCAGCCTTGGTTGTACTGGTCCGCGGCGATCGAGCCGTCGAACACGCCCCAGCGCCACTTGTCGATCAGCAGGCCGAATGGCAGGAACGCGACCTTCTCGAGCGCGAGCTTCATCTGCGCGTTGAGGATCGCCTTGTCGTCGCTGCCCGACTTGCCGGCGAGGCCGATCCGTCCGAGGTAACCCGGCGTGATGTTGAGGCGGATGGTGTCGCCGATCGCCTCGTGGAAACCGTCGTTGGCGCCGCCCTGGAAGATCGGCGGGATGTCCTTGTAGGCGACGTAGTAATAGATGTGCCCCATCTCGTGGTAGATCGTGTACTGGTCTTCCTCGGTCGGGCGGATGCACATCTTGATGCGCATGTCGGTGCTGCCGAGATCCATCGGCCACGCACTCGCATGGCACAGCGCGTCGCGATCACGCGGACGCAGCAGCATCGACTTGTCGTAGAACGACGAAGGCAGCGGCGGAAAACCGATCGAGGTGTAGAAGTCCTCGGAGCGTCGCACCATCGCGACCGCGCTCTTCGTGTCGGCGTCGTGCTCGAGCGCAGCGAGGTCGAGCGGCGTCGGCCTGCCCTTGAAACCCTTGCGCAGCTCATCCAGCTGCTTCTTGCGCTGCGCTTCGAGGCGCTGGTTCACGTCGAGGCTGCCGACGCCCGGATACGGCTGCAGCAGCGGATACAGGTTGGCCCAGTCCTGCGCCCACATGTTGCCGGTGATGTGCGCGGGGATGGTGCCGTCCTTCGGCATGCGCTCGCCGTACTTGTCGGCGAGCTTGTTGCGCGCGTAGCACTGCAGCTGGCCGTACAGCGGCTGCACCTGGTCCCACAGGCGGTCGGTTTCCCTCGCGAAGTCGGCCGGCGGCATGTCGTAGCCGGCGCGCCACATCGTGCCGACGTTGTCGTAGCCGAGGTCGCGCGCGCCTTCGTTGAGCAACTGCGCGAGGCGCTGGTAGTCCTTCAGCATGCCGCGACCGACGCGGTGCCAGCCACTCCACGCGTCCAGCGCATGGTCCCAGTCGCGATCGTTGGCGAGTACTTCGGACAACTCGTCGAGGTTGCGGCAGGACTTAGGATCCTTGTCGTCCTTGCAGTACTTGCCCGATCCGTACGCGGCGGTCAGCTTCGAGGCGAGGTTGGTCAGCTCGGTCAGGTGTGCCGGGTCCTTCGGCGCAGGCATCGCGGTCTGCAGCTTGAGCAGTTCGATCGCCCGCTTGTCCTTCGGATCGATGCCGGCGACCTTCTCGAACTTGCGCGATTCGTCGACCTTGGCCGACAGCCATTTCAGCATCGCCTCGTTCGCACGAGCGGTCAGCATCTGGGTGTCGTCGGTGATGTAGGTCTCGGCGACCCATTCCGCGGCGTTCGCCTGCAGGTACTGCGCCTTGAACTCGGCATTCATCTTCTCGACGAATGCATGCGCGTCAGCGGGCGTTGGTCCTTTGGCGCCCCTGGGTTTCGATCCGGCGGCGCCCGCGGCAGTCGCCGTCAGGGTCAGGCCGAGGGCGATGGACAGCAGGCGGACGTTCATGCGGATGCGCTCCGGTGGCGGAAACCTCCGAGCCTAGTCGCGGGTCCGGAGTGTCGCAAGGTTCGGCGCCGCAGGCGCCGCCTAGGCAGGCAACAGCCCGCGTCGGACGAGCCAGGCTTTCGCATCCTCGGCGTCGCGCTCGAACCAGGCGCGCGTCGAGCCGAGGCGGAATGTGTATCCCCATGCGTCCATGTCGGCCATCAGGCGCGCGCGTCCGACCATCGACAGCGCGTCGGCGAGCACGATCTGCAGGTAGCAGGTGGCGTCTTCTTCGGCTTGCGAATCGGAGGCGTCGGTGTGGATCGACGCGCGGCGTTCGGGTGGCGCGACGATCAGGTGGCAGGCCTCGTGCAGCAGCGAATGCACTGGCGTGTCGGCGCGCGCGTACACCGTGTGCGCAATGACGCCGGCTTCGCACTCGCCCCAGTAGCTGCCCGGGATCGCTGCGCCTTCATCGACCTGCACGAGGTCCAGCGCGTGGCGCGCGAGCAGCGCGCGTGCCGCATCGAACCCGATGTCGGCGAGGGTCAGCACAGTCGCGGTCGCTGCCGGCAATGTCACCCGATCGAACGGCTCAGGTTTCGCTGGTAGCCGGTGTCGCCGCTCCCGGCGCCTGCTTTTCAGGCAGGGCGACCGACAGCTCGAGGACTTCGCCTTCGCCCTCGTGGGTGACGTGGATGTCGATCGCGTCCGGATCGACGTTGACGTACTTGCGGATCACCTCGAGCAGTTCGCGGCGCAGCATCGGCAGGTAGTCCGGGCGGCCGTTGGCGGCGCGTTCCTGCATCACGATGATGCGCAGGCGCTCCGCGGCGACGGACGCGGTGTTCTTCGGACGTGAGCGGAAGAGGTCGAAGAATCCCATGTGCTCAGCTCCCGAAGATCCGCGCGAGGAAGCCCTTCTTCGTCGCATCGACGAAGCGCATCGGACGCTCTTCGCCGCTGAGTCGGGCGACGGCGTCGGCATAAGCCTGGCCGGCGTCCGAAGTGTCGTCGAGGATGACCGGCACGCCGGCATTCGATGCGGTGAGCACGCCGGACGATTCCGGGATCACGCCGAGCACTTCGATGCCGAGGATGTCCTTCACGTCGTTGATGCCCATCATGTCGCCGTTGGCGACGCGATCCGGGTTGTAGCGCGTCAGCAGCAGGTGCTGTTCGACGCCGCCGTTGCCCTGTTCGGCGCGGCGCGTCTTGCTCGCGAGCAGGCCGAGGATGCGGTCGGAGTCGCGCACGCTGGACACTTCCGGATTGACCACGACGATCGCGCGATCGGCGAAGTACATGGCGAGACTCGCGCCTTTCTCGATGCCGGCCGGCGAATCGCAGATGACGTAGTCGAAGCCGTCCTCGGCGAGCTCGGTGAGCACGCGTTCGACGCCTTCCTTGCTGAGCGCGTCCTTGTCGCGCGTCTGCGAAGCCGCCAGCACGTGAAGCGTGTCGATGCGCTTGTCCTTGATCAGCGCCTGCTTGAGCGTGCATTCGCCCTGGATCACGTTGACGAAGTCGTACACGACGCGGCGTTCGCAGCCCATGATCAGGTCGAGGTTGCGCAGGCCGACGTCGAAGTCGATGACCGCGACCTTCTTGCCGCGCCTGGCGAGCCCGACCGCGAGCGAGGCGCTGGAAGTCGTCTTGCCGACGCCGCCCTTGCCGGAAGTGACGACGATGATCTCAGTCAATGGTGTGTCCTCGGGATTCGTGAATCACAGCTTCTTCAACATCAGTTTGTCGCCTTCCAGCCAGGCTTGCACGCGCTGGCCGCGCAGGTCCTTCGGGATGTCCTCGAACACGCGGTACTGGCCCGCGATCGACACCAGTTCCGCGTGGAATTCCTGGCAGTAGATGCGCGCGCTCTCGTCGCCCTGCGCGCCGGCGAGCGCACGCCCGCGCAGCGCCCCGTAGGCGTGGATCGAGCCGTCCGCGATCACTTCGGCACCGTTGCCGACGAGGGCAGTGAGGATCAGGTCGCGCCCGCGCGCATACACCTGCTGGCCCGAACGTACCGGTTTGTCGTGCAGCATGCCGACGGTCGCGGCGGCACCCGCCGGTGCTGCCGCGGGCACCCGCGCTTCGACCGTCGCTTCGCGTGCCGGCGGCGGCGGTGCCGCGCGTGCGACGGGTTCGACCGGAGCATCATTCGCGCGCTCGTACGAGGCGCGGAACTTCGCGATCACCGGGATGCCGAGCGCCTGCGCGATCTGCTCGTTCTCGCTGGTGCCGTAGGACAGCCCGACCGGCAGCATGCCCGCCGCGCGGATGCGTGCGAGCAGGTCGCGCACGACTTCGACATCGGGCAGCTCCGGCAGATGGCTGAGGTCGAGCACGACCGGTGCACGCAGGAACAGCTTCTCGGCGTTCTCGACCTTGCCGCGCAACTCGGCGGCGAGCGCGTCGGGGTCGAGGCGCTTCAACTTGAGGTTGGCGATGCCGACCTGTCCGAACTTGATCTCGGCGACCGGTTCGAGGTCCGCGAGGGCGGCGGCGGTCATGCTCATGCGCCGCCGGCCGCACGCGCGCCGCGCGCCGCGGGCTTGGCGCGCTCGCGCTCGTCGAGCCACGGCAGGTCGGGCAGGCGCCCCTGCGGGCCGCGCAGGTAGGTGTCGCGCACGAACGGATAGCTGCACAGCGTCTTCGCCAGCAGGGCGACGCGGCGACCATTGCTCGGCATCGTCTGCTGGCCGACTTCGAGGAAGCCCCAGGTACCGTGGAACAGCAGCGAGACGTCGTCACGCGGCTCGAGGAATACTTCGCAGGTGAGCTGCGGCACGCGTGTTTCGGCGTAGCTGTTCGCGTCCGCGTAGAACACGCGGCCGAGGCCGAGTCCACGGTACGGTCGCGCCACCACGATGCGGTCGATGTAGACGAATTCGGGGAAGTGCGCCTGGAACCAGAGGAAGTTCGGGCTCTGGTAGGTCGCATGCTCGCGCAATGCGAGCAGGAAACCGGCGATGTGCCCGTCGACTTCCGCGACGCGGAAATAGCATGCCTCGTCGTACAGCCTGCGCAGACCAGCGACATCAAGCGGCAGGATCGTGGAGCCAGCGGCGTTGTTGAGTGCGAGCACCGAGTCCAGATCGTGCAGTTGCACGTCGCGGATGCTTAGGGCCATGTCTTGCTCCGTGGGGTGTTCCGGGCCGTTCGGCGTCGCCGCCGTTGGTCAAGCCCGCTCCGGTTGATTATCGCATGGGCCCGCGGTGCGGTCATGGCGCGCTGCGGGCGAGGGTGTTAGGAGGATGTTAGGGGGAGGCGCGCGCACGGGCCGTCGGGATCCAGCCCGCCGGGCCGGACAATGACTTCCGGGCAGGTCGCGCGAGCCGGCGCACGGCCTATGATGGGCGCATGCCGTGGCCGCAGTTCAATCACATCCAGCTTCTCCGTTACGCCGGCCTGTTCCAGTACGCCAGCGTCGGGACGCCGTTCCTGCGCTACCAGACCGTGGTCGAGGATCTCGCGCAGAAGCAGCTCCCCGGCAGCTATGTGCACCTGTGGCTCGGCTGCTACCTCGTGTTCGGCGTGGTCTACTGGTATCTGACCCGCGATCTCGGCGATCGTCGCCGCACCCTGCTGCGCCGCGCACTGCAGATCGCCCTGCTGGTCGTGCTGAACCTGATGGCGGTCGCGATCGGCTGGTTCAGCCAGAGCGGCATCTCCGCATTGCTGCTCGCCGTCGTCGCGGTGGTGTTGCCATGGCTGTTGCCGTTGCGGATCGGCATCGCGTGGATGGTGCTGCAGAACTTCTCGCTGGTGCCGGTGTTCGCGAGCATCCGCGAGCCCGCCTTCAGCCTCAGCGATGCATTCCTGCAGTCGAGCCTGTATTCGGGCTTCATCGTGCTCGCGTTCGTCACCGCCCTCGTCACCAAGCAGCAGGTCGAGGCGCGCGAGGAGCAGCGACGGCTCAATTCCGAATTGCGCGCGACGCGTACCCTGCTGGCCGAATCGAGTCGCCTCGCAGAGCGCATGCGCATCTCGCGCGAGCTGCACGATCTGGTCGGGCACCACCTGACCGCGCTCAGCCTCAACCTCGAGGTCGCCAGCCATCTCGTGCAGGGACAGGCGCAGGAACACGTGCGCCAGGCGCAGTCGGTCGCGAAGCTCCTGCTCAGCGATGTGCGCGAAGTCGTGAGCCAGCTGCGCGAAGGCGACAGCATCGACCTGACCCAGGCGTTGCGCAACCTGACCGAAGGCGTGCCGGGCCTCGCGATCCATCTCGAGTTGCCGCCGCGTTTCAGCGTCGACGACCCGAAGCGCGCGCAGGTGTTGCTGCGTTGCGCGCAGGAGATCATCACCAATACCGTGCGCCACGCCGGCGCGCGCAACCTGTGGCTCAGCTTCGAGCGCAGCGAGGACCGCCAGATGGCGATCCACGCGCGCGACGACGGTCGCGGCGCGGTCGAGTTCGTGCAGGGAAATGGCCTGGCCGGGATGCGCGAGCGACTCGCGCAATTCGGCGGTAGAGTCGATATCGTGACCGGCAGGGGCCAGGGCTTCGCGCTCGACGCCCAGTTGCCGCTGGAGGGAACCACATGATCCAAGTATGCCTGGTCGATGACCAGACCCTGGTGCGCCAGGGCATCCGCTCGCTGCTCGAGTTGTCGGATTCGATCCGCGTGATCGCCGAAGCCGGCGATGGCGTGCAGGCGGTCGAGACGATTCCGCGCGTGAAACCCGACGTGGTCCTGCTCGACATGCGCATGCCCGGGATGTCCGGCCTCGACGTGCTGAACGCCCTGGCGGCGAAGAACGAACTGCCGCCGACGATCATCCTGACCACGTTCGACGACGACCAGCTGGTGCTGGCCGGGCTCAAGGCCGGCGCGCGCGGCTACCTGCTCAAGGACGTCTCGCTCGACCAGCTCGTCGATGCGGTGAAAACCGTCGCCGACGGCGGTTCGCTGGTGGCGCCGATGGTCACGCAACGCCTGCTGAGCGGACTCGAGCGCATGCACAACGAGTTCGTCAGCCTCGACCGGCCCGACCCCCTGACCGAGCGCGAGACCGAGATCCTGCGCCTGATGGCGGGCGGTTACAGCAACAAGGAAATCGCCAATTCGCTCGGCGTGGCCGAGGGAACGGTGAAGAATCATGTCTCCAACATCCTGTCGAAGCTCGGTGTGCGCGATCGCACGCGCGCGGTCCTGAAGGCGTTCGAGCTCGGCATCGTCTAAGCGGCCCGTCCATCCGGGCGGTCGCTGCCGCGCCATCGCCGCAAGTCGGCCAGGAGCGGGGTGGAGCCAGGCCAGGACGCGCCGGAGCGAGCCAGCAGGGCGCCGCCGCGCAGGATTCGGAGCGCCGGGTCGTAGCGCATGCGCCCCGGAGTCCAGTACCATCCATTCCTTGTCCCGCCAATGCGGGATCGCGCGTGCGCGGGCGGTGGGGAACCGACATGGCCGAAAGGCTGATGGGCGGGTCACCGCGACATGCGCAGCCCATGGCTGGATCCTGGAGAACCCTCGGATGATTCGTATTTTCGAAGTGCTGATCGCTCTGCTGATCGTGTTCCTGCTCGCCGTCGTCGTCGGCGTGGTGTTGCCGGACCATGGCCACGTCGAGCGTGCCGTCGAGGTGCCCAGCCCGGTGCGGCAGGTCTACGATTCGGTGAATTCGTTCCGGCGCTTCCCGCAGTGGAACGGCATGCGCGCGTTCGACCCCAACCTGAAGATGTCGGTGTCGGGTCCGGAAGCCGGCGTCGGCGCCAAGGCGAGCTGGACGAGCACCTCGCCGAAGGTTCGCGACGGCGCGCTCACGATCACCAAGGCCGAGCAGGACAAGAGCGTCGAGATGTCGCTCGACAACGACTGGATCGGCACCAACAAGAACTACGTGATCGAGCTGATCCCGGCGGCGAATGGCAAGACGGTCAAGATCGTCGAGTCGTATGACGTCGATTACGGCTGGAACCTGATCTGGCGCTACGGTGGCCTGTACATCAACGGCGAGCCGTCGGCGATCGTGCAGGGTGGCCTCGCCAGCCTGTCCGCGATGCTCGCGGGTTTCCCGAACACCGACTACAAGGATCAAAAGATCGACGCCGTCAACGTCGAGGGCAAGCCGGTGTTCCTGGTGGCGACCAAGGCGAAGCGTTCGCTCGACGAAGTCGCCGACGCGACCAGCACTGCGATGACCGAGATCGATGCCGCGTTGAAGAAGGCCGGCCTCACCGCGGCGGGCCCGCGCATGACGATCACGACCGAGTGGGGCGAAGAGGATTACACCTTCAGTGTCGCCGTGCCGGTCAGTGCCGCCTCGTTCACGCTCAACGGCCAGACCTACGCGATCGAGACGCCGGTGCCGAACCAGAGCGACGAAGGCCAGACCGAAGACGGCCAGCCGAAGGTCTATGCGCCGGGCGAGAAGGATGCGAAGGGCATGCTCGTCGTCGACGGCAACGTGCGCGCAGCGCTGTGGTACAGCGGTACCGCGCTCTACACCGAATACACCGGCAGTCCCGCCCAGCTCCCGCTGCTGCGCCTGAACCAGAAGGCGTACGCGGAAACGCACGGTTACCGCTACAGCGAGGGTGGCCTCGGACGCTTCTACGACGAACTCGTCTCGGCGCCGGATGCGCCGGCGGACGAGGAGATCTACCGCATCTACCTGCCGATCACGCGCTGATCCGCAGCAATCGTGTCGGAAAAAGGGCGGCCTCGGCCGCCCTTTTTCGTTTGCGACGAGTTTGTGGAAGCGGCGGCCTGTAACGAGGTCCGGGCATTGCACCTGTAGGAGCCCACCTTGGGCGACCGGCAGAACCATTGCGCCGCGTCGACAGCGGTCGCGCACTGGGTGCGCTCCTACAGAAGAGCTTGTGCAATGAGGTCCGGGCGTTGCGCCTGTAGGAGCTCACCCCGTGGGCGACCGGCAGAACCATTGCGCCGCGTCGACAGCGGTCGCGCACAGGGTGCGCTCCTACAGAAGGGCTTGTGCAAATGAGGTCCGGGCGTTGCGCCTGTAGGAGCCCACCTTGTGGGCGACCGGCAGAACCATTGCGCCGCGTCGAACAGGGTCGCGCACCGGGTGCGCTCAGCCCTCAGTCTTGCTCGAAGGGCCCCTCGTAGCGCACGCCGAGCACGACGAAACGGGCGATGCCGGCAGGCAGCTCCGCATCGAACTCGTCGTCCGCGCGCCGCTTCAGCGCAGCCCTCGCGAGCGGCGAGTCGATGCTGATCCAACCGCGCGCGGCATCGGTCTCGTCCGGTCCGACGATCCGGTACTGGTGCTCGGCGCCATCGCCGTCCTCGACGCGGAACCACGCGCCGAAATAGATCGCGCTGCGATCGCTCGGCATGCTGTCGATGACGCGCAGGAATTCCAGGCGCTTGCCGAGGTAACGCACGCGGCGGTCGATCTCGCCGAGCTGCTTCTTGCGGTAGGTGTATTCGGCGTTCTCCGAGCGGTCGCCTTCCGCGGCCGCGGCGGCGAGCGCGCGCACGACTTCGGGGCGACGCACGCGCCACAGTTCGTCCAGCTCCTGCTTGAGGCGCTGATGGCCGTCCGCGGTGATCACCGCGGTCGAAGCGGCGGTCGGTGCGCGCCAGCGGCTCATGCGTGTCCTTCGGGCCGGTCCGTTCGCCGGTTTCGGTGGCGAAACTACGGCGCGTCCGGCGTCGCGTCAACGTCGCGCATGCGTAGAATCACCGCTCCGTCCCTGCGAAGGAATCACGCTTGCTGATCCTGCCGCTGCATCGTCCGCTCACGCGCGCGAACTTTCCGTGGATCACCTTCGGCCTGATCCTCGTCAACGTATTCGTGTTCTTCGGCCTGCAGTCGCGCGACGACGGCGCGCGTGAACGCGCGCTCGCGTACTACGCCAGTGCCGACCTCGCGCAGTGGGAGTTCCCGGCATATCGCGAATGGCTCGGCGCGCACGCGGACGCACGCGAGCGTGCGGAACTGTTCGCTCGCTTCGCCGATGCGGGCGATGTCGCGATCGCGGTGCAGGTGCTGCAGTCGGATGCAGACTTCGTCGCCGACCTCGAGGCTGACAAGATAGTCACGCCGGCGGCAGCCGATCATGCGCAATGGCGCGACCTGCGCCGCGAATTCGACCGCCTCTGGGAGGGCGGATTCACCGAGCGCTGGATGTTGCGTCAGTCCGAGGTCTCGCCTTCGCGCATGTTCGGCGCGATGTTCCTGCACGGCGGCATCGGCCACCTGCTCGGCAACATGCTGTTCCTCGCCGTGCTCGGCCTGCTCGTCGAGGGCGCCCTCGGGCACGGCCTGTTCCTCGTCGTCTACCTCGTCGGCGGACTCGGTGCAGCGCTCGCCAGCCTCGCATGGCACTGGGGTGGCCACGGTTCGCTGATCGGCGCGTCCGGCGCGATCGCGTCCCTGATGGGGGCGTATTGCGTGCTGTGGGGACGCCGGCGCGTACGCTTTTTCTGGTGGTTCTTCGTCGTGTTCGACTACGTCCGCGCACCGGCATTGCTGTTGCTGCCGTTCTGGCTCGGCTGGGAAGTCCTGCAGATGCTGTTCGTGCATGATTCCAACGTGGCGTTCGAGGCGCATGCGGGCGGCATCGTGAGCGGCGCATTGCTCGCGTTGACGGTGCGCGTTGCCGGGCGTGAACGACGCGAATTCCTCGACGAGGACGAAATCGCGGAAGCCGCCGTCGACGACCATGCCGCATTGGCTAAAGCGCGCGAACACATCGGCCGGCTCGAATTGCCCGCAGCGCGCGCCCTGCTCGAACCGCTCGCGCAGCGCCACCCCGACGACCTCGATGTCCTCGTCGCCCTGTATCGCTGTGCACGCTACGAACCCGGCGGACCGCGGCTCGCCGCTGCGGCGGCCGCGGTATTCGCGCAGCCGGCGCGCAGGGCGACCGACATCCGCACGCAGAAGGATGTCTACGACGATGCCGTGAAGGCTGCCGGCGCCCGCATGGCCGTGACACCTGCACAGCAGGCCGCGCTGGCCGCGCGTTGGCCGCTGATCGGCGAGGGCGCTGCGGCCGCGAGCCTGCTCGGCGGACTCGCCGCAAGTGCTCCCGCCACGCCCGAGCTGCCGGCGATCCTGCTCAGGGTCGCACGCGACCTGCGTCTTCGCGGCGATGCGGCGTCCGCATCGCACCTGCTCGAGCGCATCGTCGCGACGTGGCCGGCTTCGGGCGACGCCGCCAAGGCACGCATGCTGCTCACCGAAGCCGGTTGATGCGGGCGTGAACGGCGGCGTCGTCAGGCCTGCCTGGAGGGCGTCGCCGCGAGCTTGTCGAGAAACTGCCGGTAGGCCGCGACTTCGGCCCTGAGCGGATGCTGCGGGAACCCTTGCAGCACCTGGTCGAGCAGTTTGCGCGCGGTGTCTTCCTTGCCCATGCGCTCGGCCAGCAGTTTCGCCGCGAGCAGGCAGTTCTGCGGCACGTCGGCGTGCTTCGGGTGGCGCTTGTACGAGGTCGACACCAGTTTCAGCGCGAGCTGGGTCGCGCCGACGTCGACGGCCTTGCGCGCGACACGCGTGACTTCGTCCGCTTCGGCGAGCTCGAACGCGGGATCGAGTTCGATGCATTCGCGCGCGACATCGACGGCGCGTCGGTCCTTGTCCTGCGCGAGCAGGATCGTGATCCATTCGCGCCCGTGCCGCAGCTGTTCGTCGCGCCGCTCGAGCAGGGAGAGCAGCTTGCGATACTGCGCATGCATCGCTTCCGAACCGCCGCGACCGCGCAGTTGCGTCGAGATCAGGTCGCAGGCGGCCTCGGGCTTGCCGTCGCGCACGCGCTGGGCCGCTTCGTCGAGAAAGCGCTGGTCGGGGTCGTCGATGGCACGCCGCAAGGGCGTCGCTGCCGTCGACGGCTCGTAACCGATCTCGTCGTGGTACTGGTAGATCAGGTAACCCATCAGGTGGAACGTCGCGACGACGACGTAATTCGTGATGAGGTGGATCATGATGACGGACAGGAACGTCGGCAGGAAGGGCACGACCATCGCCTGTGCGTAACGCTGGCTCACGCCGAACAGGAAATAGAGGGCGGCAACCGCGACATACGGCCATCCCAGGCGCGACATCACAGCGAGCCACGTCGCCGGACTCAGCGCGAGCCCGAGATTCTCGTCCATCGCCAGCGACATGATCGCGCCGGGCAGCGCGAGCGCGAGGAAGATCGCGACGATCGCACCGCCGACCGGCCCGAGCAGCAGGAAAGCGAGCAGGTTGAGCGCGAAGAACGCTACCTGCAGCCAGATCTGCGACCAGCCGAGGCTGTCGTCGACCGACACGGCTATTTCCGGTGGTTCGAGTCGCCCATTCGCGGTCGCGCGCAGACACTCGAAAGCATACTTGTAGAGTGCGACCCAGATCAGCAGGTCGAGCAGCCAGCCGACGATGCCGAGCGGCAGGAAGTCGACCAGGTGGCACAGCGCGAGCACGAGGATCGTCGTCAGCGCACCCATGTGCGCCGGGTACAGCGAGATCTCGCGCAGGCGATTCCAGAAGGGCACGATCTCGGCGTGCCGTGCCGTCGACGGCGCGTTGTTGTCGGTCGGCGACATGTCAGCGCTTCAGCGAACCGAGGACGCCACGCAGCAGCGAGCGGCCGAGTTGTCCCGCCGCGTTGCGCACCGCGGATTTCGCGAAAGCCTCGATCATGCCCTGGCGCCGGCTGGTGCCGAACACCATGTCTTTCGCCATGCCGGTCCAGCCGGCGTCCTTGTCCGCGCCCTTGCCGGCTTTTTCCGCAGGTGCGGAAGCCGCTTCCTGCTCCGCGCGCTGCGACAGTTTCTCGAACGCCGATTCGCGATCGATCGCGCTGTCGTACTTGCCGCCGATCGGAGAACGCGAGCGGATGGTCGCGCGTTCCTCGTCGGTGATCGTGCCGATGCGGCATCCCGGCGACGCGATCAGCGCGCGCTCGACCGGCATCGGCACACCGCCCGCCTGCAGGGTCGACACCAGCGCCTCGCCGACGCCGAGCTGGGTGATCGCCTGGACCACGTCGACCTTCGGATTCGGCGCGAACGTTTCGGCGGCGGCTTTCACCGCTTTCTGGTCGCGCGGCGTGAATGCCCGCAACGCGTGCTGGATGCGGTTGCCCATCTGGCCGAGGATGACGTCGGGCACGTCGTCGGGATTCTGCGAGCAGAAATACACGCCGACTCCCTTCGAGCGGATCAGGCGCACGACCTGTTCGACGCGCTGGCGCAGCGCCGGTGGCGCATCATCGAACAGCAGATGCGCTTCGTCGAAGAAGAACACCAGTTTCGGCTTGTCGAGATCGCCGACCTCGGGCAGTTTCTCGAACAGCTCGGACAGCATCCACAGCAGGAAGGTCGTGTACAGCTTCGGCTTGAGGATGAGCTGGTCGGCCGCGAGGATGTTGACGATGCCGCGCCCGGACATGTCCTGGCGCATGAAGTCGGCGAGATCGAGTGCGGGCTCGCCGAAGAAGCTGTCGGCACCGGCCTGCTCGAGCGAGAGCAGGGCGCGCTGGATCGCCGCGATCGACTGCGTCGACATCAGGCCGTAGTGTTGCGACAGTTCCTTCGCGTGTTCGCTCGCCCACGTCAGCAGTGCGCGCAGGTCCTTCAGGTCGAGCAGCAGCAGGCCGTTGTCGTCGGCCGCCTTGAACGCCACCTCGAGCACGCCCGATTGCGTGTCGTTGAGTTCGAGCAGGCGCGCGAGCAGGGTGGGTCCCATTTCCGAGATCGTGGTGCGCACCGGATGGCCGAGCTTGCCGTAGATGTCCCAGAACACGACCGGATTCGCGTTCGGAGTCCAGTCGATGCCGAGCTTGTCGATGCGCGCCTTGAGCTTGTCGTTCATCGCGCCGGCTTGCGACAGTCCGGCGAGGTCGCCCTTCACGTCGGCGAGGAACACGGGCACGCCGAGCTTCGAGAACCCTTCCGCCATCAGCATCAGCGAAACCGACTTGCCGGTGCCGGTCGCGCCGGCCACCATGCCGTGGCGATTCGCATACTTGGCAAGCAGGAAGATTTCCTTGTCGCCCTTGCCAATCAGGATGTCGTTCAATGCGCTCTCCTTTTCCGCATGCCGTCTGTGCACGGATTGTAGCCACGATCGACGCCGGCGACGCGACACGCGCGGGTTGCCGCGGGCGTCGCCAAGGCGTTACCTTGCGATGTTTGAGCAGCAGGCGTGCGACATCCATGCAATCGTATCGAACTCTCGGCGTTTCGCTCACCTTGGTCGCCGTCGCTGCATGCAGCGGCACGCCGCAGCGCGCAGGCCGCCCGGCGGGTGTCCGTGGCGACGATGCCGCGAATGCGCTGTATGCGCGCCTCGATACGGACAGCCGACGCTACGAGGCGGGTCTCGCGCTGGCCCGATCCGGCGACACCGGCCAGGCGCAGTCCGAGATGAAAGCCGCGCTGGACGACCTGCGCGCCGCGGCGACGACCTGCGCGACGACGCGCGACTGCGACCAGCAGCGCTTCGTCGCGGGCTTCGACAACCTGCTGCGCGAGGGCATCGGCAGCCGTTCCGACCTGGCCGTCGAAGGCGATACCGCGGCATCGACGCCGGAAGCGACCGGCGAGGCCGGCGAGTCGTCGCCGGTAGTCACCAGCCTGCCTCAGCTGAATCGGTCGGTCGCGCTGCTGAAGGGCCGCGAGCTCGGCGACGTCATCGCGTTGAACGGGCCGGTCAAGGCCGCGCTCGAGGAATGGCTCACGCAGTACCGGCCGAACCTCATCGTGGCATGGGAGAACTACCAGTACCTGCGCTTCCAGATGTGGCCCGAGTACGAGAAGGCCGGCCTGCCGGAGGCGCTGCTGTTCGGCATGCTCGCGAAGGAGTCGGGCGGCAAGGTGCATGCGGTGTCGCGTTCCGGAGCGTCGGGACCGTTGCAGTTCATGTATGCGACCGGGCTGCGTTTCGGACTCGGCACGATCGACGGCTTCGACCAGCGTTTCGACCCACGCCTGTCCGCGCGCGCGAATGCGGCCTACATCAACGAGCAGCTCGCGATCTTCAACAACAACCTCGAACTGGTCATCGGCGCCTACAACGGTGGCGAAGGCGCGATGCAGCGTCGCGCGGGCAGGGGAGAGAACGCACAGAGCTTCTGGAGTCCCGACGTGTATGCGAGCGTCTCGCAGGAGACCCGCGAATACGTGCCGATGGTGCTGGCCGCGGCTTGGCTGTTCATGCACCCGGAACGCTACAACCTGCAATTCCCCAAGATCACGGCGAAACCGGGAAGCATCACGCTCAAGCACGCTGCATCGATCGCCGAGCTGACCGTGTGCCTCGGCCAGGACGGAAACCAGCATGACGGCTGGTTCCGTACCCTGCGCAATCTCAATCCGCAACTCGATCCGCAGCAGTCCGAACCCGTCGGAGCGCGGATCGTCGTGCCCGAGCAACTGGAAAAGACCTACCAGCGCGATTGCGCCGATGGTCGCTGGCAACAGCTCGCGGCAGAATTGCACGCGGCGGTGGTGCCGACACCGGCGCCGGTCGCGCTGACGCAGGCGTCGACGCGGGTATCGACCAAGGCGAAGGATCGAACCTATGTGGTGCGCAAGGGCGACACGCTCGCAGCGATCGCGCGCAAGGGTGGTGGGTGCTCCGGCGTGCGGGAAATCGCGGTCGCGAATGGCCTGCGCGGACCGCACTTTGCGATCAAGCCGGGGCAGACGCTGAAGATTCCGGAGTGCCGGCGCTGATCGCGATCGGCGGATGGAGGCGGCGCATCCGTGCGCCCGGTCCCGTCCTGTGAAGCGTCATTTCGAAGCAGAAGGTTGCGGTCCGTCCGTGGACCGCGCTGTCCACCCGGACGCGTCGTCCCGACGCGCCTGAACCGGGTTGAATCGAAGTGATGCTGTTACGGCGCGCGCAGCGCGATCAGGCCGCTTCGGCGTCGATCATCCAGGAATTGAGGTCCGCCGCCGGAACGCCTTCCTTGAGCGAACGCAGCGAACGCATGACCTGGCGATGCAGGTCCTGCTGCTCGCCGAACGGCGAATCCTTGGTTTCATGGAACGCCACGGTCAGCCACAGCGCGACGCCGCGCAACCGCACCTGCAGGTTGTCGGAACGCAGGCGCTCGAGGCCGATGTCGGTGCCGCTGCCCCACGCCCGGTACTTCTCCTCGGGCGGCGTCGAATACAGGTGTGGGAATTCGCACTTCGATGCGCTGCTGAACTCGCGCACGGCGATCCCGGCAAGCTGGCGGCGCGCGTTCGGCGGCAGCAGCTCCATCGTCTTGTTGATCTCGCGGAACTGACGGCGCAGCTGCATCGCGCGGGTGAGGGCGATCAGTCTGGTCATGATGTGCATGGTGTATCCCCCTGCCCGTCCATGGGACCGTTTTGAAGAAAAATCGGACTCTGGACGTGATGATAGGGTCAGGACCCTCCCCGGGACCGCCCAGTACGTCACAAATTGCCGAACCGCGTCACATTGTGACCGATGGCCGAGTCCTTGGGAAGGGGGAAATTACCTCAGCGACGAGGTGCATGGCCCGCAATGAGCTGGCCGATCGTCTGGCCCACGCGCACCGGAGCCTCCGCAACCAGGGGCGCCAATGTCGCTGCTCCGGCCGGCAGCAGCACGATCGCGGTCGAGCCCATGTTGAAGCGGCCCATCTCGGCGCCTCGCGCAAGGCGGATAGCGTGACCGCGCCAGTCGCGCCGAGTGATGCGAGAGGCATACGGCGGAACCTCGACGCCGCGCCAGACGGTCTCGATGCCGGAGACGAGCATCGCACCGACCAGCACGACGACAAACGGGCCGTGCTCGCCACGGAAGTGGCAGACCAGTCGTTCGTTGCGCGCGAAAAGGCGCGGGATCGCCGCGACTGCGAACGGTGCAACGCTGAACAGGCGGCCGGGTACGTGCACGGTTTCGACCAGTTCGCCGGCGAGCGGCATGTGCACGCGATGGTAGTCGCGCGGCGACAGGTAGACGGTCACGAAATCGCCGTGCGCGTACGCTGCCGCTGCGTCGGCATCGGCGAGCAGTTCGTCGACGCTGAAGGACTGCCCCTTGGCCTGGAATACGCGTCCCGACTCGATCGCGCCGGCCTGGCTGATCTTGCCGTCGGCCGGGCAGAGCAAGGCGTCGGGTGCCGGGTCCTGCGGCCTCGCTCCCGGCTTGAGCGTGCGCGTGAAGAATGCATTGAAGTGCGCATACGCGGAGAAGTCGGCGGTTTCCGCTTCGTCGAGGTCGACGCGGTAGCTGCGCACGATGCGACCGATCAGGAAATTCTTCCACGGCGCGAATGTCCAGCGCGTGCCCCACAGCACCAGCCGCGACAGCAGCCTGTGCGGCAGCACGTACTGCACGAGGATGGACGGCTTCATCGACCGCTCCGCGCCAACGCGGCCAGGTCCGCCGCGATCTTCGCGGCGTCGAACGGCGGGCGCAGAACGCCGGCCTGGTTGCCCTGCGGATCGATCAGCACGACCGATGCACTGTGATCCACCGCGTAGGTGCCGTCCTTCGGCTCGCCGCGCGAATAGACCAGTCCGAGCGCCTGCGTGATGCGCGTGAGTTCGGTGTCGCTGCCGGTCGCGGCGACGAAGTCCGGATCGAAGAACGCGACGTAGCGCGCGAGGTGTTCCGGCGTGTCGCGCGCGGGGTCGACCGAGATGAAGTCGAAGCGCAGGCGTGCACGCGCATCCGCATCGAGCAGCTTCCACACCTGCTTGAACGTCGCGAGCGTGGTCGGACAGACGTCCGGGCAGTTGGTGTAACCGAAGAACACGACGTTCCAGCGGCCCGTCCAGTCCGCGCGCGTGAGCGCCTTGCCGTCGCTGCGGGCAAGCTGGAATTCGGGCAGCGCGCGCGGCGCCGGATAGCGCACGACGCTGGTCATCTCGGGCAGGGATGGGCGCGACGCGGTCCAGCGCGCGCCAGCCCAGAGCCCGGCGGCGGCGGCGACAGCGGCGATCAGGATCAGCCAGTTCGCGGAGATGCGACCGGCGCGGCGGGATGGAATCATCCGGGGATTATAGCGGTTGCCGCTATGCAGGCCGCGCTCGTCCGCTGCGGTCGTCGTGCCTTCCGGCCTTATACTGTGCGGCCCATCAAATGCGGATCCCACCGTGACGCAGGAACTCGCCACGATCGTCGATTTCATCCGCTACGGTGCGAGCCGCTTCGGCGCAGCCGGCCTGACCTTCGGCCACAGCTACGACAACGCGCTCGACGAGGCGACCCACCTGGTGCTGCATGCGCTGCATCTTCCGCACGACCTGTCACCCGCGTACGGCCAGGCGCACCTGACCGCGAGCGAGCGGCAGACCGTGCTCGACCTGATCGATCGTCGCGTCGACGAGCACAAGCCGGTCGCCTACCTGACCGGCGAGGCGTGGTTCGCCGGGCTCAAGTTCAAGTCCGATACGCGCGCACTGGTGCCGCGATCACCGATCGCCGAACTGATCCAGTCGGCGTTCTCGCCGTGGCTGGACGAGCGCCATGTCGAACGCGCTCTCGACCTGTGCACCGGTTCCGGCTGCATCGGCATCGCGATGGCCGCACACAATCCCGACTGGCAGGTCGATCTCGCCGACATCAGCGACGACGCGCTCGCACTCGCGCGCGAGAACGTGGAGTTCCAGGACGTCGGCGAACGGGTGCGCGTGATCCCCTCGGACCTGTTCGCGGGGCTCGCCGGCCAGCGCTACGACCTCATCGTCAGCAATCCGCCCTACGTGACCGAGCAGGAATTCGCCGCACTGCCGCCCGAATACGGCCATGAACCGAAACTAGGCTTGACCGCAGGCGAGGACGGCCTCGATTTCGCGCTGCGCATCCTCGCGGCGGCTCCCGACCATCTCAATGAGGATGGCGTGCTGATCGTCGAGGTTGGCGAAAGCGAGCGGGCGCTGGTGGCGACCTTGCCGAACGTGCCGTTCAACTGGATCGAGTTCAATGTCGGACAGATGGGCGTGTTCCTGCTCGACCGACGCGATCTGGTCGCGCATGCAGCGGATATCCATCGCGCGGCGAGTGCGCGCAAGTAGCACGAAGCATCCGGCTGACGACGAAGGGAGATGAGGATGAAGGCAATCCATGCATTGCTTGCCGCAGTCGTGATGGCGGCGTCGGCGCCGCTGCGCGCCGATCCCGTGCGCAGCGTGTCCGAATACTGCAGTGCGATCGGTCGGGACATCGTGAGCCAGGCCGAGGCCGCGTCGAAAGCACGCGAGGCGCGACTCGCCGCGGACGCAGATCGGGCCAAGGCCGGGGACGCGTCGATCGCCGAGAGCATCGCGAGGCGCCAACTGCTCGACAAGGAAGAAGAGTGGAGCCGCCTCGGCTGTGCGAGCATCGTCTATCGACAAAACGGTGCGGGCTGAGTACCCGGAACGGCATGTCCAGCAACTCCTTCGGCAAGCTCCTCACGGTCACCACGTTCGGCGAAAGCCACGGTCCGGCGATCGGCTGCGTCGTCGATGGTTGTCCGCCAGGACTCGCGATCGCGCCGGAGGAGTTCCGCACCGATCTCGATCGGCGGGCGACCGGGCGCAGCCGCTACACGTCACAGCGCCATGAGGCCGACGACATCGAGATATTGTCCGGCGTGTACGAGGGGTGCACCACCGGCACGCCGATCGCACTGCTGATCCGCAATACCGACCAGCGTTCGAAGGACTACGGCGAGCTGCTCGACACGTTCCGCCCCGGCCACGCCGACTACACCTACTGGCAGAAATACGGCATCCGCGATCCGCGCGGCGGCGGTCGCTCGTCCGCGCGCGAAACGACGATGCGCGTCGCCGCTGCGGTGATCGCGAAAAAGTGGCTGGCCGAGCGGTATGGCGTCCGCGTGCGCGGACACCTCGCGCAGATCGGCGAGCTCGTGCCGCGGCTGCCGGGCGGCGCGGTCGACTGGGACGCGGTCGAAGGCAACCCGTTCTTCTGGCCGGACGCTTCGATGGTCGGCGAACTCGAAGCCTACGTGAATGCATTGCGCAAGTCCGGCGATTCGGTCGGTGCGCGCGTGACCGTGGTCGCCGACGGCGTGCCGCCGGGCTGGGGCGAGCCGATCTACGGCAAGCTCGACGGCGAGCTCGCGGCGGCGCTGATGTCGATCAATGCGGTCAAGGGCGTCGAGATCGGCGCCGGGTTCGCCAGCATCGTGCAACGCGGAAGCCAGCATCGCGACGAGATCACGCCGGCCGGATTCCTCTCCAATCATGCGGGCGGCATCCTCGGCGGCATCTCGAGCGGACAGGCGGTTGTCGCCTCGATCGCATTGAAGCCGACCTCGAGCATCCTGATTCCAGGCCGCAGCGTGAACCTCGCGGGCGAACCGGTCGAGGTCGTGACCAAGGGCCGCCATGATCCCTGCGTCGGCATCCGCGCGACACCGATCGCGGAGGCGATGGTCGCGCTGGTGCTCATGGACCAGGCGCTGCGTCATCGCGCGCAGTGCGGCGATGTCGGCGACGTCGTCCCGCGCGTGCCGGGCGGTTCAAGCTGAAGGCACTTTCAATGCCGAATCATCATTGGCGCGTTTCCGCTTCGCGCTCCATGCTCGGTCGACTCCATTCCTCCGATATCGTGCAGGCCCCATGAGCAACAACCAGACCTACAACGTCGCCATCGCCGGCGCCACCGGCGCGGTCGGCGAGACCCTGTTGTCGATCCTCAAGGAGCGGGCCTTCCCGCTCGGCGAGCTGGTGCCGCTGGCGAGTGCGCGATCCGCGGGCGGCAAGGTGAGTTTCGGCAATCGCGAGATCACGGTACGGGATCTGGCGACTTACGACTTCAACGGCATCGACATCGCGTTCTTCTCCGCCGGCGCTTCGGTGTCGCGCGTGCACGCGCCGCGCGCAGCGGCGGCCGGTGCCGTGGTGATCGACAACACTTCGGAGTTCCGTTACCAGGACGATATCCCGCTGGTGGTCAGCGAGGTCAATCCGCACGCGATCGCGCAATACACCAACCGCGGCATCATCGCGAACCCGAACTGCTCGACCATGCAGATGCTGGTCGCGCTCGCCCCGATCCACCGTGCAGTCGGCATCGAGCGCATCAATGTCGCGACCTACCAGTCGGTTTCCGGCGCTGGCCGCTCCGGCATGGAGGAACTCGGCAAGCAGACGGCGGCGCTGCTGAACTTCCAGGATGCGCAGCCGAAGAAGTTCCAGGCGCAGATCGCCTTCAACCTGATTCCGCAGATCGACGACTTCCAGGACAACGGCTACACCAAGGAAGAAATGAAGATGGTGTGGGAGACGCGCAAGATCCTCGAGGACGCATCGATCCAGGTGAACCCCACCGCGGTGCGCGTGCCGGTGTTCTATGGACATTCCGAGGCCGTGCATATCGAGACGCGCGAGAAGATCACTGCCGAGCGCGCGCGCGAACTGCTCGGGCGGGCGCCCGGCGTCGTCGTCGTCGACGAACGCAAGCCGGGCGGCTACCCGACGCCGGTTTCGCACGCTGCCGGCAAGGACGAGGTGTTCGTCGGACGCATCCGCGAAGACGTGTCGCATCCGCGCGGCCTCGACTTGTGGATCGTTTCCGACAACATCCGCAAGGGCGCCGCGCTCAACGCGGTGCAGATTGCCGAGCTGCTCGCAAACGCCCATCTGTGACGGGCCCCGCTTTGCGAAATCGTATCTGTGATCTATAGTTACGATTGTGTTATAAGCCCGTTTCGAGATGTATTCGAAACGGGTCCATTACGTACGCCTCCGGGGGGCATGCCTAGATGAAACGACCGCTGCAACTATCGCTTGCGATCGCGCTCGCGTTGGGCGGAACGAACGCGATGGCGCTGGGCCTCGGCCCCGTCCACGTAAAATCCAAGCTCAATCAACCGCTTGACGCCGAGATCCCGGTACTCCAGGGCACCGCAGGAGAGGCCGAGGGAC
>Ga0207667_10002525_pt1 | contig 22786 bp, 19 predicted proteins | sample KBSCornC52_FD_184301 | JGI IMG/M metagenome (GOLD analysis project Ga0207667, IMG submission 184301) | Corn rhizosphere microbial communities from Kellogg Biological Station, Michigan, USA - KBS Corn C5-2 (SPAdes) (version 2) | ecosystem: Host-associated > Plants > Roots > Rhizosphere > Soil ...
TCGTGATTTAGCGAACTCCCCAAATCGATTCTGTTCGATCCTGCCGCAAGAGGTGCAAGGCGAACCGAATCCTTGGAAAGCATCATTCCATCATGGAATACGAGCGCTGCGTGGGTAAAGTGGATACGCCCCCTCCCAACGCCTCAACGCCCCAGCCCGCTCGCCGCGATCTGCTGTTCCACGTATTGAGCGAACAACGCATGCAGACGCGTAGTGGGATGCAAATCGTCCGCGAACATATAAGTCTGGTCGGCGTTAGGTGTCACGTAGGTTGACGGCGAGCACAGCAACGAGGTCTGACGGGGCGTTTTCGAGGGGTCGCAAGCAAAGCCCGTATTCGAAACGGTAAAACCATTGGCCTGAAAATTGGCGACCATCTGATTGATCCATGTGTACGAATCGATCAGAATGACCTTGCCTTGCAGGCCGTCGGTCTGCAACGCCGCATTCAGATCAGCGTTGAACAGTTGCGACAACTGGGTCAGGTTTGCGCCCCCATCGGGCTGGGTAATGCCGGTCGGAGATAGCCCCACGTTCGGAACATTGACCAGCACGAGATGCGTGGCTCCGTTTTGAACGATCTGCCCCACGACTTGAGCCAGCGCGGCTGCAGCCGTCTGTACCGTCGCCGCCGCAGCGGGAAGGGCCCCAGCGCGAAGCACATCGTTCGAGCCCGCCCACACGAGCACGAGTTGATTCGAGTTGAAACGGCCGTGCGCGGCCAAATAGCTTGAAACCTGCTGATTGACCGGCATTTCGATATCGCCAATGACATCGGAAAGGAAATCATAAGTGTTCGCCGGTGTCGCCACCGTCGCGCCGCCCTCCGCGTACCCCAACCCGCTCTGAGCACTCAATTTATGCGTAATGTCGATCGTATAGGCGGCGGTGAGCGTATCGCCGTAGTACTGCGCGACGTCCTGAGACCACACTTGCCCCGGATTCGTCGTGAATCGCCCCCCGCCTACCACGCTGGCGATAGGTGCATAAGTCCCGACATCCGAGAGACTGTCACCGAACGAAACGGTTTGCAGATTGACGCCGCCGGCAGGACGTGATGCGCCACCGCCTGCACCGCTTGCCGTTTCCGAACTACTGCCATGGCCACCGCACGCACTCAGCAATGAAATGGCTACGGCAAGGATTGCAACAGACACGTTGTGCTTAATTTGGAGCATTGCTCGTCCCGCCTGCGGTACCGATCGGTTGGACGACGTAAAAGGCGGCACCGCACGCCTTGGCGCCCTGCTCGATGACGAGGCGACGCCAAATTCGCGACGCCGCGCCGTGCAAACGAGCAAAATCGGTACCAGCAGGAGCCGCAAAGCGAAATCTCTCGCTCAGGATCTGTGACGACTAGACGAAAAAGGCCGCCCGCAAATGGTCGGCCGGCCTCGGGAGCCTGATTCTGAGCTAGCGGGTCAGTGGTGAGGCGGCGACACCTCGTCACCTCGTCAACGGGTTGTCGAGACCGACAAGCTGACAAGCTATGGGTGCGGAAATCTCCGGTCCATCTTTTCCGGGGCGGGCAAACTGAGCACGACGTCTACCGGCCCGGGCTTGCGCGGCAATGGTTGGCGGCGGGGGAAAACTTCCGCTTCGTCTCGGTCGCGGCCGCATCGATCGGCGAATGGTAGATGCAGTTCACCCCTGCGGAAATGACCGGGGCTCGTTTCCATCCAAACCTTCCCCGGTCATGTAGCGTTGGCGGCTAATGAATGAAGCCGATCGATATCCAAGGAACAAGCACGATCACGATCAAGGCAATGACGAGCGCGCCCATGTAGGCCCATATCCGGTTCATCGCTCGCTCTGGCGACACCTTCCCGATCGCGCATGCGGTGTAGAAGCCGACGCCTACCGGCGGGGCAAAGAGTCCAATACCCATCGAGAGCACGACGACCATCGCATAGTGCACGTCGTTGATGCCAAGCGCACGCGCCACCGGAAACAACAGTGGCCCGAATAGCACGATCGCGGGGATACCTTCCAGCACGCTGCCGAGCACGATGAAGACGCCCATCGACGCGAATAGGAAGCCGGTCGCGCCGCCTGGCATCGACTGCACAGCCGCGACTAGCTGTGCGGAGAAGCCCGACTGCGTCAGCGCCCACGCCATGGCAGTGGCCATGCCAATGATGAGCAGAATTGCGCCTGACAGCGCGGCAGAGTCGACGAGCATTGGATAGACTCTGCGGAAGTCGATCTGTTTGCGAAAGAGATGCACGATCAGTCCGACGACGATCGTATAGATGATGCCGACTGTGGATACCTCGGTCGCGGTCGCGATGCCCTCGATGACGGCTGTCCGAATGAGAATCGGTAGCGCAAGCGCGGGCAGCGCCACCACGAGCTTGCTCGCTATCTCGCCAAATGACGCACGCCGCGCCTTCGGTATTTCCTCTTTTCTCGTGCGTACGAAGCAAACCGCGACGATCGCGAGCGTCGCGACGCATGCGGGCAAGAGGCCGCCGACGAACAGCGCTGAGATCGACACGCTGCAGACGGCACCGATCGTAATCATGACGAGACTCGGTGGAATCGTCTCCGTCATGGCGCCGGTGGATGCGAGCAGCGCGACTAGGTCCTCGGGCTTCGAGCCATGGCGCTTCATTTCCGGGAACAAAGCCGGCGCCACCGCCGCCATATCGGCGGCCTTCGACCCTGAAATGCCGGACACCAGGAACATTGCAGCGAGCAGCACGTATTGCAAACCGCCGCGTACATGGCCGAGCAGTGCCGCCATGAACTCGATGAGGCTGCGGGCGAGACCGCTCAGCTCAATCAATCCACCAAGAAGAACGAAGAGCGGGACGGCGAGCAGTACGAGACCCGACATGCCTTCATCCATCCGGCTCACGACGATAGCGAGTGGTGCATGCGTCGTCAGTGCCAGGTACGCGAACGTCGCCGTGCCGAATGCAAATGCGATTGGAATGCCGCCGACGACACAGAACCCTACGAGTACGACGAAGAACACGATCAGGTTGTAGTTGCCCATGCCGGTCAGCGCGGAACGGGCGAACCACAACAAACCGCCAATCGCGAGCAGGACGGCGAGGCCTGTCACGAACTGACGCAACGTCGTGCGCTGCGCCATGCGCGATACCGCGGCGGCGAACATCAGTACGATGCCGACCGGCAGCGCTGCCGCACGCCAGCCGTCCGGCAGCGCGAGCGCGGGCGTTGTGATAGGCATCTGCTCGGCCGCATGCTGCCAGGCCGGCAAAATGATGAATGCCACGAAAACGCAAACGATGAGCGCCGACATCGTCTCAAACCAGCCGCGCCAGTTGGGCGACAGGCGATTGACAACGGCGGACAGCCGCATATGTTCGTCACGGTAGAGCGCCAGCACCGCGCCGAACATCGACAGCCAGATGAACAGCATCGACGCGAGTTCGTCCGACCAAGACAGTGGGTTGTCAAATACGTATCGCGCGACCACGCCTGCGAGGAGGATCAAGGTTTCAGCGACAAGCAGTAAGACTGCCGTCGCCTCGGTCAGCCGCATCACGGCCCGATTGAACAGGCCGAACACGCGAGCGAGCGGGTGCCCTGCCTCTGCAGGCATAGTCGTGGCAGTCATTTACGCGAAGCTCCCGGTGTACTTTTCGAGCAGAGCCCACGCCTCCTGCCCGAATTTCTTGTGCCAGTCGCCGTAGAAGCCCGCGCTGCGAAGTTTGTCGCGGAATGCTACCGTCGAGACATCGTTGAACACCATCCCCTTGCCCTTCAAGTCCGCCATGACGGATTCGTTGAGCTTGCGCACGTCGTCGCGCTGCTTGAGCGCTGTTTCGTTCACGTTTGTGCGCACGATCTGCTGCAGATCCTTCGGTAGCTTTTCGAACGATGCTTTATTCGCGAGAAACCAGAAGCCGTCCCACATATGGTTGGTCATCGAACAGTATTTCTGCACTTCGTAGAGCTTTGCCGTCGAGGCGATCGCGAGCGGGTTCTCCTGGCCGTCGACGATATGGGTCTGCAATGCCGAATACGCCTCGGAGAAGTTGATCGTGGTGGGCGCCGCACCGAACGCCCTGAACATCGACGTCCACAGTGGGCTGTTGGGAACTCGAATCTTGAATCCCTTGAAGTCGTCGGGTTTGGTGATCGGGTGCGTGCTGGAAGTGGTTTGGCGATAGCCATTGTCGAAAATATTCTCGAACGCGAACACGCTCGTGTTGGCGATTTCCGCGCGTACGTGTGCACCGAGCTCGCCATCCATTGCAGCCCATACCTCGTTATAGCTCTTGAACGCGAATCCTATTCCGCTGATCTGCGCCGCCGGCACGAGGGTGCCGAGAATGAGCGGCGAGAGGGTGAAATAGTCGATTGCCCCTGAGCGAACCTGCGCGAACATGTCGCTGTCCGAACCGAGTTGGTTATTCGGGTAGATCTGCAAATTGACACGGCCCTTGGACTGCTCGGCGATCTTCTTGGCCATCTCTTGTGCGCGCACGTTCAGCGGGTGCGTCAGCGGCAGGTTGTTCGCGTACTTGAGCGTGAATTCGGCGGCATACGACGGCACGCGGTGCAGCCCCGCCACGGCGGCGGCGGATGTGATGGCAACTGTTTTGATAAAGCTGCGGCGATCGATTCGGTTCATGCGTTTGTCTCCTTCCTCTGTCGTCTTTGAAGTATGCCGTTTGGGCAAACGTCTGCACTGCGCCCCGGTTGAGTATCGATGGTAAGCCCGCGACGTACTTGCCTAAAACTGATAGGGGAAATCCCTAGCGCCGGCCGCTGAGCAAGCACGCTTCCACAAACGATCCCTTCGCGCTCCGCCGTGGCGGCCGTTCGGTCTCAACCGCGAGCGGTCCACGATGCGGACCGACAATCTGCGCGTGGGTCCATCATCCGGACCAAGTATCTCCACTAATTTGTGTATTCGATTTTTAGCACCTAACATTGCCCGGTGAAATCAAGGTTTTCACCATCATACGTGGTCCGTATGCCGGACCGCTAGGAGATAGTCAATGGCGATTGCCCGTAAGGACGATGGGCGTGCCGCGAGCGTCGCAGGAAGCCAGACGTTGGACCGGGCTGTGCAGGTCCTGCAATTTGTAGCGGGCTCCCGGACAAGCGGTATTGGCCTCTCCGATCTTGTGAAGAGGACAGGCCTGACCAAGCCGACTACTCGACGACTGCTGATTGCACTAATCGAGAACGGCCTGGTGGAGCAGGACGACAGGGACCGACGGTACTACGCCGGGACCGAGACGTACGCTTTAGGGATGCTCGCGTCCGAGCGTTTCGGCATACATCGTTTGGCAGGCGAAAGTCTTGTCAGCATCGCGGCGCGCAGTGGGGATGCGGCGTTGCTTAGCGTTCGACGTGGCTACGAGACAGTCTGCCTGGGCAGAGAGGAAGGTACGTATCCGCTTCGCTCTCACGTCTTGAAGCCCGGTGATCGTCACCCTATCGGCGTGGGTGCCGGAGGCTTGGCACTCCTTTCGATCATGTCCGATGAAGAAGTCGATCAGGTGTTGGCGTTCAACGCCGAGCGGCTCGCGGCGCATTACCCAGCCCTCTCGCCCGAACTCCTAAAGCGGCAAGTGCGGGAGACCCGCGAGCGCGGCTACTCGATCAACCCCGGACTCGTCGTGAAGGGCTCGTACGCCATTGGTGTCGCGATACACGATCCGAGTAGCGGTGCGTCAGCCGCGCTCGCGATCGCCGGGGTGGAAAGCCGTTTCACCGACGCGCACATTCAGGAACTGGCGGCGATTCTCCTAGAAGAAAAGGATCGTCTGGTGATTCGTATGCGGCGTTTCGAGGCGCCCAGTGGCTCGAACCCCGGCGCCACAAGCAAGCGTTCATTCGAAACCGCTCAACCTTTGACTTACCTATCAGGAGAAAGCACCCATGTCTAAACGTGCCGTCATTGTCGGCTGGGCCCATACTGAATTCGGCAAGCTTGACGATCCCGATATCGAGTCGCTCATCGGTCGAGTGTCTACCGCCGCATTGGACCACGCCCAGATCGCGGCGTCGGACGTAGACGTCATCACAGTTGGCGTTTTCAACAATGGGTTGACACCCCAGGGATTCGAAGGAGGCCTGGTCTCGCTCGGCAACCCCGACTTGCGTTTCGTGCCGGCGGTACACGTAGAAAACGCGTGTGCGACCGGAACCGCTGCCATTTACAGTGCGGCGGACTTTATCGAAAGCGGTCGCGGGCGGATTGCACTGGTAATCGGTGCCGAAAAGATGACTGCCGTGCCGTCGCGAGAGATTCCAGGGATTTTGCTGAGCGGCTGCTACCGCAAAGAAGAAGGAAATCCGGATGGCTTCGCCGGAATCTTCGGGCGGATCACGCAGGCGTACTTCGACAAATATGGGAATCACAGCGAAGAGCTGGCGATGATCGCCGCTAAGAACCACGCCAACGCGCTGGCCAATCCATACGCGCATGTGCGCAAGGACCTCGGGTTCGATTTCTGCAACGAGGTGTCGGATCGCAATCCGCGGGTTGCGGGTCCCCTTCGTCGCACCGACTGTTCGATGGTGTCCGATGGCGCCGCCGCAGTCGTACTTGCCGACGAAGAGACGGCGACAACGTTGAGCCGGGCGATTCGCTTTCGCGCGCGCACTCAGGTAAATGACTTCTTGCCCCTGTCGCGCCGCGATCCTACGGCGTTCGAAGGGGCGCGACACGCATGGCTTAAGGCTTTGAATGCGGCTGGCGTGACGCTAGGTGAGCTCAGTCTCGTCGAGACGCATGACTGCTTCACGACGGCCGAAATGATCGAATACGAGGCAATGGGGCTGATGCCGGCGGGCCAGGGGTGGCGCGCAATTAGAGAAGGGGTAACCAGAAAGGATGGTCGGCTTCCGGTCAATGTATCCGGCGGCCTAAAGGCGCGCGGACACCCGCTCGGAGCCACCGGGGTTTCCCAGCATGTGATGGCGGCGATGCAACTTGTCGGGGAAGCGGGTGACATGCAGTTGAATAACGCGAGCTTGGCCGGCGTGTTCAACATGGGGGGCGCTGCTGTAGCGAATTACGTATCGATTCTGGAGCGCGCGCGATGAACGCGGTCTTTCAAGCACCAACGTCTACCCGCGTGATGAATCTGGCCTATTGGTCGACCCACAACGCGCGCAGGCTAGCTGACCATATCGCGTTTGTGTGGGGCGAGAAATCGTGGACCTGGGCCGAGTTCGACGCGCGCGTGAGTGCCCTCGCGGCCGCTCTGTCCGAACGGGGCGTGGGTGCAGGAAGTACTGTTCTCGTTCATTCGAAGAACAGCAACGAGATGTTCGAGTCGATGTTCGCGACCTTTAGACTCGGTGCGACTTGGGTGCCGACCAACTTCCGGCTGATGCCCGACGAGGTCATTTATATCGCGAGCAAAGCGAGAAGCCAGGTATTCCTATGTCAGAGCGATTTCCCCGAATACGCAACGGCTGTCTGCAATGCGCGCCCCGAGACGCAAGTGATCTGGCTGACAGGCTCCGAGCTGCCGCGGGATGACAGGCCCCGGGCTTCCGATCTCATCACGGAACGACTGGGTTGTATCGTGCCCAATGCTGTCGTGGACCGAGATACCCCCTGCTGGTTCCTCTTCACCTCCGGCACGACGGGCAAGCCCAAAGCCGCGGTCCTCACGCATGGACAGATGGCGTTCGTTGTCAACAACCATTTGGCTGACCTGATCCCCGGTACCGATTGCAGCGATGGTTCGTTGGTCGTTGCGCCGCTTTCGCACGGCGCCGGCGTGCATCAGTTGATCGTAGCCTCGCGAGGCGGGAAGGCGGTGCTGCTACCGTCGGATAAATTCTCCGCGGAACAGGCGTTTGAGTTGATCGAGAAGCATCGCCTCACCAGCATGTTCACAGTGCCGACCATTCTAAAGATGCTGGTGGAGGATCCGAGCGTGGACTTGCGCGATCACTCCAGCTTGCGATACGTCGTATACGCGGGTGCACCGATGTACGAAGTCGACAAGAGGTTCGCGCTCGAGAAGCTTGGCCCCGTTCTCGTGCAGTACTACGGGTTGGGGGAAGTGACTGGGAACATCAGTGTTTTGCCTGCGCAGGATCATAAGGGAGGTGCGGCCGCCCGAGTCGGTACCTGCGGATATGAGCGTACTGCGATTCAGGTATCGGTGCAGGACGATGAAGGAAATGAACTCCCCTACGGTGAAACGGGCGAAATCTGTGCGATTGGTCCTGCCGTCTTCGTGGGTTATTTCGACGATCCGCAAGCCAACGCAAAGGCATTTCGCAACGGCTGGTTCCGTACGGGAGATCTTGGCTACATGGATCGTGAGGGATACCTGTATCTCACCGGGCGGCACTCGGACATGTACATCTCCGGCGGGTCGAACATCTATCCGCGCGAGTTGGAGGAGAAAATCCTCACGCACGGCGACGTGACGGAAGTCGCGGTGCTGGGCCTACCTGACCTTCAGTGGGGTGAGGTCGGCGTGGCTGTCTGCGTGCTTCGACCGGGGGCGAGCTTGACCGAGGCGCAGCTTCTCGAATGGATGACCCCACGTATTGCGCGCTACAAGATTCCGAAGAACGTCTATTTCTGGGATGAGCTTCCGAAATCGGGTTACGGCAAAGTACCAAAGCGACTCGTGAAGGATGAACTCGCGCGGCGGGGCGTCTGCGTTGAGCTCGAGAGCGGCAAGGAGAAGATCGATGCGCCACATTGAGCATCCGGGGCCGGCTGCCGCCCAGCGGCGCCGCACCGCGGACTGTGATATCCGGCACGCTCAGGTGATGCTGCCGCCGGGCAAGGCATTGCTTCCTACATTGGCTTGCGTCCTCGAGGCCAACCAGGTGAATAGCGCCGTTGCGAGGCTGCGCGGGGGAAGCTTTGATCCGTTCGCATATTGCATGCCGGCCCTCTCGCCGACGCCGGAGCACGCGGTGTACTTCAGCGAGCGCTACCAGCCACGAGGCACTGTGCGATTGGAGCGTGCTTCTGTGACGATAGGGCAGCGCGATTCCGAACCGTGGCTCCACTGTCACGGCATTTGGTACGACGCGGCCGGTCGACGTTTAGGCGGACACGTGTTGCCCAACGATGCGGTGATCTCCGAGGCAATCGACGCGTCGATATGGTTCCTGGGTGGGGCATCGTTCGAGGTCGTTCCCAGTCCGGAAACGGGATTCTCGTTGTTCGAGGCGATCGAGGTTACCCCCTGCACATCTGAAAAGAAAGGCGCGTTCGCGATGTCTATCCGTCCGAACGAGGACTTTTGTACTGCCCTTGAAGACGAATGCAGCGCGCGCGGAATCGTTCGCGCTCAGGTGCATGGAGGTGTTGGCAGCTTGGTTGGCACGACCTTCGATGACGGCCGCGAAGTGCTTCCGTTCGTGACCGAGGTGTTCATACACAGCGGATCTATCGCTCCGACGAGGGGAGGCGAGCTTGCCGCCCAGATCGATGTGGGGCTTGTCGACAATCTCGGCGGCCTGCATGAGGGGCGTCTGCGGCGTGGGGCAAATCCGATTCTCGTAACGTTCGAACTGTTGGTCGAACCCATCGAATTCGCTAAAGCATAGCGATCGACATCGTTGGTTCGCGAGTGGCCGGCACGAGCGGGGGAACGATGCTGCTTTGCGGCTATAAGGAGATACGGTCTGTATGGAAGGGACTCTTGAGGCTGGCGCGCGCGTTGCGGTAATCACGGGCGGCGCGGGTGGTATCGGCAGCGCGGTCGCGGTTCGTCTTGCCCACGCGGGGATGCACGTTGTCGTTACCGATCTGAACCTGGATGCGGCGCAAGCCGTTGCTGTCACGATCCAGGAACAAGGGAACGCTGCCACGGCAATGACGCTCGATGTGGGCAGCACCGATGCAATTGCCGAGTTCTTTGTGCGACTCGACGGCGCATTGGGGCGTTGCGATGTCCTCGTGAACAACGCCGGCATTGCCAGCCTGGTTCCTTTCGAAGCGTTGCCGCTCCGCATATGGCGTCGCACTTTCGACGTCAACGTAACCGGGCCGCTTGCGCTAACGCAGCATGCAGTCAGACGCATGAAGCCGCGCGGCTGGGGCCGGATTATCAATATCGCCTCGACGAGCGGGATCCGCGCAGGCACCGGGCGTGCGGGCTATGGCACTTCCAAGGCAGCGCTGATTGGACTGACACGGCAGATGGCTGTTGAACTCGCCATTCACGGGATTACGGCCAACGCTGTCGCGCCTGGCCCGATAGAGACGGCGCTCGCACGCAATCATTCTGCATCGGCACGTGAAGCGTATCTCCGTCAGGTCCCGATGAAAAGGTACGGCTTGCCCGAGGAGGTCGCTGCAGCGGTTGCCTTTTTTGCAACTGACGACGCGGCATACGTAACTGGCCAGACGCTGGCCGTTGACGGCGGGTTCGTGGTAGCCGGAATGCTCGAAGCATAGAGAACGTCGGACGTCATTGCTGCAACAACGACCTATGGCGCTGTAAAAGGAGCTCTATCGTGGTTGATCGTCTCAGAGACAAGGTTGCCATCGTATTTGGTGCGGGTGGGCCGCCCAACGAGTGGAGCAACGGTAAAGCAACCGCCGTCGCGTTTAGCCGGGAAGGCGCTATTGTGATCTGCGTCGATCGGGTGGCCGAAGCGGCAGAGGAAGCCGCGTGCATCATCCGCGATGAAGGCCATGAGGCAATGGCGGTGGTTGCCGATGTCACCCAAACGGAACAAGTCAACCGCGCGGTACAGGCTGCAGTCGAGCGTTTCGGGCGCGTGGATATCTTGCATAACAACGTTGGCGTCGCATCCCCGGGTGGCCCGCTCGAACTTGACGATGCCGCTTTTCAGCGCACCATGGACATCAACGTCGGTTCGGTACACCGAACGGTGCGAGCAGTACTGCCTCACTTCCTCGCGCAAGGCAGCGGCGCAATCGTGAACGTGTCGTCGCTGGCCGCAATCCGCTGGAGCGGGTATTCGTATTTCGCCTATTACGCGTCCAAAGCGGCAGTGAACCAGGCTACCGTCGCGATCGCGTTGCAGTACGCGGACAAGGGTATTCGCGCCAACGCAATCATGCCGGGCGTGATCGACACCCCGCTGGTGTACAAGCAGATTTCCGTTCAGTACGCCTCGGTCGAGGAGATGGTAGCGGCACGCAGCCGTGCCGTGCCGATGAAAAGGTCCGGTTCGCCTTGGGACATCGCCCACGCGGCCGTCTTTTTGGCCTCGGAGGAAGCCTGCTTCATAACGGGCGTTTGCTTGCCCGTGGACGGCGGGCATTCGTGCGTAATGCCGGGACTCGTCTGACCCGCCTAGGTCTTGGGTGCGAGGCTCAATGCGTCCGGTCGAGCGACATGGAAAAATCGATCAAGCACATTGAACGCATCGAGCATAGCAATCACGCGCAGCGGTGGCTGCGGAATCGGTACAGAAAGTCACTGCAGCGCGTACGGCACGTCCTATCATCGCCCTGGTCCGACAGAAATCATCCGCTGTCTGACATCGAAAGCAACTATCCGTGACCGGCCCGGTGCTGCCGCGCCGGCACTCGGCGGGAAGCGATGCGCGGAACGGCAAGGCATCCCTCACTCCTGCTTGCGCACCCGCATGACGCGCTCGAGCGACGCCTTCAAGTGACGCTGCATCGCGGCCTGCGCCTGGATCGCGTCATGCGCTTCGAGCGCTTCGAGAATGTCCTTGTGCTCATCGAGCGCGGAGCGCCACGTGGTCTCGTTTTCGAAGTGATCGCGTAGCTTCGTGGAGAGCGGGCTGTGGCGCTCGTCGAACAGCGAGGCGACGGTGCGCTCGAGCACGTCGTTGCCCGACATCCGCGCAATCGCGAGGTGAAAAGCCCGATCAGCCGCCATCGGCACCTGCCCTGCCTTCACTTCGCGCGCCATCTTCTCGTAGAGCGCACGCAGCGCCTTGAGCGCCTTCGGGTGCGCAAAAGGCGCGACGCTGGCCGCAATCGCGCCCTCGATCATCGCGCGAGCGCCCATGATGTCGACGAGGCTCTCTCCCAGTTCGGCTTCCGGCGGCACCGTATCGCAGGTCGGATCCGGTTTGGTGCAGGCATAAACGCCGGATCCCATTCGAATCTCGACGCGGCCCTCGAGCTCAAGCGCGACCAGCGCTTCGCGCACTGAGGGTCGGGAAACGCCGAGCCGCTCCGCGAGCACCCGCTCGGACGGTAGCCGTCCGTTCTGCGTGAAGTCGGGCTGCTCCATCAGTGCGCGCAGCTTATCGGCGATCTGTAAGTAAAGACGACGCGTCTCGGCGGGTTTCACGGCCACGTACTGTTCCTGTCGACAAAACATGCCTCGCGGCACCCGGCAAGCCTTTCGGCCCGCCCAAAGACCGGCGATTGTAGATCCAACCCCCCGTCGCGCAAATGCCCCGCCTGCGCGGACCAAGCGTCAAGACTACAACGAACGATCGGCAACTCAGCCAAAGTGGCTTGACCACTTTGGATTATGCCTATATTTTTGACACTGGTAAGGCCAAAACTGCGACGTGACGCATGCTTCCGGTGAGCAGAGGAGGCGCCCCTTTGAGGCCGTGATCGATCTGGCACGCGAGTTCGACTCAAGATCGAGCGCCTCGTCTGCGCGCTGCGCGTCGCGCCCCGGAATCTGTGTGATCGAGTTGTACAAAACCAGTTGTACATAGGCAGCGCGGCGGACCGCCGGTCTCGCATGACAGTTGCTTGATCAAAGGAGACAGTTAAATGAGGAAGATGCGTTGGGTCGTGGTTTTTCTATGCTTTCTCGCGCTTGCAATCAATTACATCGATCGAGCTAATCTCGCGGTTGCCGCACCGCAGATCGAGAAGGCGCTCGGTATCGGTCCGGCGCAGATGGGCCTCATCCTGAGCGGTTTCTTCTGGACCTACGCGTTTATGCAGATGCCCTTCGGTTGGTTCGTCGATCGTGTCGGCGCGCGCATCGCGTTGCCGCTCGCGGTCGGCTGGTGGTCGGTTTTCACGGCCGCAACGGCCGGCGTGTCGAGCGTTGCCACCATGTTCGGCTGCCGGCTGCTACTCGGCGTCGGCGAAGCAGGCGCCTATCCTTCGTGCGCGAAACTGGTCAGCCAATGGTTCAAGCCGCAGGAGCGAGCGTTGGCGACGAGCATTTTCGATAGCGGCTCGCGTGTCGGCTCCGCGCTGTCGATACCCGTCGTCGCGCTCATCATCGGCACGCTCGGATGGAAGGCTGCGTTTGTCATCACGGGCTTGCTCGGCGCAGTCTGGATCGCGGGCTGGGTCATCATCTATCGCAGTCCCGCGCACGGCGACATGACGGGCGAGCGCGACGTCGTGCACGCGCCGATTGATGCGGCAACTCGCGAAGCGGACGGCGCGACCTGGGCGTCGCTATTTCGCCATCGCACGCTGTGGGGCATGATGCTGGGCTTCTTCTGCCTCAATTTCGTCATTTATTTCTTCATTACCTGGTTTCCCACCTACCTCGTGCAGACCCGCGGCTTCTCTCTGAAGTCCCTCGGCACGCTCGGCATGATTCCCGCGCTGATGGCTATTCCGGGCGGCTGGGTGGGCGGGCTCGTATCCGATGCGCTCTATCGCCGCGGATTTTCACTGACGGCCGCACGCAAGATCTGTATGGTGGGCGGCATGCTGATGTCGTCGGTCATCACGCTCTCGGCATTCACATCGAACGTCTATTTGATGCTCGCATTGTTCGGCGTTTCGTACGGCAGCCTCGCCTTCGCCGCCGCGAGCATCTGGTCGCTCCCGGGTGACGTCGCGCCCACGCCGCGCCATGTCGCGTCGATCGGCGGCATACAGAACTTCGCATCGAATCTGGCCGGCATCGTCATTACGACGTTCACCGGCTTCATGGTCGCGCTCACCAAAGGCTCGTTCACCATTCCGCTCGTTGTTGCGGGCGGCTTCTGTTTTCTCGGCGCATTCAGCTATCTGGTGCTGGTCGGCAAGATCGAGCCGCTCTCGCTCGAGCGCGAGCGCGCAACGCCGGCCGACGCACGCACACCTGTCTGATCGATTCGCTTCACTCTGCTTGACGAGGCCCACGTGTCCACTTTAGCCCCCCCCTTCGCATCCGCTGCTCACGCGGTGATCCGCCTTCACCCGAACGACGACGTCGTCATCGCCACGCGTCAGCTCATGTCGGGCACTCGCATCGACGCAGAAGATCTCGTCGTCGCAGGCCTGGTTCCGCCCGGACACAAAATCGCGACGCGCGCGATCGCCAAAGGCGAACTCGTGAAGCGCTACAACCAGATCATCGGCGTCGCGCTGGAGGACATCGCACGCGGTCAGCATGTCCATGTCCATAACCTCGGCATGGCCGAATTCGAACGCGAGCACGCGTTCGGAATCGATGCGCATCCGACTGACTACGTCGCGCAACCGGCCCGCTTCATGGGCATCAGGCGTGCCGACGGCCGCGTCGCCACGCGCAATTACATCGGGGTCCTGACGAGCGTGAACTGTTCGGCGACGGTTGCTCGCGCCATCGCCGATTATTTCCGGCGCGACGTTCACCCCGAAGCGCTGGCGGATTTTCCGAACGTCGACGGTGTCGTCGCGTTGACGCACGGGCTCGGCTGCGGCATCGACTCGCAGGGCGAGGGCATTGCAATTCTGCGCCGTACGCTTGCCGGCTACGCCGCTCACGCGAACTTCGCTTCGGTGCTCGTGGTCGGCCTAGGCTGTGAGACGAACCAGATCGGCGGCATTCTCGAAGCGGGCGGATTGAGCGAGGCGCACACGCGCTTGCGGACGTTCACGATTCAGGACAGCGGGGGCACGCGTAAAACAATCGAGCGCGGTATCGCGATGATCCGCGAAATGCTTCCCGAGGCGAACCGCGTGACGCGCGAGCCGGTGCCCGCCTCACATCTGGTCGTGGGGCTTCAATGCGGCGGATCCGACGGCTATTCGGGTATTTCGGCGAATCCGGCGCTCGGCGCGGCCGTCGATCGGCTGGTACGGCACGGAGGGACGGCCGTTCTCTCGGAGACGCCCGAGGTTTACGGCGCCGAGCACTTGCTGACGCATCGCGCTGTCAGCCCGGAGGTCGGCGAAAAGTTGCTCGCGCGCATTGGTTGGTGGCAGGCGTACTGCGCGCGCAACGGCGCGGCACTGGACAACAACCCCTCGGCCGGCAACAAGGTCGGCGGCCTCACGACGATTCTCGAGAAATCGCTGGGCGCGGTGGCAAAAGGCGGAACGACGAATCTCGTCGCCGTCTACGAGTATGCGCAGCCCATCGACGCGAAAGGGTTCGTGTTCATGGATTCGCCGGGCTACGACCCGGTATCGGCGACGGGACAGGTCGCCTCCGGCGCCAATCTGATCTGCTTTACGACGGGTCGTGGGTCTGCGTATGGCTGCGCGCCGTCGCCGTCGTTGAAGCTTGCGACAAATACGGCGCTTTGGGAGCGTCAGCAGGATGACATGGACATCAACTGCGGCGGTGTCATCGATGGCACCGCGAGCATCGACGAGCTCGGAGAGGCGATCTTTCGCATGATGCTCGACTGCGCCTCGGGCGCGCGTTCGAAGAGCGAATCGCATGGCTACGGGCAAAGCGAGTTCGTGCCCTGGCAAGTGGGTGCCATCACGTAAGGGGGCGCACATGAAGATGACCTTCCGCTGGTATGGCGATTCGGATCCGATCCCGCTCGCCTACATTCGCCAGATCCCAGGCATGTACGGGATCGTATCGGCGATCTACGATGTGCCCGTCGGCGATGTCTGGCCACTCGAGAAGATCGGTGCGCTGAAGGACAACATCGAGGCGCACGGCTTGAAACTCGACGTGATCGAAAGCGTGCCCGTGCATGAGGACATCAAGCTGGGCAAGCCTACCCGCGATGCGCTGATCGCCAATTACGGGCAGACGCTGCGCAATCTGGCCACCTGCGGCGTGAAGGTCGTCTGCTATAACTTCATGCCGGTCTTCGACTGGACGCGCACGTCGCTCGAAATGCGTTTGCCTGACGGCTCGACGACGCTCGCATTCGATGCACGCGCCATCGACGAGCTCGATGTCTCGAACGGTATCGAGCTGCCGGGCTGGAACGCGAGCTATCGTGCGGACGAGTTGAAGGCGCTGTTGCTTGAATATGAAGCGCTCGACGAATCGGGGCTATGGGCCAACCTCGAATACTTCCTGCGGGCGATCGTTCCGATCGCCAAGCGCTGCGGGATCCGCATGGCGATTCACCCCGACGATCCGCCGCGCCCGATCTTCGGGCTTCCCCGCATTGTCAAGAACCGCGATGACCTCGAGCGGCTGCTTTCGATCGTCGACGATCCCGCGAACGGGCTGACGCTCTGCTCCGGTTCGCTCGGCGCCGATCCGCGGAACGATATCCCCGCGCTGGTGCGCGAGTTCGGGGCGCGCGGCCGCATTCATTTCGCGCATCTGCGCAATGTCCGGAACAGCGCAGCCGGCGATTTTTTCGAAACGTCGCACCGTTCCGCCGACGGGTCGCTCGATATGGCCGAGATCGTCAAAGCCTATTTCGAAATCGGCTTCGACGGTTATGCCAGACCCGACCATGGGCGGATGATCTGGGGCGAGACGGGGCGGGCGGGCTACGGGCTTTACGATCGCGCGCTGGGAGCCGTCTATTTGAACGGGCTCTGGGAAGGGTTGGAGAAAGCCGACGGGCCGCGGCGCTGACGGCGTGGGTCCTGTCCGCGCCTCGAGCCGGTGCGCCGCAGGGCTGCGAGACCTGCATATTCGGCAGCCATGTCGGCGCTGTTTCTGGAGCCCGCCGTATTATCCTGACGTTGCACCGACACACAAAACCAGGAGCGGATTATGCACTTTATGCTTTTCTACGACTTCGTCGACGACTATCTGCAGCGCCGCGGTGAGTTCCGCGCCGAGCACCTGAAGCTGGGCTGGGAGGCCGTCGAGCGCGGCGAGTTGGTACTCGCGGGCGCGCTGGCCGACCCGGTCGATGGCGCGCTACTCCTATTTATGGGCGACACGCCCGCCGCGGCTGAGGCGTTCGCCGCGCGCGACCCTTATGTCAGGGCGGGTCTTGTCACGCGCTGGCGCGTGCGGCCCTGGACGACCGTGGTGGGACCGGACGCCGCGACACCGGTGCGCTAGGACGCCGCGTATGGGGCCTGCCATGACGATGCGATGGGCGGCGACACGTGAGTCGCCGCCTTGCGTAGTCGAGCACGGCACATTCCTCGGCGCGGGCGGCGATCAGCCACGCTTGCCAATTCGTCAGCCCGCATGCGCAGCGCGCGCGTTTTTCAAGGCATGACGAGGTAGTTGCTGAAGCCGCCGTCACGATCCTTGAGGCCGGAGATCGCTTCGTTGACACGCGCCAGCGGGAACTTGCGATGCTCGAGATACGACAGGTCGAGCGCACCGGTGCCGACCATATCCGCCATCTCTTGGCCCTGTGCGGTCGTGAACCAGTTCGAACCGATCAAGTGAACCTGCTCGTCCATCAACCATTTGACGTCGATGGGGAGGTCCTCCGCGACGCCGCCTACGTTGACAACCTTCCCGCCGCGGCGAACGCCTTTCATGGAATCGAGCATGGTTGACGCCGGGGCCTTGGCGCCAAGCGCACTGATGACGAAATCGGCCCCTTCACCGCCTGTCAGGGACTTCGCCCAATCGCCGACCGATCCTTCTCCGAGCTTCATCACCTCGACGCGATCCGGCGCGAGTGCCTTGACGCGTTCGAGCAGCCTCTCGTCGCGCCCGGTGCCGAGAATACGTGTCAATCCCATGGCGAGGCCGAGCACGGTCGACGCAACCCCGAGCGTACCGGTGATTCCATCGATCAAAGCGACTTGGCCGGAAGCGGCATCGGCGTTCTTCAATGCACCGTAAGCGGTACCTAGATAGCCGAAGCGTCCGGCCTGCTCGAAGCTCAGGTTATCGGGAAGATTGACGATCGCGTATTCGGGGGCGGTCATGTACTCGCTGAAGCCGCCGTACGGATACAGATCGAAAATGCGCTGACCGTCGCGGCTCGTGCTGAAGTAGCCATTGAGCGTGTAATAACGACACTCGCTGCGTCTACCCGCACGGCATGCCTTGCAGGAGCCGCAAGAGCGCAATGGGCTTACATAGACGCGATCGCCGCGCTTCACGTTGATGACGGCCTCACCCACTTCCTCGACCACGCCGGCCGGATCCAAGCCGAAGATCGCGGGGAATTTCGGCAGTGGCTGATGCGGAAACCACGTGGGCCAGTTGTTGATGACATTGGCCATGTTCGGCACGATGCCGCACGCTGCGACCCGCACGAGCACGTCCGTCGGCCGTGGCTTCGGGATGGGAATCGTATCGAGTGTCATCGGCGTGCCGAGCGCGTGCAGCCGTGCTGCAACCATTGTTCTTTCCATATCTACCTCTTTCCTTGTCAAATCCGCCTGGACGGCGTGCGCACCGCTCATCGATCCGGCAGGCCTTACCGCCGCGCTCAGGCTATCGCCGGGGCGGTCAGCGATAGCCGTCCTCTAGCTCGATGCCGAGCGCACCCATGATGCGTACCCCCGAGTTGTACCAAGCGACGTTGAGCGCCAATTCAACGAGTTGACGTTCGTCGAGGAACGCGGCGACGCGTCGCCACGTTGCGTCGCTGATATCGACCTTCAACGTGGATTCCTTTGCGACTGCCATGACCGCACGCTCTTCGTCGTCGAAGAGCGGCGATGTCTCGAAAGCCGCCACGGCCTTCAATTGCTCGGGGGTGATGCCGGCTTTGAGTCCGTGCGACTGATGGTGCGCGATTTCATACTCCGATCCCGTGCAGTGTCCTACCGTGAGGATCGCCAGCTCGCGAAGCTTGGGACTGATCGACGATGCCCTGATCGCGTTCGCGTACGAGAGAAACTGATCGAGGATGTCCGGGGCATGCGCAAGCGCGCGAAAGATGTTTGCGGTCGGTACTTTGCGTTCGCGTTCGAGCCGGTCGAAGAGGGCGTCGTTGACGCCGGCGACATCCGAACGTTGAAGATATGTGACGCGTGCCATTTGATGGTTACCGGTTATTGAAGTCAGTCGAAGTCAGTCGAGCGCCGATTGCTTTCGGACGTATGTTTCGAGTGTTTCGGGCTTGGGCTTGCTCGGCGTCTCGATGAGTTCGGCGCCTTCGAAGCGCGATGCCTCGAAGTACCACCGACGAGACGCAGGCAGTCCCCAGCGAACGCTCGTATTGAGCGATGCCGCATCCCACCGGACCGGCTCGATCTCGATGTCGATCGTTTGATAGTGCCCGTCGCACAGTTCCACGCGATGGCCGTCGGGGTCGCGCAGATAAACGAATAGCATGCCCCCGGGACCATGACGGCCCGGGCCGCGTTCCACCTCATGCGCATAGCCGTAGATGCCGGCGAGATCGCATGCGGTGAAGATGTCGTGCGATTCGGGCACGATGTACGCGAAGTGATGCATGCACGGACCGTCGTTCTGTACGATCGCCAAATCCAGACACGTTCCCTTGCGGTACATGAACGCACCGAGCAGCGTGTCGCCATGCTCGAGATACTCCGAATTGCGAAAGCCGAGCTTGCTGTAGAACTCGCACGATCGGTACGTATCGGGCGAGAAGAGCTGAAAGTGATCGATCCGCTGCGCGTGTGCCCCCTTGAACTTGTCGCGCTCGAGATAGAGTCGCGGGCGAGTTTCCATTTGTGCGCACAATTCGATTTTTGTGCCGAAAGGATCGGACACATGCAGCGTTCGGCCCTGATGCGCGACCTCGACCCACTCGGCCGGAAGGCCTTGTTCCTTGAAGAACGCATAGGCAAGATCCAGGTCTTCATCGAGGAAAACGCGAAAGCCGATGCGCTTGCAGGTGGCCGCGGCGTCCTTCGACTGGATCAGCACGAGGCTGTGATGGCAAGCCTCGGACAATCCACGCAGATAGCACGTGTCGCCGGTTTCCTGCGTGACGACAAGACCGGCGATGTCGACGTAGAAGTCGCGGCTCTTCGCCAGATCGGCGACATTCAGTACGATATGGCTCGCGCGCGTAATGTTGAACGGCGGCTTGAGATTGACTGGGGGCAGCATATTGTCCTCGCTAGGATGGTCGTTCAAGCAAGATCGCAGAAATTTGGTGCCAACGTTAGCACGAAAAACGCTACACGCGCGAAGCGATCGCAGGCCGGGCGTGGAACGGCAGCGCCGCCCAGCCGCTAAACGAAGCGTATCGGCCCAGGGATTCCTCGATGCGCAGCACTTCGTTCCACTTCGCCATGCGTTCGGAGCGAGAGAACGAGCCCACTTTGAGTTGCCCTGCGTTCCAGCCGACGGCCAGATGGGCGATGGTCACGTCCTCGGTTTCGCCTGAACGCGCCGAGACAATCGTGCCGAATCCCGCCTTCTTGCCCGCCTGCAACGCAGCGTACGCCTCGCTGACGGTTCCGGCCTGATTGGGCTTGATCAGCACGGCGTTGACAGCGCTGGCCGCTGCCGCTGCTTCGACGCGTGCTGCATTCGTCACGAGAAAATCGTCGCCGATGATCTGGCAGCGCGATCCATACATCTCGGTGAATTGGCGAAAGCCCGCCGTATCGTCTTCGGCAAGCGGATCTTCGATGGAAATGATCGGATAGGCGTCAAGCCACCGACCGAGCATATCGATCAATTGAGCCGTGTCGAGCGTGCGGTTATCGAGTGCGAGCGTATAGCGTCCGTCGTGTCCGAATTCGGAGGCCGCGATATCGAGCGAAATGCCGACGTCCTTGCCCGGCCGGAGTCCCGTATCCGAAATGGCGCGGGTCAGCGTCTCGAGCGCTTCTTCGTTGCTATCGAAGGCGGGCCAGTATCCGCCTTCGTCGGCAACGCCTTGCAGCTTATCCGCTCGCTTCATCAGCGCACCCGCCGCGCGATAGACTTCGGCCGTCCATTCGAGCGCCTCGCTGAAGCTGCTCGCAGCGGGGCACATGACCATGAAGTCTTGCACATCGACGCGACGAGCCGCATGAGCGCCGCCGCCGAAGATCTGAATCTCGGGCAGCGGCATGCGCACAGGGCCGTCGCCGGCCAGATAGCGCCAGAGCGGTTGTCCGCTGGCTGCCGCCGCGGCATGGAGCACCGCCATCGACGTTGCAACGATCGCGTTGCCCCCGAGCCGGTTCAGATTCGGGGTGCCGTCGAGTCGTATGAGGCTCGCATCGATTCCCGATTGATCGTACGCATTCATCGAGCGCAGCGCGCCACCGATTTCTCCATTCACGCCGGCGAGCGCATTCGTCACGTCGAGGCCGCCGAATGCTGCGCCTCCGTCGCGCAAATCGACCGCTTCACCGGTGCCCATGGAGGCGCCGGCTGGCGCAATGGCGCGACCGCAGGCGCCGTTGGTCAGTTTGACTTCGACTTCCACGGTCGGGCGTCCGCGTGAATCCCAGACGCGGCGCCCGTGTACGTTTGCGATGGTTGCATCGGTCATATGTCTTCTCTGTTTCTCTATATTTTGGTTGAGCGAGATATTGGGCGTGCGGTACGCGACAGGCGCGCTGCCCTGTAGCCGCTATCGCGCTACGTCGGGCAGTCGTTCTGCGTTTCGCATGCGCGTGCCGTGCCGATTAAGACGAACGCGAGCGTGGCCGAGCGATCGCTTTTGTTGCGCCATGCGTGGCGTGTCCCATTTTGGACAATCGCGTCATGCCGTCGCAGTAATGCGGAGCGGCCATCGTCGAGCTCGAGCCAGATCTCGCCGTCGAGCACGATGCCGTAGTCGATGGTCGGCGTCGCATGCATACCGTCGGCTTCGAACAATTCGGCAAGCCCCGGGCTGATCGCTAAGTTCTCGGCGGAGGCCGCGACGGGGTCGAAGTCCGGCGCGCAAAATACGCTGTCAGGCGGGAACGTGACGATGAGAAAGCGGGTGCCGGAGTGGGACGGAACGATACTCGTGACGGACACGGTGGGATCGATCGCACCGGCCGGCAGCGTGAGCGCTGGATCGGTGGCCCAGATGAGCCGGGACATCATGCCCGGAATATGCCGGAATGCGTCGGAGCGCGGTGCGACGCCGTCGAGCGCCACCGTTGACGCGCCAGTTTCGTCGCGGCCCGTAACGACCCGTCGCATCTCCAACGGCAGGCCGTCGGCTGGAGGACAATTCGATGCGGTCATCATCATTCCCCTGAAGTAAGACAGCGGCAACGCGAGGCTAAAAAAGCGATCGCACCGCAACGGTTGCGCGTGTTGCGAATCATGTTCGTCATCGCTGTTGCCTCGTGCATTGCTAACGTTCGCATCAATTCTGGCAGACAGCGCTTCAATCTGTCAATAGCCACAGAGGGACGCTTGCGCACAGAGCATTGATTGACCGCTATGCCTTTTGGTGCTAACGTTAGCAGTACATTTTAGAATGGAGGGGGCACCCATGTCATCTGATCGCATTGTGCGCTATGGACTCGACGGAGCCGTTCACTACGGCGTCATGGCCGACGACGCGAGCATCGCTCGTTTGGCCGCTTCGCCGTTCGACGGGCTGCGTCCAAGCGGGGAGCGCGACCGGTTGAGCGCCGTACGAATCCTGGCACCGGTCGGTCAGCCGCGGATTTTCGGCCTCGGCTACAACTACAAGGCGCATTCGAACGAGGTCGGTAAGCCGGTGCCGGACCTGCCGGTGCTGTTCATGAAGCCAAGTACGGCCGTCATTGGCCTCGACGAGTCGATCGTCTATCCCTCGGAGGGTGAAAACATCCACTTCGAAGGTGAGCTGTGCGTCGTCATCGGCAAGACCGCGCGACGCGTGCCCGAATCGCGTGCCCTCGAATACGTGCTCGGCTACACGTGCGGCAACGATGTTAGCGACAGGGTGCTGCAGCGGCGCGAAAGCGCTTTCGGGTGTCTTTTCGTAGGCA
>Ga0207667_10002527_pt1 | contig 22775 bp, 23 predicted proteins | sample KBSCornC52_FD_184301 | JGI IMG/M metagenome (GOLD analysis project Ga0207667, IMG submission 184301) | Corn rhizosphere microbial communities from Kellogg Biological Station, Michigan, USA - KBS Corn C5-2 (SPAdes) (version 2) | ecosystem: Host-associated > Plants > Roots > Rhizosphere > Soil ...
GCGCGATATCAGTTTCGGCATGCATCGGTGTGCGCGCCACCGCCCCAACCACAACCGCCAGAACACTGGCTCTCCAGAATCGTCGCATAATGGCCCCCTTTTTTTCTGTCCCGCGCTGCCGCACTTTTGTGCCCGGACAACATCCATTCAGGTACTACACGTACGACGCCTTCTGCGCCCGCCCGGTCACCTGACCAGCTGACTCCGAAAAAGAACCATTGCCCGGTCTGCCCAAATCCTGCAATACTTGAACGTGCCCCACAAGCGTGGCCAATCAAAAAAATCAAATAGGCGGAGGCGGAGATGTCAGCGAAATACATCTTTGTAACGGGCGGAGTTGTGTCTTCACTCGGCAAGGGGCTGGCTGCGGCATCCATCGGCTGCCTGCTGGAAGCGCGTGGTATCAAGGTCAACCTGATGAAGTTTGACCCGTACCTGAACGTCGACCCCGGCACCATGTCTCCTTTCCAGCACGGCGAGGTCTTCGTCACCGACGACGGCGCCGAAACCGACCTGGACCTCGGCCATTACGAGCGCTTCACCCACGCCCGGCTCTCGCGCGACAACAATCTAACCACCGGCCGCATTTATGAGCAGATCATCACCAAGGAACGTCGCGGCGATTACCTGGGCAAGACCGTGCAGGTCATTCCTCACGTCACCAACGAGATCAAGAACGCCATGCGCAAGGTCGCCGCCGATTGCGATGTGGCCATTGTGGAGATCGGCGGAACCGTCGGCGACATCGAATCGCTTCCCTTCCTCGAGGCCATCCGCCAGATGCGCCAGGACCTGGGCCGGGACAACACCGTCTTCGTGCATGTCACGCTTATCCCCTGGATCGCGGCGGCGCAGGAGCTCAAGACCAAGCCGACACAGCACTCCGTCAAGGAGATGCTCTCCATTGGAATTCAGCCCGATATCCTCCTCTGCCGCTCCGACCGTCCCGTTCCCCGCGATATGCGCTCGAAAATCGCCCTGTTCTGCAACGTCGAGGAGAAGGCCGTCATCGCCGCCCGCGACGTGGACAGCATTTACGAGGTCCCGCTGAACTTCGCCAATGAAGGCGTCGACGAGCTCGCGCTCCACTACCTGAGAATCGAGGCTCAGCCTCCCGACCTCGCCCGCTGGAAGGATATCGTCCACCGCGCCTACAACCCTGCAGATGAAGTCTCCATCGCGATTGTGGGCAAGTATGTCGAGTACGAGGACAGTTATAAGTCCCTCAAAGAGGCCCTTGTTCACGGCGCGCTTGCGCACAACCTCAAGCTCAAGGTCACCTGGATTGAAGCCGAGGGCCTCGAAACCCGCGATTTAGCCGACGAAGATCAGCTCGGCAAACCGAACCGGGAATACGAGGCCCAACTCGCGGGTTTCGATGGCATTCTCGTCCCGGGGGGCTTTGGCAAACGCGGCATCGAAGGCATGCTCAACGCCATCCGCTACGCTCGAGAACACAACGTGCCCTACTTCGGTATCTGTCTCGGTATGCAGACCGCCTGCATTGAGTACGCGCGCAACGTCTGCGGCCTCGCCGGGGCTAACTCCGGCGAGTTCGATCCCGCTACCCCGCATCGCATCATCTACAAGCTGCGCGAGCTGACCGGCGTCGAAGAGATGGGCGGCACCATGCGCCTCGGCGCATGGGCCTGCAAGCTTGAGCCAGGCTCACTCGCCGAGAAGGCCTATGGCACGACCGAGATTTCCGAACGCCATCGCCACCGCTATGAATTCAATCGCGAGTACGAGCCCGTTCTCACCGGCGCCGGACTGCGGCTCACCGGCACGACTCCCGACTCCACCTACGTCGAGATCGTCGAGATCCCTTCCCACCCGTTCTTCCTCGCCTGCCAGTTCCACCCTGAGTTCAAATCCAAGCCGCTCGAGCCGCACCCGCTCTTCCGCGACTTCGTGAAAGCCAGCTACGAAAATCGCGGACTTCAGAAGGCCCGCGCCCTGGTGGAGACGGAAGTTCGCGCCTGAAATCGAGTTGAGCCCCGATACAGTTCAGGCATCGTCCTGCATCCGGACCTCCTGCAACAGCCGCACCACCGTCTTCGCGCCCATGTGCATGTCATATCTGCGCGCGAAGCACTGCCCGGCCCTCCGCCCCATAGCGGCGCGTTCCTGCGCCGTCATCCCTATCCAAGAGGCAATTAGTCGCGCAGTTCCGTCTGGAGTGTCCGGCTCCATCAGGCCCGCGCCATCGCTCGCGATATCGGGCGCCGTATTCACCTTGTCCGAAAGCAGCGCAGGCCGTTCGCAAGCCAGCGCCTCCGCCACTGCTATTCCGAAGTTCTCCTGGTGCGATGGAAGAATGAACGCTTCGCACGCACGAAACGCCCCCCACTTCGCATCGCCTAGCAGCATCCCGGGCCAGTGCACTCTCGCCTCCATCCCAGCGGCCCGCACGCGCTGCTCCAGTTGCGTGCACCAGCCCTGCTGGTCCGGCCCGGCCATCACCAGATCCAGTTCCTGATCCCCCTTCGCCGTCGCCACATACGCATCCACCAGCATGTCGCACCCCTTCTTCGGATGGATACGCCCCAGAAACAGCAACAGCCTGCGGCCGCGCGTGGCAGGACACGCCGTATAGAACGCCTCCCTCTGCCGCTCCGCGTCCCCCTCCGGTAGTGTGGTCCCAATCGGAACCACCGCAGCCCTCCACCGATGCAGCCAGAAGCTCTCGGCCGCCAGTCGCTGCTCGGCCTCGGCCGTAAACAGCACCCGCGCGGCATCGCGCAGTACCCAGTACTCCACCGCCGCCCAGTACAACCACTTCTTCAGGTGCTTCCGCGCATAGGCCCGTTTGAAGTAAGGATCCAACATCCCATGCGGAAATACCATGTACGGAATCCGTCCGCGCAAGCTGCGTCGGGCAGCGTAGCCGCAGTACTGCCACAGGCCGTGTACCACCGCGCCATCGAAGCGATTGAGGTTCGCCCGCAGCCAGGGAATCAGCTTTCGGTTATAGCCAAACGTGGATGCCACCGGCCCCAGCGCATGCACCGTGAACCCCAGATCCTTCAGAAACGGAGCCCCCGGATCGTCCAGCGTGACCACTTCGCAGGCTGTATCCGCCGGCGCATATTCTAGTAGCAGCCGCACGGCCTCGGCCGTGCCGCCAAACTTTGGATCCAACGACCGGATGATGTGCAGAATCCGAAAGCCTGCCACTAGCTCGGTTCTCCCGCGTTCGCGCGCTCACCCGCCAGGCGCCCGGCCAGCCGCACCGCCAGCGCTACCGCCAACAAAGTCGAGTTGGCTTGGCTCGCCGTCACAAATACGCTCGAGGATGCCACAAACAGATTCTTTAAGCCGTGCACCCGCAGCTCCGCATCTACCACGCTGCTCCCTGCGTCCCGTCCCATCCTCGTGGTCCCCGCCTGATGAAATCCATCGGACGCCTGAGCATATACTCTCTCCGCCAGCTGTTCCGCCGGATACCAATACTCCAGCCGCCCGATGCCATTCGCTCGCAGCGCCTTATCCAGCACCTGGTGCGAGCGGATGACACTGTCCACATCCTGATCGTTGAAGCGAAGGTCAATCACCGCGCGGGGAACCCCGAACCGGTCCGCCTCATTCCCGAGCGTAATGCGGCTCTCCGCCTGCGGAATCTGCTCCGCATGGTAGTGCAGCGCATATTTTCCACCGCGATTCGGCACCAGGAACCCCGGTTTGCGCGGCTTCTTCACAAATCGTTCGTTCACGATCCGCGTCATGTCTCTCAACCCTCGCGCCAGCCCTACGAGAACGTTGCGCAGATGCTCCGCAATTCGATAGGGTCGCGGCCCGATGTGCGCCAGCCGAATCGCCTCCGGCAGCAGCCGCCGCCCTGCCGGCGGAAATGCAAGCGCTAGGAACACCGCCGAAAGCACGCCACTGCGGTGCGCCGGACCATACAGTGGCGGATTGTCCGGCCAGAACGCGGTATTCAGGAGGCCGTGCTCAATCTGCGCCTCGGTCGTCAGCGCAAACCGCCTGCGGAAGTAAGAGCCGCATGCATCCAGTTTGAAGTCCAGGTCGTCAATGGCTCCCGGGTCTTCCATCTGAATGCTCGCAATCTTTCCCGAGATGTGGCCCATGTAAAACCGTCCCAGCGGCCCATCCGTTCCGCCAAACAGCGCCGGCCATTGCCGCTGCGTATGTAACAGCAGCCGCGTCGTTTCGACTCCTCCCATCGCCAGCACCACTCGCTTCGCCCGTACACTCCGCATGCCTTGCGGAGTCGAAACCCGCAGCGCCTCCACCTCTGTTCCGTCGGCGTTCAATTGCAATTCCGTCACAGTACTGTTCAGGGACAGCCGGATCGTCTCCGACTGCAGCATCCGTGCTCGATATTCCTGCATCAGCCGTGGAGTCCGCGACCATCGTTCTACGCCATCCAGCGTCAGGTCGTTCGTCATCGTCTGTCGGTACGGCACCGAAAATGCATCGCTGCCGCACAGCAGGATCTCCGCCGCCCTTTTGTAATACGACCGCGCCTCCTCACCCGAGATCGGCCATTGCGCGTCTGCCACAAATTCGCGCGCCTTCCAATCCACCTCGTCAAACGCGACGCAACGTCCTCCCCAGGTCCACGACGTTCCACCCAACGCCCTTACTACTGCAATCTCCATGTCAGCATGCCGTTGCGGATCCACAATCTCGGCCCGCGAGTCCTCCGCGCCCTCGGGCGGCACGTCCACGCCACCGGCCTCCAGCAGCAGCACGCGCCGGCCTCGACGGTCCATCTCCAGCGCCAGCGCCATGCCAACAGGTCCCGTGCCCACCACGCAAAGGTCCCAGATCTGGTCTTCGGCATCCAGTTGCTGGATCACAGCCCACCCGCGCCAGGCTGCAAGACCATCCGCCTGCCCGCCCGATTTACCCGTCGCGGCAGTAACATCAGCCCGATCACGCACCCACGCATTCTGAAATTGTATTCCGCCGCAACCTCATGCTTTTCTCAATCGCCCACTTTCTGAAGCGCTTTTGCATCCAACACTTTCGAGTAGGATTTCAAGGTGAAACGAATGAGCAATCATGCAGGAGAATTTGCCGACCAGCCCTCGCGTTCGCTCGGCAAGGGTCTGCTGGCGGGCCTCGCCGCCGGCCTCGCTGGAACCGTCGCTATGACCTTCGCCGAGCGCATGTTCCCTCCGCGCTCTGAGGAAGACGATGACGCTGAGCCCACCGAGCTCTTGGCGGAAAAGGTCGCCGGCCACCCGCTCTCCCCCGAGCTGCGTGAGGTCTCCGCGCAAGGCATTGAATGGACCCTCGGCCTCGCTGCCGGCGCAGCCTACGGCGTCCTGGCGGAGTATTATCCAGCCGCCACCTCCAAGGAGGGCGCCAGCTTCGGTATCGCGCTCGAAGCTCTCACGCACGAGAAGGCGTTGCCCGCCCTGGGCCTGCTGCGTCCGCGGGAGGACCAGACCATGCGTGAGCGCGCCAGCGAAGCCACGGCCTTCGTCGTGTATGGCATCGCCGCCGAAATTGTGCGCAGCTTCGTCCGCAAGCGGCTCGGCTGAAGAGGTCAGCAATGGCACGTATCGCGCGCATTTTTCGCTCCTCAAGGAGCTGTGGGGAGTTGCTCGCGCCTCTGCGACCAGTGCGCCACAATATCATCCACGACGACGTGGCCCACCCGATAAGCGCTGTCGAGCGAGGGTTGAAACGCGCTGTAATGCGCAAGTTTCGTCCCGGCAAGTGACTCCGCCGCGGATTGCCCGCGCTTGGGAACGTCGAAGTTGCTTGCCGTCCGCAGCACCAGCACCCGGTCCAGGTCCACGCGATGTGCTCGCGCCAGCCAGGTAAGCGACTGCATGGTCCCGCTGTCCTCCATGCCGGAGATTACGTATCGGCCTTGGCCGCCGGTCATGTACGTCACCCATCGCTCGGCCCAGTCCTGCATTAACCGGCCATGCCAGAAGGTGCTGGCCGAGAGATTGGCGCCGATGAGTACCGAAGCTGAGTGCTGCGCTGCCGCTCCGTCGAACTCCTGCCGCAGCTTCTGCAGCTCAGGCGAATCGGGCAGGCGGATCTCTCGGGTGAGCTGGTACGCCCACTGCACCAGCCCGGGGTTCAGCCGGTACGCGAGCCGGCTTTCCGGGTCGGGCGGCTCCTCGTAGGGTACGGATTTGCGTAGCGGTACATATCCGGTGGTCCAGAGCGCGCGTTCTTGCGGAGTGTCATGGGGGATCTCGCGCGGATCGATCTCGTAGCCAAGGTCGCCGTCGACCACCCAGTCATTCCATATGGCCGAGGCGAGGGATCCGGCATTGGGATTTATTCCGCCAATGCCTGCGACCAGAAAATAGGCATGCGTCAGATCGAAGCGTGGATCCAGGCCCAGCGCCATGATGGTGGAGGCCGCTCTCGCCGTGCCTACGCCGGTGAGCACGCCCAGCACGCCGGTTTGCCGGTTCAGCCGCAGGTCATGGTATCCCTGCGGGAAGGGCAACACGGTGTCGAGGTGCTGCCGCTCCACCCAGTACTGGTACTCGCCCGGAGCGTCACCGGTGTCGGCGCCGATCTCGAACATGCTGACGACCACCACTTTGATCTCGACGGGACGGACGGGCGCGGAGGACTGGCCGGCAGCGGACGCAGCTATAGAGACCCAAAGGAAAGTTGAAAGCAAGCGCATACGTGATGGTATATCGAAGGAGTAGACGGATCGGCGGGATGGGACCCGCTCGCCGCGTCCAAGGAGCATCTGGCTGACACTGGACCATTCAATTTCGATCCGCGGATACAGGCCGGGCGACTGGAGAGCAATGTATGCGCTCGACGTAGTCTGCTTCGAGTTGCCGTTCCGGTTCGGCCAACGCGAGATGCGGCGGCTGGCCGAGGAACCGAACGCCATCTGCCTGCTGGCCGAGAGCGGCAGCGTCCTCACAGGATTCTCGATCGCGCACCTCGACGTTCCCTGGTGCTATCTGGTCACGCTCGATGTTGCTCCCGAGTGGCGGCGGCGTGGCCTGGCAAGCCGGCTGATGACGGATACCGAATCCCAGGCGCGAGCGGCCGGAGCAATCGGCATGGGACTGCATGTCTACAAGGGCAACAGCGGCGCCATCCGGTTTTATGAGCGCCTCGGTTACAACCGCGTGGGACTAGACGAGGGCTTCTATGGCCGGGGCCTCGACGCACTGGTATACCGCAAAAAGTGGTAAGGCCGCGGCCCTACTCGTAGTAGCGCGCGAAGCTGGTGTCGGTCTCGAAGATGGTGCAGTCCTTCACGTGGACACGGCCGCCGGTCTTTTCGAGCAGCGCGCGGCTGGTCTCCTCAAAGAAATAGCGGGCCAGGTTCTCGGCAGAGGGGTTGAGCTCCGTGAACGGCGACAGGTCGTTGATCATCCTGTGATCCAGGTAGTCGACCACCGGGCGAAGCAGCGTCTTCAGCAGCTTGAAATCGAGCAGCAGCCCGGCTTCATCCAGCTCCACGCCTGCGAGCGTAACGAGCACACGATAATTGTGACCGTGCGGGTTCTCACATTTGCCGTGGTAGTTCCGCAGGTAATGGCCTGAGGAAAATCCGGCTTCAACGGTGACTTCGAACATGCGTGGGCCGGTGTCCTTTCCGCACACAAAGGGGCGTATACGTCGATTGTATCGGAGCGAAAGCGCTCATCGAAGCTGACGTCAATCGCCAAGCCGGGCGGCGATCACGGCCGCCTGCGCTGGGCGCGGCGTGCCTCGTCGGCGCGGCGCTCCGCCTGCTCGAATAACGCCGAAAGAATGCCGGCGAGCGCGACCAGCAGCGCCACGACGAAGAGCACCAACCCCATGGTGCGCCATAGCGACGCGTCACCCGGGGAGCCGGGCTGGTTCGCAATGTTGGTCAGCGAAACGCCGCAGGAGATCAGCCCAAACAGGGCAAGCGAAGCGGCGAGAATGTAGAGATTGCGGCCCATGGTTCCGGTCTTCCGGTCTTAAGGATACGCCGAGCCGCACTGCTTCATCGCTGCTGGTATCGCTTCAGCACATCCTCCAGCGATACCGTGCCTTCCAGAGCGCCACGCACTGCACGGTTGGTAACCGGAAGCAGAGGCCAGCGCCGGAAATGCGGAAGCGCCGACGCAAGCGGCAGGTCCGGGAAGAGTACAGGCGTGCGCTCCGTGCCCAGACGCTGCTCGAGCGTCGGATTGGCGTCGCTCGCTACCGGATCCCTTGCGGGCAGCTGCTCGCCTGCAACACTCGCTTCAGAAGGCGGGCTCGGGGAGCCGGTCAGGATCGAGTCGATCTCAGCACGCCGCGCGGCATACCAGAGACCATCCGTGCATTGGACGAGCACCGCGGAGCCGGGGTTCTCCGCGTATTGCGCGTACGCTCCGGCGGCTGACGCCAGAGTATCGGAACCCTGCAGCACCGGTACGGCGACGGGCTGCAACGCATCCTCCAGGTGCAGATTGCTTTCCTCGCGCCGCTCCTCCATGGAGGGGAGGTAGAGGCCATCCTGATGCGTGAAGATCTCGAAGATGGGAACCGGCTGCAACGCACGCGAGAGCAGGTAGGCGATCGTATTGGAGAGGATCACCGGCACGATGATGGAATAGTTTCCGCTGACCTCCAGCACCATAAACACTGAGGTGAGCGGCGCGCGAAGGAAGGCGGCGAACAGCACCCCCATGCCGACCAGCGCATAGGATCCGATGGGCCCGGTGAGGTGCGGGAAGTAGAGGTGCTCAAAGGCGCCGACCGATGCGCCAAACATGGCTCCGATAAACAGCGTCGGAGCGAACATGCCTCCCGGAGTGCCGCTGGAGAAGGAAAGCGTTGTGGCAAGTATCTTAAACAGCGCCAGCAGAAGAAGAAGCTTCAGTGCGAACTGGCCGTGCATCGCCTGATCGATGGTCTCGTATCCGGCGCCCATGATCTGCGGCAGCCCGAAATAGCCGATGCAGCCAACCAGAAACCCGGCGGCCGGAGGATGCAGGAGCTGCCAGTTCGGACCCTGCCGCCGCAACAGAGGACGCAACCAGCCCAAAGCCTTGGTGAACACAAGCGAGGCAATGCCTCCGATAATGCCGAGCACCGCATAGGCCATCAGTTCACGCGGGTCGACGAGGTTGACGACGGGGATTCGGAACATCGGTTCCGCTCCCCAGAACCAACGCGCCACCACAACAGCGGAAACGGCAGAGAGCACTACCGACCCGAGCACCGCGGCGCTCCAGTTGCCGATGACCTCCTCAATGACGAACAGGATGGCGGAGATAGGAGCGTTGAACGCGGCTGCCAGTCCCGCAGCGGCGCCGATGGGCGCAAACAGCCGAAGACGTGCGCGAGAAATTCCAAATCGTCGGCTGATGAGCGATGCAACACCCGCACCGATCTGCAGCGACGGGTCCTCCGGGCCAAGCGAGAATCCGCTGCCAATCGCGAACGCCGAGAGCAGGAACTTGCCCAGCACGGTACGCGAGGAGATATAGCCGTTGTGGATGTACAGTGCAGCCTTGGTCTGGTTGACTCCGCTGCCGCGCGCCGCCGGAAAGACGAACCGCACCAGCACCGCGATCACGATGCCGGCGAGTACCGGAACAATCAAAAGCCGGGGCTGGTGCGGCCCCGGCACGGACCCCTGCAGCAGCACGGTAAGCCACTCGATGGCCATACGGAACGACACCACCAGCAGACCGGAGATGACGCCGACAAAGATCGAGAGCAGCAGCAACAGGCGCTCTTCGCGTACGCTCGCCGCGTGCGGATCCATTGCAGCGGACGCCGCAGCCGGAGTGCTGTTGCGGGATTCAGTCATGAGTGGCGGTGGTCTCCTTGATGGTCGGGGCCAGACGCAGCACAAGCGCGTCATCGCCGCTTGCAGGACCGCATACGGAATCGAGTTTGCGCTCTGTGTCGAACACGAGCTCAAGGAGGGCTTCCTGTCGGGCAGGTTCTCGTATCAGGGCGACCGCGCTAGGGTTGGCGTCCGGGCCGGACCAGCGTGCAGCAATATCTGAGGCGGCCAGTTGCTGACCCGCCTGCTGCGTGCAGGCATCCAGCCGCTTCTTCGCAATTGAGCGCAGAGCAAGAATACGGCTGACGCGCTCCCGCGCCGGCAGTGACGGGGCCGGCGTAAGCTCCAGAAGTCGGCCAGCATTGTGCGCGGCGTCCGCGTCACCCGCCGCCTGCGAGCTGTCCTCGCGGCTCCGCAGTTGGGACGCTCGCTCCAGCAACTTCCGCGCGGAGGCGTAGTCCGCGGCCGAGTACGCGAGACGTCCTGCATTCTCCAGTGCCTCAGCACTGTCCGGTCGCAGAGCAATCGCCTTGTGGTAGTAGATGGCCGCGTTCTTAGGGTCCTGCGCGGCCTCAAATAGATGACCGAAGTTCATGTCGCGTTCATAGGTGTCCGGGCTGTTGCCGCCTGCGATCAGCAACTCCATGCGTGCGCTCTCCGGGTCCTGCTGCGCGATCAGATATCGAGCGAGCTCGGAACGCACCGCGGCCCTGCGCTCCACGCCGTCGCCCGCGCTCCACGTCCCGTAAATAGCAGCGCGATAATACTGCACCGCCTCGCTGCGATTCCCCCGGGCCGCGGCCAGCCTTGCCAGCGCGAGATTGATGTCGCCATCGCCCGGAGCCGTCTCGTGCAAACCCAGAAAATAGTTGTAGCTCTCCTCCGTGCGGCCGGCTTGCCCAAGCGCCTGTGCAAGTAGCTGCTCGTAGTCGCGGCTGCCAGGAGCGTAAAGCAAAGCGGCATGCAGGTCGGCGATAGCCTCCTTGGGCTTGTTGTCAGCAAGTGCGCGGCGGCCCCGATCTGACCAGCGCCGCGCCAGCTCTGCGCGATGTGCGGAAAACGAACGGAAAAGGAAAAGTGTGCAGACGAACAGCAGGCCGGTAATCAGGAAGATCGCCCCGAGCGACACAGCATCGCGCAGCACAAGGCTTCGCCTCGCAGTTGCGTTCTCGCCGATCTCGCTGGCCATGAAGATTGGATGCCCCTTTTTCTACTGTACGCAGCTAGCGGGCCGGGAGCACCCTGGCCCGGCTGTGGGGATAACTGAACGGATTCCTCAACCCGCTTGCCGCCGCAAATCTCTGTAACACTTGGGCGAAGGGAGCCGCTCATGGGTTCGCGTCCACAACGGGCCTGCTGGGTTCTGTTCGTTAGCACTAGCTTGCTGCACCTGCCGCTGGCGATGGCTGCCGTCTCTGGCCAGGCTGGCAACCAGGCGCTGCCCCCGCTGCGCTGCATTGCGGAGCCCGCTACCGTAGTTGCCGGCGAGACTGTGCGGATAAACGCCGAAGTGGAGACAGAAGCGCTCTCGGCGCGAACACCGGAGTACACCTGGACCACCACCGGCGGCCAGATTGCAGTTACCGGAAGCACGGCCCGGGTGAGCACAGTCGGCGTTCCACCGGGCAGCTACATCGTCACCGGCACAGTCCACATCGGCAAACGCAAGTCCCAGATGGAGCAATGCCGGGCCGCGTTCCGCGTGACCGAAAACATACCCCCGTCGATTACCTGCTCTGCCAATCCGGTGCGGATCGTACCCGGAGCGTTTACGTCAATTACGGCAGTGGCCAAAGGCTACGGCGATCGTCCGTTGACCTACTCTTATGGGACTACCGCGGGTCAGATCACCGGGACCGGTCCCACAGCAACGCTGGCTGCAGTCGATGTCAATCCTGGACCTATTACGATCAAGTGCAACGCCGTGGACGACCGCGGCCAGGCTGCAAGCACCACTCTTACTATCGAGGTGGTGCCCCCGCCTCCACCCCCAGTTGCGCCGCCTCCCTCCGTGCGCCTGCTGTGTAGCGTCTCCTTTACCCGCGACCACAAGCGGCCGGTGCGCGTAGACAACGAGGGCAAGGGCTGCTTGGATGACATCGCTTTGCAGCTGACCCACGATCCCAACGCCAAACTGGTCATCGTGGGCAATCACGATGCCGGCGAGAAGCCGGATGCCTCAGCCGAGCGCACGCTGAACGTGAAGCAATACATGACGGCGGAAAAAGGTGTCGACAACAGCCGTATCCAGGTCCGCACCGGATCCAATACCGCCCGCCAGGTGGAGAACGTCCTGGTCCCTCAGGGAGCGACCTGGGACCCGGCAGGGACCAGCGGATTCGACCCCACCCAGGTGGAGCGCCACGGGGAGCCTTACTCCCGCAAAGCCGGCAACTGAGCGCGCGCCAGCCGCGAGCCCGAGTAGCATCGAGGTAGCACAAATGCTAGTCGGTAGAGGAAGCGCCAGTTGAACCGATCCGGCGATGAGCCGACACCCGGCCGCCGCGCCGCGTTGAAGGCGGCAGCCGCGTTCGGCGCTGCGCTCGTCTGGCGTCCGCTCAGCGCGTTTGCCTTTGGGAGAAAGAGCACGCAGGTAAAGATCTTCGACGTACTCAAGTACGGTGCCAGGGGTGATGGCACTGCGCTCGATACAGCCGCCATTCAGCGCGCAGTCGACGAGGCGGCAGCATACTCCGGGAAGGCCCAGGTGCTGCTGCGCGGCGGTCGCAAGTACCTCGTAGGCACGATCGAGCTCAAGGGAGCGATCGACTTCCACGTGGCCGATGATGCGCAGCTCCTCGTCTCCACCCGCCCCGAGGATTACCGCGGCGGTCTCTCTGATTCCGGCTCGGCGGAGTCGATGGCGGCGGCAGCGGGTGGCGTGCTCGTAGCCGAGGCCGCGCATGGGTTGAGCATCACAGGGACCGGCGTGCTGCAGGGTCGGGCGAAGGAGTTCATGCAGCGGTACGATCCGGCGGGCGAGTGGTGGGTTCCGAAGAGCTTCCGCCCGAAGATGTTTGTGCTCACCCGATGTACCGGCCTGGAAGTGAGGGATATCACGTTCGCCGAGGCTCCCAACTGGGGCCTGCATCTGCTGGGCTGCGAGCAGGTGCTGGTCGATAACCTGAAGGTGCGGAATCTGCTGGATGTGCCGAACTGCGACGGCATCGATCCGGACCATTGCCGGGACGTGGAGATTCGCAACTGCGATCTGATCTGCGGCGACGATGGCATTGTTCTCAAAACCTCACGTCAGAATGTCGATTACGGAGAATGCGCCAACATCCACGTCCACGACTGCACTGTGGAGACGCAGGACGCCGGATTAAAGATCGGCACCGAGACAACATCCGACATCCATGACATCCGATTTGAGCGGTGCACCATAAAGAACGCCTCCCGCGGACTTTGCATCCAGCTTCGCGATCAGGCAAGCGTCTACAACATCGACTTCCGGGATATCACCTTCCACTCCCGCTATTTCGCCGATCCCTGGTGGGGGCGCGGCGAGGCGATCTCGCTGACCGCCATCCCGCGCAATCCCTCGACCACACCGGGCTCGCTCCATCACGTGACGCTCGCCAACGTGACCGGCACAGCGGAGAACTCGGTGCGCATCTGCGGCAGCCCGCAGTCGCGCGTGCAGGATGTACTGCTCGATCGCATATCGGTTACGCTGGAACGCACGACAAGCTATCCCGGTGGCCTGTTCGACAACCGACCCACCACAGCGCAGCAGGCGATTGAACCGCATGACACTCCCGGATTCTCCATCGAGCACGCGGACAACGTCACGCTCCGCAATTGCACGGTAAAGTGGGGAGCGCGCGTACCGGAAAGCTTTACCTACGCGGTAGAGACCCGGGATGCCACCGGCGTGAAGATCGAAGGGCTGAGCGGCGGTCCGGCTCGGAAAGAACTTGGAAAGGCGACATCGAACTCATGAGAGTCCCCGGAGTACTACTTGCCTTCTTCCTGCCCCTTCCACTTGTCCTGTCGCTGAGCAGCCTTGCGCAGCGATCCGCTGCTCCCCCGCCCCGGCGAGCGCCCGAGAGAGACAACATGAAAGAGGCGACCGCCCCCGCGCATCCGGCTCTCAAAGTCTTCCAGTTCCCTGCCGATCAGATCCCCCGCATCGACGGCAAAGACGATGACTGGGCGATGGTGCCAGACAGCTACGCCGTCACGCTCGCGGATATGCATGACGACGAAAAAAAGCATACAAGGCCCGATCCGAAGGATCTCGAAGTCAAGGTCAAGGTCGGCTGGGTGAAGGGCCTGAACCGGCTCTACTTCCTCTATGAGGCCTACGACAATTACTGGGACTTCGCCGACCCCGGGCTGCACAACGACACCTTCGAAGTCGTCGTGGACGGGGACCGCTCCGGCGGCCCGCTGATTCCGCGGTTCCGCAACAACTCCGACCAGGACCCTTGGGATGCGCACTTCTCGATGCACGGCGTGCAGGCCCAGAACTACCACATTTTCACGCCGTCCGAGGGCAAGGACTGGGCGCTCGCCTGGGGCTGTCAACCCTGGGATAAGGAGTTGCCCTGGGCAAATCATGCGCAGTCTTATAGCTTCCGCCCCGGCCAGCCCGGCAGGTACGTGCTGGAGTTCTACATCACGCCCTTCGATTACGCCGCGTGCGAAGGACCTCTGCGCTCAGTGGAGTCCCTGCTCTATGAAAACAAGATCGTCGGCCTCTCCTGGGCCGTCATCGACTACGACGGCTCGCCCGATGGCAAGAACAATGGCTTCTGGAATCTTTCGCCAGAGCACAACATGTACGGCAATGCGAATTATTTGCGCGAATTCCGGCTGATGCCGCTAGAGCCGCAGTTGCGGAAGGCGATCGACGCCCACTGGAGCTTCAAGGTGATCGATCCGGCACGTCGCATGGTGGCCTTCCAGGACGAGTCCACCGGACGCATCACAACCTGGAAGTGGGACTTCGGCGATGGGACGCAGTCCGCCGAACAGAACCCGATCCATACCTACAAGCAGGCCGGCGAGTATGTGGTCGTTCTCAACGTGGAAGGACCTGCCGGGAAGGCGCGCTTCTCCCGTATCTGGGACGTGAGCCTGCGATAGGAAAAAGCGCGGCCGCTCGTATCAGCAGCCGCGCTCTTGAGTTGAGAGAATTGCTTCGTGCAGCGAAGCCAGCTTAGTACTTTGGCATGGTCGGATCGATCTTATCCGCCCACGCCAGAACTCCACCGGCCAGATTCTCCACGTTCTTGAAGCCCGCGTTTTTCAGGATCAGCGCGGCCTTCTGGCTGCGGGCGCCGGAGCGGCAATGCACCACCACTTCGCGGTCCTTCTGCGCTGCAAGCTCGCCCACCCGTTTTTCCAGTTCGCCCAGCGGAATCAGCGGCGCGCCCAGGTTGGCAATTGGGTACTCGTGCGGCTCACGCACGTCCAGCACAAAGACGTCTTCCTTCGCGTCCAGTTTCCGCTTCAGCTCTTCGACAGAAATCTGCGGAATGCCGTCCACGACGGCAGCATCGCCCACCGCCTTGTCGCGCGCGACCTCCAGCGGCCCCACGCTCTTCGGCTTTTCGACGCCGCAGAACTGGTCGTAGTCGATCAACTCGGTGACGGTCGGGTGCGTGCCACAAACCGGGCAGTCCGGATTCTTTCTCAGCTTCAGCGTGCGGAAGTTCATGCCGAGCGCGTCCACCAGCAGTAGACGGCCCACCAGCGGCTCGCCGATGCCGAGGATCAGCTTGATCACCTCAGTCGCCTGAATGATCCCCACCAGCCCGGGCAGAATGCCGAGCACGCCACCCTCCGCGCACGAGGGCACCAGTCCCGGCGGCGGCGGCTCGGGATAGAGGCAGCGATAGCACGGGCCTTCCTTGGTAGCGAATACGCTCGCCTGTCCTTCGAAGCGGAAGATCGACCCGTATGCATTCGGCTTTCCGGTCAGTACGCAGGCATCATTCACCAGGTATCGCGTCTGGAAGTTGTCGGTGCCGTCGGCGATCACGTCGTAGTCTTTGAAGATCTCCAGAGCATTCGCACTGGTCAGCATCGTGTTGTGTTTCACAACCTTCATGTACGGATTCAGGCCGTTGAGCATCTTCTCGGCGGAATCCACCTTCAACATACCGACTGTCTCGGTGGAGTGGATGATCTGCCGCTGCAGGTTGCTCGCGTCCACCACGTCGAAGTCGATCAGCCCCATTGTGCCGACGCCTGCTGCGGCCAGGTAGAGCGCCAGCGGCGCGCCCAGTCCGCCCGTGCCCACGCACAGTACACGTGCAGCCTTCAGCTTCTGCTGGCCCTCCATGCCCACCTCGGGCAGAATCAGGTGTCGCGAGTAGCGCGAGATCTCGTCATTGGAAAGCTTCGGGAGTTCCACTTCATTCATTGTTGCGGTTGGCATATTGGTCCTTCGCCCGAAACGGGCTTGCCGCCACCTTGGCGGCCGTTGCTACTCAGTTGCCGCCGGCGATCGACGGAATAATCGTCAGCTCGTCGTCATCGCCGGTTTTGGTTGCTTCCTTCTCCGGAAGGTAGCGGATATCGTCGTCGTTCAGGTAGATGTTCACGAACGACCGCAGCTTGCCCTCGCCGGTGTAGAGGTGATTGCGAAGCTCCGGGTAGTTCGTCGTCAAATCCTGGAGAGCGTCGGTGATGCTCGTCCCACCCACAGTGACCGTCTGCTGTCCCTTTGTGTATTGGCGCAGCGGCGTCGGAATATGAATCTTCATGCCTGCACGTTCTCCTTTGCACTGCCGGCCTCGCCGGCCACTACTTGTACCTGCTCGTCCACAAACTTCTTATCTTCTTCGCCCGTTCCCGTCAGCAGAAACGAGTTGCTCAGTGTGGCTTTGCCATGCTCCACGCTGGTGATGATGTAGGAACAGCCCACCCAGTGAGCCTCGTCAAAATCAGTCTTCGACCACTGCGCGGGATGGTCCGGATGCGAATGGTAGAAGCCTACGATATCCAGCCCCAGGCCTCGCGCCTGCCGCTGCACCCGGATCAGTTCCTCCGGTGCGATGTTGTATCGGTCGTGCGCGCGGTCAGTACGCGTGTTTCCGGCGCGCACAATCTTGTGGACCTGGTTTCCATCCGCGTCATTCTTGCCCAGCAGCACGCCGCAACACTCATGCGGGTAGGTTTCTTCTCCGTGTGCGCGCAACGCATCGTAATCCGCCTGGCCTAACTTCAGCATCAGCCCTCCCGCCAGAATCGTTCGCTCAGGTACTTGTCCGCGGAATCGCACAGAATCGTAACAATCACCGCCTCACGTCCTGCTTTCGCCTCGCGCTCGGCAATCATCAGCGAGGTTGCCACCGCACCTGCGGCGGAGACGCCGACCAGCAGGCCATCGTTGCGGCCAAGCTCGCGGGCCATGTCGTAGGCGCGCTCCGTCTCCATGAACACGCTTTCGTCAGCCAGCGTGGCATCGTAGATGGGCGGCACGATGGCAGTGGCCATATGCTTCAGCCCCTCAAAGCCGTTGAACGGCGAATCCGGCTGCATCGAGATGCACTGGATCTTGGGGTTCAGCTCCTTCAGCCGCCGCGTCGTCCCGACAAAGGTGCCGCTGGTGCCCAGGCCGGCGACAAAGTGGGTCACCTGCCCCTCGGTCTGCTGCCAGATCTCGTTGGCCGTCGTCCGGTAGTGCGCCTTCCAGTTCTGCTCATTGCCATACTGGTCGGCGTACAGATACTTCTCCGGCTCCGCCGCTGCCAGTGCCCGCGCCTTGCGAATCGCGCCATCGGATCCGTCCGCCGGATCGGTCCAGATCACTTCAGCCCCATAGGCATTCAGAATGTTCTTCCGCTCCGGAGACACATTCGAAGGGACGCACAACGTCACCGGAAATCCCAGCGCTGCGCCTAGCATGGCGTAGGCGATGCCCGTATTGCCGCTGGTCGCATCCAGCAGGCCGCGAACGCCGCTGCCCTTCTGATGAAATTTCAGCAACCCGCGCTTCTCCGCGTCCAGCACAATGCCGGCCGCCGCGCGGTCTTTCACTGACCCACCCGGATTCGCCCACTCCGCCTTGCCCACAATGTGAACACCGGGCAAATGCGAGGTCAGCCGGTCCAGGTTGACCAGCGGAGTGTTTCCAATCCGTTCCAGCAGCGTCGCTCCAAACGACCGCGCCGTTGCAATCATCGAAGTTCCTTCCTCACGACGCGCCGCTCAAGCCTCGCGCCTGCCCGTTCAGCCCTTGGAAGCGGGCCATCGGATATGCGACAGTTAAACTAAAGTCTAAACGTATCTAAACCTATGGCAAAGAAGACCCCGGTACACACCTTCTCCAGCGCGCTCGAATACCTCGCCGGACATCAATTTGATGTCTCCGCCTCACGAGAGGGTTCAGCCGCCAAGGCTTTCCAGGTTCGCAAGTATGGCTGCGCGGCAGAGTTAGCCGCCGCCCCGGATGGCAGCACCCTGGTGCTCAGCCGTCCCGGCTGGGTGCTCGGCGGCCAGATTTCCCGCCTGGTCGACCGCGGGTACCAGAAGTTCCTCAAAACCCCGAAGCTGGAAATCCCGGCCACCGCCGACCATCTCCGCGCCATCCATGAGTTCAGCGAGGAGCTCAAAGAAGCCGCCGGCTCCTCGAGCCTCTATAACGAGTCCCTTGGCACCACCAGCGACCGATACCTCTACGACCGCGTCAAAGGCCGTGAGTAGCCGCCGCTCTTCAGCGCCCTTTGCCGGATCCACGCTCCCGCTGCAGTTCGCGATACGCCTCGCTCTTGCCGATTCCGCGCGCCTTAGCCGTCCGTTTCAGCGCGTCCATTTCCGGCAACCCCAGCTCCCGCATCAGCCTGGCGACTTCTGCCCCCAGCGACTCCGCCGGCCCTTCCTCCACCGCAACCGGTGCAAACAGTAGAACAAACTCTCCGCGCACGCTCTCCCGCGCCGCAAGCGTCTCCCGAACCGAGCGCACCGGCCCCCGCAGAAACTCCTCATGCAGCTTGGTCAGCTCCCGCGCGACCACCACGTGCTGCTCTGGCCCGAACACTGCCTCCACGTCGGCCAGCGCCTCCACAATCCGATGTGGCGCCTCATAGAATGCGCAGGTCCCTGCGGCCATTCCCTGCCTGCGCAGCTCCTCAAGGGCCGTCCTGCGCTGCCCGGACTTAGCGGGCAGAAATCCCCGGAAGCTGAAGCTCTCCACATTCAGGCCACTCGCGACCAAGGCGCTCAGTGCAGCATTTGCGCCCGGCACCGGATATACCGGAACCCCCGCTGCAATCGCCAGCGAAGCAATCTCGGCTCCCGGATCGGCAATGCCCGGAGTTCCAGCATCGCTCACCACGGCGATGCGCTCACCGGCTTTCAGCCGCTCTACCAGCTCACACGCCCGGGCGGACTCGTTGTGCTGGTGATAGCTCACGGTCGGAGTCTCGATGCTGAAGTGGTTGCGCAGCTTCTGCGTCTGCCGCGTGTCCTCGCAGGCAATCAGGTCCGCTTGGCTGAGCACCCGAAGCGCCCGCAGCGTAATGTCCTCAAGATTTCCGATCGGCGTCGCGACCAGATACAGACCGGGCGCCAGCGGCGCATCTCTGCCCGAATCCTTCATGCAGGCGACCCCATTACGGCCATCATCGCTCAGCCCTCATGCAGGCTGAGTATAGCCGCCTGCGCGCCTAAGGATGATGCATTCCCTGCAGTTCGGAACTGCTGCCCACCAACTCCGTCACCATGGAAAGCAGCTTCGCCGGACCGTCCATCGTATGCAGCAACTGCCCCAAAAGGCCGTTCGGCGCGCGTCCCGCTTCGGCCGGAAGTGTCAGGCACTTGATCTCTGGCCACCGCGTTTCGGCCAGCGACTCTGCGTCCCTGCGCTCCTCCGGCGAGAGCGTCTGGCAAAGCACCAGCAGCCCAACGGGGGGCTGCGGTGGAAGCGTCTGCAGCAACGACGCGTCGGACGCGGTAATCACTCGATATCCCCGGGTCTGTAAGACCCACTGCCGGGTTGCAAGCAGGTGCTCATCGTGGCCGATCATCACGATTGGACTCTGTTTCTTTTTCATGAGGCCTCGCTGACTGAGAGCATTCGACCTTTACCCCCTATCTATGACCCTACTCGGGTTGCATGAGCGATGTGCGTTGGGTAGCTGACTCACCCGCGCAATTTGTCGAGCATTTCACCGCAATTTCAAACAGAACACCCGAAGCGGACTAGTTCTCGGCCCGGCGGAATCTTCGGCTCTGATTCAGCAAACCCATCGATTGCGAGAGGTTCTGGGGCGTGACAATCCCCACAATCCGCTCGCCATCCATCACCGGCACCAGTTGCGCTCCCTGATCCCCAAGAATGCGCCGCAGCGTCTTCACTAGCGAGTCGTCCGGCTGCGCGGTCTGGAAGCTCCGCGTCATCACTCCCTGCACGTAGCTGTTGCCCTCTGCCGCCAGTGCCTCCAGGATATTCTGCCGAGACACCGACCCTACCAGAGTATCGCCGCGTACTACAGGAAACACATCCTGCAGGGTGTGCACCGCACGCTGCAAAGCATCTTCCAGAGTGTCCGAGGCGGAAAGCGTGCTGAACTGCGTCAGCATGACATCGCGCATCCGCACCGTGTCCACCTCGCTCTGAATCAGCATGCCCTGGCCTTCCATTCGCGCGCCGATCAGCATAAACGCGCCGATCAACCCCAGCCACACGCCATACCACATATTCGAAAGCAGAATGCCGGACACAATCAGCCCGATCGCAGCCCACCGGCTGAAGCCGCCCCCGAATCCCCAGAGCCGCGCCAGCGCGTGTGAGGCTCCGGCCGGCGTCTCCTGCGCGCTCTGCTTTCCGCTCGCATCGCTCATTTCCAGCATGTGGCCGCCATCCAGCGGCAGCGCCGGCAGCAGATTGATCAGTCCCAGCAGAACATTGATCCACACCAGCGACCGCAGCAGATGCGCCGGCGAAACCCACGGCCGGCCCATCAGGTTCACTCCCGGAGCCGAGCTCAGAATCAGACCGGCCAGCAGCAGCCCCGCCCCGACGCTCGCCGCCGGGCCCACCAGCGCCATTCGCCGTTGAATCTTCGCTTGGGTGGCGATTTCGGTAGCTTCCAGCGTGGTAAAGCTCATCAGGCCGCCGGTCGGCAGCAGCAGAATCCCGCGCAACTCCAGTCCAAACCAGGCCGCCGCCAACGCCCGCGCCGTCTCCCGGATCAGCACCGCCAGCAGCAGCAGCCCCCACAACACCAGCATCCGCATCGGATTCAGGCCTGCCACCGCCGTCCACGTCATGCCCAGTGCCAGAAGCAGCAGAAAAAACGCGTGAATTCGTACTTCGACTCCGAAGAGACGGCCCGCCAAAAAGCTCCATCCACGCATACCTGTATTGTATGCGCAGCCCAAGTCGCCCCGACGGAAGTCGCACGCGCATCCGCAAGCCATAATGAAGCTATGCGCGTCATCGCCGGAACCTACCGCTCGCGACACCTAGTTGCGCCCCGCGGGGACAGCACCCGGCCCACCAGCGATCGTCTGCGCGAAACCTTCTTCAACATCCTCGCTCCCCGCCTACCCGGAGCCCGCTTTGCCGATCTCTACGCGGGTACGGGTGCGGTTGGCATCGAGGCCCTCAGTCGTGGCGCGGCACACATCTGGTTCGCCGAAAAGGCCGCCCCTGCTCTCGCTGCCCTCCGTGCCAACCTGAACGCGCTCGGCATCACCGCCGGCTACACCGCCGAGACCCGCGGAGTCGCCGCCCTGCTCGATAACCTCGCCCGGGCCGCTGCTCCGCTCGATGTCGTCTACCTCGATCCGCCCTGGGAAGCCGACCGCGAATACGCAGCGACGCTGGACTTCCTCGGTAGCGCACGCGCCTCCGCCATGCTCGCGCCAAACGCACTCATCGTCGCCGAACACGCCAGCCGCACCGCATTGCCGGATCGTTACGGACGCCTCAGCCGGTCCCGCAATCTCATTCAGGGCGACGCAGCGCTCAGCTTCTACACGGCCGCGGAATAATCCTCGAAGGCAGGCGCCTCAGCCCGGAAACGCCCCGCCGCGATGCCTGCCGGTCTGCAGGTCCAAAGCAAACTCCACCTCCCGGTCCGTCTGCAGGTTCCAGCCAAAGCCGCGCAGCTCGCCCCCGCTCACTTCGTTCACACGGATTCCCTCCCAGCTCAGCCGGGCGGACTCCCACGCCAGCCCCTCGCGCCCCCATGCCACCACCGAATGGAATCCCACAAATACCACTAAGTCTTGGTCCACCAGCTCCCGCACCTCTATCACCGGACGCAGCGGAATCTGCACGCAGCTCTCCGGAGCACGCGTGTCCGCGACATAGCCATATCCACCCGCCACCGCGCACATCTCCTGAGCCTTCGGACACCCAAACACTCCAGTCGGCATGTGTGGATCGGCGAAACCGCGCGCACACGTCGCCAGAAAATCGCCGCCAGCCGCAGGCCGCACCATCAGCAACAGCGCCCCGCGTGCCAGTGTCTCCTCCTCGCCAGCGACCCGGCGCGGATACACAAACTGCCGCGCCGGAGCGATCAACGGGGCGCGGTCCAGCACTTCGGCCCGCCACTCCCGCGCGAAGCTCATATCAAATGCCACGCCTTCGGCTGCATCTCACTCTCCACCCACGCCCGCTGTTGTGCGGTGTCGGGCACCGAGGTGCCGCGCGCATCGGAAATCGTCCGCCATACTTCTGCATTCTTCAGTCCCGATCGCACCAGCAGGCTTGCCGCCACTACCGAGGCCCTCCCGATGCACATCCGGCAGTGGACCCCAACACGCTTGCCATCCGCCATCGACCGCTCCAGAAAATCAAGCAGCCTCTCGAACGCCTCCTTATCGGTCGGCGTCCGCCGGTCCGGAATGGGAAAGTTCACAAAGCGGATTCCCGCGCCTCGCGCCGCAGCCTCTTCCTGTTCCAGCCCAAGCTCCCGCGCCTCCGGCGGCTCCAGCATCGACACCAGCACATCGATACCAGCCGCCCGCATCGCAGCCATCTCTTGCGCTATCGACTCGCCGCCGTGCGGCCTGGGTACGATCGCCAGCTTCTGCGTAATCCAGTACGGATCGCAAACCAGTGAGTTCGCGCTACTGCCCT
>Ga0207667_10002532_pt1 | contig 22752 bp, 13 predicted proteins | sample KBSCornC52_FD_184301 | JGI IMG/M metagenome (GOLD analysis project Ga0207667, IMG submission 184301) | Corn rhizosphere microbial communities from Kellogg Biological Station, Michigan, USA - KBS Corn C5-2 (SPAdes) (version 2) | ecosystem: Host-associated > Plants > Roots > Rhizosphere > Soil ...
GGAGCGTCGATGCCGATCACGAAGAGCTTGGGAAACGTGGTCGGCAGCATGGCGGCAACGAATAGTGCGAGGAGGCAAGGACCGGCGAAAAGCAGGATCGCATGGACACCAGCCGCGACGGGGGTGCGACGCCCCAGCAGCGTGCGGGCCAGCAATGCGATGTGGTAGATGCCGATGGCGGCGATGAAGATCGTGAGCAAGAGCTGCACCGGCCCGCTCTGCATGACGGGCGTGAATAGACTTTCGGCTGGTTCAGCGATGGCTTCGTTCACGGGACGCGCACAGAAGCAGCCGGGACTTCACGGCTGCAAAGATTCCCTACCCTTCGCCGGACCCGATGTCGACGCCCAAAACATCGCCGCTGGGTTCCGCTTCGGGACAACATTGGAGGTTAAGCGATGACGGAGACGAAGTCACGGTCCGTCAAGCCGGAGTCGCGCGCGATCTGCATCGCTTCTTCGGCGGAGTCATGGTCGAAGTCGCAAATCACGTCATGCGCGGCACTCACCCCGAACAGATACACCCGAGGTTCGTGCGCCGGGTAGGTGGCGATGGCGAAGTAATGGATCGCGACTGGCTCTCCGGTAGCATAGTCGTGGCCGGTTTGCCCCGCCACGGCGGGAGCGACGAAGAGAACGCGGGCGCCGTCCAAAAATTCCGGAACGCCGGAAATCGGCAACGCGTCGTCAGGTCCCGGTGTCATAGATGCTCAATGTGTAACTGAAGTCCGCTCTGCTCGGCCATGATCTGCCACCATCTTGCCTGACGGCGCTCGAAGGTGCCGAGAACGTAAGCTGGGCTTTCCCGCACGGCGGCAAGACAGTCCGCCAGGGTCTGGCGCCTCAGATCCGGCCAGAAATGCCATAGCTGCAGAATCTCCGAGTGCGGTGGCGGCGTGCTACTCCAGCGCCGCAGCAAACGAACCGGCTGCAAGTCCTCAGGTGCCGGTGGCGGAAAAGCTGGGTCTCCGATGCTAATGAGTTCGCCCATGGTGTGAAGTGACCGGCGCCCCGACGCTCAGCGCCGGGTCAGGCGATTTTTTCGAGATTTGGGTTCATCGCTACGCTCCCGGACAATACAACCACGGCGGACTACGAGCCAGGTGTGGTCGAGTAAAAATACCGACCAATTGGGCTGTCCTTCGGCGGTCATGAACGAGTGCAGCCAAAGCGCGCCGGATAAACGAATGGAAATCTCGGGCAGACGACCGACGAGAGAAATCTCCTCGATGCGATGATCCTGAAGCCGGGTAATGCCGGAGCTGATCTTGCGGTCTGTGCTCCAACTACCAAACTGGATGCTGCTGCGTCGCTCCACGCGCCAACTCCACTGAATCATGATGCTGGTGTCGGCGCGCGGTCTGCCGGAAGACTTATAGCGGCCGCTGAGTGAACCAAGCTCCAGGATGAGTGCGGAACCATGCCCACGCCACGGTCGAGAGACGGGCAAACCAATCAGCGGTCGAGTCAGGGTCTCGAATCGAGAGGCAGAGATGGAGGATTCGATTTGCACGGAAAGAGGAAGTCCGCTGTTGGAGGGATTCGATTTGAGCTTGGTTGAGGCATGGTCCCTGGCCTGACACCTGACCAAGCTCAGGCCGGTTCAGGTGATTTTGGTTCGGAGATATTCCGTGGCACCATGCTCAATAATCCCGGCGGCGGTGTCGAGCGGCAACGCCCCCGCTCTGCATGACGGGCGTGAATAGACTTTCGGCTGGCTCTTCGATGGCTTCGTTCACGAGACGCGCGCAGAAGCAGCCCGGACTTCACGGCGGCAAAGATTCCCTACCCTTCGCCGGACGCGATGTCGACGCCCAAAACGTCGCCGCTGGGTTCCGCTTCGGGACAACATTGGAGGTTAAGCGATGACGGAGACGAAGTCACGGTCCGTAAAGCCGCAGTTGCGCGCGATCTGCATCGCTTCTTCGGCCGAGTCATAGTCGAAGTCACAAATCACTTCCTGCGCGGCACTCACCCCGAACAGATACACTCGCGGTTCGTGCGCCGGGTAGGTGGCGATGGCGAAGTAACGGATCGCGACTGGCTCTCCGGTAGCATAGTCGTGGCCGGTTTGCCCCACCACGGCGGGAGCGACGAAGAGAACGCGGGCGCCATCCAAAAATTCCGGAACGCCGGAAATCGGCAACGCGTCGTCAGGTCCCGGTGTCATAGATGCTCAATGTCCGCCGTTATGGAAGCCGGTGCAGTGCGCTCCCGCGCTTGGCCGGGCGTGGCGGCCCGGGGCGCGCGACGTTCCTCCCACTCGCGCTGTAACATCGCGAACACGTATTTGCTGCTCCACTGGCCCTTGATCCACAGGTGCTCGACCAGATGCGCTTCCTGCCGAAAACCCAGGCGCCGGCAGAGCGCCGCCGCCGGGCGATTGAGCACATCGACGGAGGCAAAGATGCGGTGCTTGTCGAGACGGCCGAAGAGATAGTCGAGCAGACACTCGACCAACTCGTCGGCATAGCGGCGGCCCTGGTGCCGGGGCGAGAGCGTGATGCCCAGCTCCATCTGGCGCGGGTCTTCCTTCCGGCAATGCAGCCCGCAGTCCCCGATGACCGTGCCCGTGGCGGCGTGGATGATGGCCAGTTGGAACCACGTCCCGGGCACGTCGAACTCCGCGACCAACTGGGAGGCGATCAAGTCGGCGGCATCGTCCGGGCCAAAAGAATCCCAGGACTGAAAGCGGGCCACCTCGGGCAGGCCGCGATAAGCGCACAACGCCTCCGCATCGTCGGGCTGCAACCGGCGCAGCCTCAGCCGGGCCGAGGTCAAGTGATCGGGAAAGCGGTGTTTCATCGGAGTGCGCGAATCGTCTCCGAGCATTATCCAAATCCTGGTAGCTGCCGAGCAAAGTCGCAGGCTGTCCCAGGGGGACCACGGAATTTAGCCGGTGCGCCAGCCGGTGAGCCTCGGGCGAACGGCGCAGCCACCGGATTCGCGTCGCAACGTGCCCGCCCCGGTAGGGGCGGAGGACATTCATCGCACAGGCCGAAATCATTCGCTTGCTGGAGATTCCCCTGCCCCTCCGGGGCAGACCGCGTAGAGAATGCGAATCCGGTGGCTGCGCCCATTCGCCCGAGGCTCATGAGCTTGCGCACCGGCTAAATTCCGTGGTCCCTCCGGGACGGGAGCTATCCGCTCTGCTCAGTTCCAGCTTCTGAGGAGGCCTCTTTTCGTTCGGGAGAAGTGTCGAAGTAATCTGCACCGCAGCCGGTGCAATGACGAGCATCCACGCCGATGGCTAGAAAACGCTTGCCACATTTGGGGCACACAAGTCTGTTTTTGCCCACTAATACACCGGCGACGAGAAGTGGAGCTGCGAGTGCGGTAAGTAAGTGTTTTTCGGATGCGAGTCCTGCAAAAAATGCAAAAGGGCTCGCCATCATCAAATAGAGCGCAACCTTGTTGCGGGTGTTGGAAAATCGTCTGTTCATTATTGTCGTGTCGCGACGCCCAGGCGTCATGGTGAGTTGGAAATAGCATCGAGTCGCTTCCGCAGCAACGAATCGGCGGACTCGAGGGTGTCTGTCAGCGATGGGTTCTCGACCTCGGTCCACCAGGTGCCGATCCACTGCGGCGCACCGCTACTGCGCTGATACAACTGCACACGAAATAGCGCTTGCGTCTGGGTAACTGTGCCGAGGTGCCGGCGATCCGCGGAAAGAAGCGTTCGGAGGCGAGGAGCCGATGCTTCCGTGAAGAAGGATCCTTCGATGTCGGCTACGTCGTGCATGAAATGTCGCAGAACATCTCATCAGCCCGACCAAGAGAGAAGAAATTCATCGCGTTACTCGAAATCGTTCGCTTGCTGGAAATTCCCCTGCCCCTCCGGGGCAGACCGCGGAGAGAATGCGAATCCGGTGGCTGCGCCCATTCGCCCGAGGCTCATGAGCTTGCGCACCGGCTAAATTCCGTGGTCCCTCCGGGACGGGAACTATCCGCACTGCTCAGTTCCAGCTTCTGCGTCCATCATAGAACCCTTGGATGTCAGATGGATTGTTCACAGACATGGATTCACGGAAAAGGTGAGCGACGCCTGGCGCGCCGGCAGCGCTGGGTCAGGCGACGTTCGTGGCATGGGGTCAACGTGGAAAAGAAGGCCCCCTTCCCCAGAAGTGGGGCCAGTTGTCGAAATGGTGCACCTCCTTGTCGTCGATGAGCAGGGTGTGAAGCGGTTCGTCCGGGAAATCGTTGAGGCGGATAGACCAGCGTGAACTGCCCATGATCGCCTCGAATTGGATGACCGGGTTGTTCGCCATCGATTTCCGCCAAAGGATAGCCCAACAGATCTCCGGAAAGTCGGTCCAATTGTTGGCGGTATCGAAGGGAAGTGACTTCATTTCTCTTACTTCAAGAAAGACGACCGGAGCGGGCCGGCAGCGGATCGTCAGGCGCGGTCATTTGGAATTGGCTTTGGCTGGGGGCCATTGCGCTCGATCGAGATGAACCAACTGCCGATGCCTGCACCGGCGGCGAAATCATAGATGATGTCACGGTAAAACGAGGTAAATGAGCAGAGTTCGACGACCTCGCAAACTACCGGAGCGAGGATCACAAACAGACATGCGCAGAAAATGGCACACGCTCGGTAATAGCCAAAGCGAGCAATGAGGGGTTTCCAAACCCAAACGGACGCCGCCACCGCGAAGCCAAACCATCCGGCAAAGATCGCCACGACGATCAAAATCTGGGAGGTGGACGCCGAATGCATCCTTTCACGCAAATGAAGTCCCAAGATCATGAAACCGCCCAGCAGGATCAATGTCCTTTTGTCGATTTTCATGCGGCTAGTTTCGGCAACCGTCCTGCCAGGTCAACGCCACAAATCCCACCTCGTGCCCAAGCTCCTGCTTGGGTACGCGTTTGTCCCGGAAGCTCCGGCTTCCCTGATCAACTGACATCGAAGCAGGAGCTTCGCCGACAGGTGCGTTCCCAAGCTGGAGCTTGGGAACGAGGAGGAGGAGGAGGTATCGAAACCGGTTCTCATACAGCGAGTGCCTTCAACTGCCCGGCAACGGCTGGATCAGGGGCACGCTCTGCGAGAAGTTGCGCGGTCTCTGCCCGAAAGCTTTCTGATCCTCCCCCACCTCATCGCGGGTTAGTTGGCCGAGTGCACAGGGAAAAAGCCGAGGGCGAAGAAACGCGTGATGACGGAGGCGAAGGCGATGCCGAGCACGAGGAGCCATCCCCGCCAACGAAGCCAAAGCGTGCGGAACCCGGAAAACTGGGCGAAAATATCGGCGATATACGCGCCGCAGTAGCAGGCGTTGGCGAGCACTGCGAGGAGAAACAGAATGAGAACGCCGTCCAGGGTGAACGTCGAACGCGACTCCGGGAGGCCCGCGAGGAAGTAACCAATGACGATGAGCGCCAGAGCAGCGTTGTAGATGAGGCGACGCGGCTCCCAGTAACGAATGGCGTCCGTCACCATCTCACGGAAGGACGCACGTGCCGGTCCGGGAGACCGTGCAGGCAGGGTATCTGCGGCACTGGTGGGCGTGCTGGTTTCGGGTTCGTTCATCGGATGCGTGGAGCGACGCCTAACATCGCATGAGACCGGCCAGGAAAGGAGAAATTCATCGTTGGAGGTTCGGGGGATTGCAGACCACGCGGACAGGCTGGGATGAAAGATCGTGTCGTCGCAAGGGAAAAGGAACGGCCGAAGAGTCGTTCATGCGCAGCGAGGCAAACGAAGCGGGCGACTGGGAGCGGCGACTTCCCAGTCGCTGAACGAATCCCAGGCGCGCAGCGCCGCTCTTTTCGGGCGTCGCTCCGCGACACAGGGTCCTTTCTCGGAAGTCGCCCCTCCCAGTCGCCCGTGGGACGCATCGCGCTCCATCGGACCGTTCAGAACCGAAATGCCGGAAGTAATACAGATGCCAGTGGTGCGACGTCGCTTGGCGAACGGTCCGCGTCGACGCAAGTCTACGTAAGGAAACGCCCCCCAGCGAGGCGTCCGGGCACGCGCGGTGATGCGAAAATGGAGTACTATGGCTCGCCACCGAAAATTCTCGATTCGTCACACCGCTCAGGGAGCGTGTTCCGTCGAGGAGGAAGGGCTGCGGGAAGTCCGGCAATTCTCCGACGTCAAAGACGCGCTTGGGTTCATTCGGGCTCAGCGCTCCGGAGGAAAGCCCGCCCGGCTGTCGTTCTTCGATTCCGATGGAAAACTGCTCTTCCAGGAGGAGCACTGAGCGGGTGGGATTGAAACTGAAAAGCCCGTTCTGGCCGTCCCGCGCCCGAGCGCAGCCGGGCGCTCTGCCCCGAGCTGCGCCATGATGGCGAGGTTTTCCCGCAACCTCGCTTCGGGCTTCAGCTTCTCCTCACTCCGCAGCCTCACCTTGATCCAAGGTGCCTGGCACTCCTGAATCAAAACCGCCGATGGTTTTAGGCGCTTCCGGTAGCGGCCATCTACGGTGTTTGATGGGGACTCGCGCGCAGCGAATAGGCTCAAAGCGTAATCGTCTCCTCCTGCTCCTTGCTCTCCGCCATCGAGTAGGACTGTTCCGAACCTTTCCACCGGACCCGAATGGAGCCGACTTTCTGCCCCCGCTTGAGCTGCAAGCGATACGATTGCATTTGATATCCTTTCACGCGGAAAAACCCCGGCAGGCTCGCTTTCATCGGAATCGGCTTCCCCTTCTCGTCGAAAACGCGGACCTGCACTTCGGCCGCATTGATCGCTGGCATCTCGCTCCCGGTGACGATGTCTACGGTCAAGTTGAGCTGGTAGTCCGCGTCAGGGATCTTGAGAAAATCGCCCAGCGAAAGCGTCGTTGGACAACCATTCACCGCTTTCGCCTTCCACCATTTGTGAATGCCCGAGACCTGGGTAGTCAGCTCCGACTGAGCCGCCGCCGGCGCCAGCCCGGTCAAGGCCATCAAAAGCACCAGAATGTAGAGTCGAGCCATGCCCAGAAACTAAATCCAGACTGTTCGAAGACAAGGCTGCTGAACAACCCGGATCGGACAGTTATCGCTCCAGGGGCGAGGGACCGGTGACCAGATATCGTTCCCACGGGGGCTGGGAGAGCCGCTTATGCCGGGCGTACTTCATTCTTTCCGTTTCCTCCGCATCGCCGACAAAGGCCCCGTCGGCGTCGCAGTTTTCATAACCCCACCACGCGCGCAGCTTTCCGCTTTCCTCGAGATGAAAGCGGCACCGGCCCCAAAGCGGCCTCCCCTCCGCCCGAAATTGCGCCCGCATTTTTCCGATGATGTCGTCATTATTGCTGAACCGATTCATGTATTACGAACGTCCGCCCGCCGCCGGGACGTACTCGCCGGAATAAGAACTGCCGCCCGTCGCGAAAAAACTCGCTTCGCAGCTCGCGGACCGAATGGCCACGTGGGCTTCCTTGCGCAGGCCCGCGGCGATTTGTTCGTAGTACGCTTCGATGCCCTCGATCAAGCCGCCGCGCGGTTCGCCGCTCCCGGCCAGAGTCGCCGGCGGCTGAAGTCAGAACGCTCCTGCGCGTTCCCCATCTTCCTCGCGGAAGCTTCCCTCAAAGTTGGGAATCGCGCCGGAGCGCGCCCCTCCGGTGTTCCTCCCCCTCGTCCCAAAGTGGCTTAGGGGAACGCACTCGCGTGGTGGAAGCTCGGCTGCGCGGCAGGGGCGGGAAAAAAACCCGCCGCGCGGCCTCGCCCATTCCGAACCCTTTCGAGAACGAGCGCGGGAATGAGGCGCTGCGCGCCGTGCGGAGTTTGCCGGCCCCGCCACGAAGCGCAGCTTCTGCCCGGTAAGTGCGTTCTCAAAGCCCCACTTCGGGAACGAGGGCGGCGTCCCAGCCTGAGCATTACCCACATCTCGAAAAGGCAGTTGAGGAGTCCGCGAATCTCCTCTTTGCAGGAAGCTTCAAAAGATGTGGGTAATGCTAAGGTCCCAGCGGGCCAGGAAAGAAACTCCTGACGAACACCGCAGCGTTGCAGGCTGGTGTTAGGCTCCGATGACGTGTATGACCTGGTCCATGCCGCTTCAGAACAGAGCTCAATTGATCGTGCAAGGGGGGCAGCCCAGACCCCTCGAAGAAAATGAGATCACCATTGGTCGCGCCGCGGACAACCGGATCGTGTTGGATGACCCGACCATTTCGGCCTACCACGCGGTCATCTTGCAGCAGGAGGGAAGGTTCATTGTTCGAGATCTGAACTCATCGAACGGCCTGAAGGTGAATGGCACCCGGGTCAGCGAGGCGCCACTGGCCAGCCGCGACCAGGTCAAGTTCGGCGCCGTGGAGTGCCTCTTTCAAGCGGCTTCCGAAGAACTCCCGCAGACGGCCCAATCGCCACCGGTTCGAGACAGTCGCTCCCGGTTCAAAATCTTTCTCCATCATCTCTTCTCCGGCCCCTCCTGGATTTGCCCGTTCTGCGGGAGTAGCAACCTGAAGACCGTTCCCGCGAAAGCCCGGATTTCCATCAGCGGCGATCGCATTTGCCGGGGCTGCGAAGCCTCCTGGGCGCCGCCCATGCCCAAGTGGGCCGCAACCGTGATGCTGGTCTTGTTTCTGACCGGCTTGGGAATATCCGTGACCCTGCGGACCCGAGTTTTCTACCCGAACACCGCGGCCTGGAGTTTGAAATGGTTCGACTCGGAAGGCACCGAGGAAGATCAGCGCTTCAACGGATGGGAGAAGACTTGCGCCGGAGGAGCGTTGGCCTGTTTTCCGTTCCTCTTGGGATTCGCCGGGAAATTGAAAGTTCACCAGCGGCCGAAGAATGCCCGCGAGCGAATCCCGCCATCCGGCGCGAAGTGAGTTGCGCCGCGGAGCGCTGGGTGCAGCTCTCTCCCATCACGCGATAGCCGCCATGCGATGGCGCCTTGGATCGTCGATTCTCCTCGTTTGGGAACGCACTTGCGTGGCGGAAGCTCTGCTTCGCGGCAAGGGGCGAAAAGAGCCAGCCGCGCGGCCGCGCCCATTTCGGACTCTTGCGCGAACGAGCGCGGAAATGAGGCGCTGACGCGCGGTGCAGAGCTTCACTTCCCCTCTCGTTCCCAAAGTGGGGCTTTGGGAACGCACTTGCGTGGCGGAAGCTCTGCTTCGCGGCAAGGGGCGGGAAAAAGCCAGCCGCGCGGCCGCGCCCATTCCGCACTCTTTCGCGAACAAGCACGGAAATGAGGCGCTGACGCGCGGTAGAACTTGCCGGCCCCCGACCACAAAACGGAGTTCTGCCCGGTCAGTGCGTTCCCAAAGCCCCACTTTGGGAACGAGGACGGAAAACCTCCGCCGGCACCGTCATCCGCGGGAGAATCCTCCGCCCCTCCCGGGGCGGGTTCGGGAGAGGGTGCGGTTCCGGTGGCTACGCCGGCTAAATTCCATTGTCCCTCCGGAACAGGCGACGGAGCTGAGACGCCATGCAACATCTAACATCTTCTCCGGCGACAGCCCCGGCGTTCACGGAGCGGCACTACGGCGGTCCAACCCCTCCAGGGCACAATATTCTTGATTGACCCTTTTCCTCCTTCTTTCCGTCATGTTCCGCAAAGCACAGAAAGACTGGTTTGCGAAAATTCATTGTCGCCAAGCATTTCGACCATCTTCTTGAGAGATGAAGCGATCGACCATCCGTTGTCTTCATCAAATGGGTCCGAAGGATCGGTCGCATTGTAAATGACTCTGGCGACGAGAAAGGCCATGGTCAAACTGATGAGAAGTAGATTCTGCTCGACCGATCTAATGCGTATTTGGCTCAACTCGCGGGCTTGATTCCTCGCTATAGAATTCGCGTCATACGCAGTTTTCCATTCCTGGGGATTTTTCGCGATATACAAGATACGCTCGATTGAAGGACACTCAATACTCGCCCGCGCAACAACCGTGCCCAAAATATTCGCCGCCCATTCGACCCGGGCTTCACGCGACAGGTCTTCGAAAATCAACCGACCCGCTTCTTGTGTTCGATTGGCCTTCCACAACTGCGTGACTTTATTTCTGAGTTCGCCATCCTTATTTGGCATTTTATCTTAAATTCTCGTATCCGCGTACTTCGTAGATCAGTACTTTTTTGGAGTAAAGCGAATGTATGGCGCGCGGGTGTCTTTCAAATGTGTGCTGTATTTCGGATCAGCGCTACCGGCGCCATTGCCGACGTCTTTTAACTCGTCGACTATGTCGTCCGACGCAGGATGCCTCGCATCAAACTTAAAATCAATATCGCTTCGTTGTGTCCCGGGATCGTGCCCGACAGGGAGATCCGTATCAATGTTGTTGCCCTCTCCTCTTGCGCGACTCCCCACGACGTCAATCTCAACGTCGTATCTATCAGCGATATTTTGAATCTCGTCTATTTCTTGAGGAGTCAGCCCACCACACGCATTGTGACTTAACACCCTCTCATTTCCCACGAAGTAACAATGGTCAGCCTCGACCTCAATATTGTAAACCCGATGCATCCCCGGGATCTTTTCAACAGATGATAGGCGAAGGGAACCCGACTCGGTTTTCAGCAACTCGCCCTTTTGCAAACGGCCCGCGCTGACCCACGCATGTCTCGTCTCGGAATAGAGTCGATGGCTCTGGGTCGGCGAGAGAGTCCCTGCGGTACCTTCGAAATGAAGCTGCAGAACAGAACTGTTCAACCGGGTGATCGTTCCGGTAACCACCCGCCCTACTCCGGCCCGGATTGTCGGACACGATTCAATCGCATCCACTCGCGCCCATCCGCTGAAACCGATTTCCGGAATATTCAACCAGATCTCCGAACCAATCTCCGCCTTCTCTTCCTTCAGCCATTGCATGGACCGCAGGAATGCCAGGTCCATGCCATCGCTTGATCCGTCTACATTTGCGGCTTTGAGCCTAACGAGACGCCAGTTCTGTGGGTCAACCCCCGTCGCACTCTCTTGATGTGCGTGGTCGGTCGTGATCACGCGATCTCCAAGATGCACTTGTTCGATCGGCCGTTCGCCACTGTTCTCCTCAATGGGAGTACCGGGAAGAAAACATCCTCCACCGAGGCGAAACGGAACGAAATCCGCCAATGTACCCAGCGCCACCGCGAGGTCGATCCACTGGGCCACTTGCGCTTCGGACATCGGCTGGACGCCGGAATCGCAGCCGTCCCAGGCATCTTCGATTTCCTGGAGGTGGTCGATAAACAGCTGGCGCTCCAGGCCGTACATGATCCCTCCGATGACGAAGGTGCCGAGGAAATACAGGCCCGAGGGGTCGGTCAGGTTGGTCGGGCTATTTCCTGCATAGCCGTAAAGGTTCATCCCACCGCGCTCGCGGATCGGGTCGCGGCTCAGCCACCGGCCCTGGTCGGTCTGGTAAAAGCGGTAGGGCGCACCGAGCAGTTCCAGGTTGGTAAACTGAAACTCCTGATGTCCGGTAAAGCCAAAGTCACTCCCGACCGCGTTCATGCCGGTGACCTGATTCGGAGACCGCTGCCCATAGATATCGTAGTCGTAACGGGCGCGCAGAATCCCGGTGGAGTCGGTCAATTCCCGCACGCTGCCCAGGTGATCCTGCGTCGAGTAGTAGGCGGTCCCTCCCAGTTGCTCTCCCTGGCTGAAGAAACGCTTGGTCACGTTGTTCAGCGCATCCCGCTCTTCACACAGTTCCAGGCCGTCCCAGATCCAGTGACAAGTCTCAGTCCCATTGACTTTCTTTCTGACCCGGCGACCCTGGCCATCGTAATCGAAGGTCGTAACCGTGGTTCCTTGAGTTACGCTGATCAGGCGATTCGCGGCGTCCCATCCGTAGGTCGCGATCGGGCTCCCGGAGGGGCCGACGGAGGTGGTGTTACCGTTGAAATCGTAGCTGTAGGCCCGGCCGGTCACCAAGTCCGGCGTGATATCCGCGTAGTTGTCGGTGACATGGCTCTCCGAGTCGGTGGCCACGATGTGCACGCGCGTGGTCGTATTGGCCGACACGTTCGCATACCCTTGGAATTTGGTGTTCGTGCTGTCCATTGCCGCCGGATTTCCTCCGACGGTGACGGTCGATGCCCGATTCACCGAACCCGCAAAGCGCATCAACCCACCCCCGCTGGTCTGGGAAAGCTGATTCGTGGAGTTGAACTGCGCGGTGCTCAAGACGTTGCCGCTCTGCGTGGTGACACGATTTCCCGCCGGGTCATACCGGTAGGCCTGGTCCGAAACGATGCCGGAGGTGCCGGTATCCGACAAAGTCGCCGCGGTGAGCTGATCCGCCGGGTCGTAGCCAAACACGTATTGCCGCGGATTCGCGAGCCCCGGGTTGTTCAGCGTCCAGCTCTGGATCGAGCCGTCACCGTTGTAGGTGTAATCAAACTGGGAAATCAAATTTCCCCCGCTATCTTGATTCTTGATCTGCTGTAACCGCTGGTCGCCGAGATTGTCGTAGTAATGATACTGGACGATTTGCCCGTTTGGATAAGAGATGTTGTCCAGCCGTTCCGTCGCATTGACGTAGGCAAAGTTGAATGTCCCCAGGAGGTCCGTCACGCTGCTCACCCGGCCGAGGTCGTCGTACAAGACCGAGGCCGCATTCGCCGCTCCGTCGATGGAGCGGCCATTGATCCGGCCGAGTTCGTCGTAGGTATAGCTGACGGTGTCGTTTGCCCAAAGACCGCCCACCGTGGCCAGCTTGCCGGCGCCGAGTTGCGGGGGCACGGTGATCGGGTTGTAGCCATACTGCGTGGTGCCCACGCCGTCGGTCGTGCTCGCGATTCGCGGAAAGACCGTGTCGTAGGTATAGCTCACGCCCGGCGTTGGCGGGGTCAAAGCACCACCGGAAGCATTGGTGTAGGTGATCTGCTTGAGCGAGTTATCGATGCTGTACTGGTAATTTTTCTGCTGTCCTTTGGCATCGAGAGCCGATTTCAACCGGCTGGTGGTGTTCTCGTATTTGTACGTTTCCGTCGTGCCGTCCGGATAGGTCTTCTGAATGATCCGGCGCTGCTCGTCGCGCATCCAGGAGGTGCGGTTTCCCGCGGGGTCGATGATCGCCTCGAGAGAACCGCAGGCGCACCACTGGTACTGCGTGATGCGGCTGAGCGGATCGAGGACAACCGCCACGCGGCGCATATTGTCGTGAATCGTTTCCGTCCAGCGCCCCATCCGGTCCTGGTGCCATTGCGGATCCAGACGATCGTAGGTGGTGTGTTCGGTGGTGCCATCCGGGTAGGTCACCGTGGCCACGCGATTCAAGGTCTTCGCCGGCACGCCGTCGATGGCGTCGTAAGTCACGGTGACGACATAGCCTTCGGAATCGGTAAATTGATACGGCCGGCCGAATCCGTCGAATTTCACGTGCGCGGTGGCGCCCGCGACAGGACCGGTGATATCCTTTAAATACCCGTCCGTCAGTCCGTCGCTGTCTTGATCGCGATCGTAGGTGAACGTGGTCGTTTTGTTTTTCGCATCGGTCATCGTGAGGACCTGGCCGTAACTATTGTAGGTGCAATGAGTCGTCTGGCCGGAGGCATCCGTGGCCGCCGTGACCAGGTGCTTTCCACCGGTATCATAGGTGAACGAGGCGAGGAGATCCGCGTTGGCGTTGAAACTATCGGTGCTCGGCCCCGCGGGGTCCTCTTGATAAGCAGCGGTCAGATCGATCCCATTCGTCGCGTAGCTGAAAGTCGCCGTGCGAGAGGGAGTCGTGGCGTTACCGGGGGAGATGATTTTGGCCAGCTTTCCATTCCCGTTGTAGGTCATCTGGGTCAGCTGTGTGCTGCCATCATCCAGGACGCGCGCGATCATGCTGGGCTGGTTATTATTGCTGGATGTATAGCCGTTGGTCTGCCCCGGATAGTTGTAGTACACCCGGCTCTCGTAGGCGCGCTTCTCGCTCTCGAGGATGTCCGACATCGAGGAGAGATCCGACGTGTGCAGGAAATGATAGAGGTGCGCCTTGCTGTAGTCTCCCGGCGCCTGCATATAAGCCTTCTTGTCCCAGTAGTAGGTCGTCCGGTACTGGTTATATCCCGGCTGGGTCAACAAACCGGTGGCCGAGGGCACCGTGCTGCCGGAGTCCGGCGGGATCATGTTATACTTGAACTGGACAAACTCATTGCCGCCCTCCGGATCGGTGACCAGAAGCGTCCGGTCTGGTCCGCTATCGTTGGAAACAAAAGTGGTGTTTCCGTAGGGGGTCGTGAGGGTGCTGATGAAATCACCGGCACCGTAGGTGAACTGTGAGGTGCCCCCCCCCATGTCGGTGGTTTGAGAAAGCCGCCCTTCCCCATCATAAGCGAGCGAAGCCGAACGCCCGAAAGGATCCGTGACCGACGCGACCCGATAGAAATCGCCATTGACCGCCGCGGGATCGTTGCTCACGTAAGCCAGCGTCGTCACCTGGCCCAGCGAATCCGTGACGGAGAGCAGGCGAAACGTCGCCGGGTCGTAGGTATACGTCAGGGCGTTCCCCGCCGGATCGTCGTATTCCGTCATGTAAATCTTTCGCGGGGTAGAGTTATCGGCGAGGCCGAAGACCTGGCGGGAGCCATCCGCGAAGGACTTCACGTAAGAAGTAGCCGAGGTGCGCTGCAGAATGCACTGGGTCAACGCCTGGGAGGCGAAGCTCCCGGTATTGGCGCCGGTGCTGGTGTAACCCGTGTAAGCCAGAACGCCGCCGCCGGGACCGTAAGTGAGTGTCTTGGCATTGTTGGGATCATCCACCACGAAACTGACCCAGTTGAAATTCCATTGGGCCCCGAGGTTCGGATAGTTCGGCGTCGAGGACGGGGCGATATCCCGCTGGCTATAGGAGGCCGTAAATTCAATCGCCGGGCCGTGCGGCGGGCTGTAAAAGAGCGGCGTGTCGCTCAGGGTGAGATTGACCCGGGATGGGTCGATGGCATAACCGGCCATCGCATGATTTTTGCAGTTTTTGCAACTGATGATCGGCCCGGTGCAGGGCGGCGTGGGCGGGGTATGGGGAGCGACGGCGCCTTTTCCCCAGACATTCGCGCCCTCTGCCTCACTAACCTTTTGCCACCCTTTCGGCAGTTCGCCGGCGCGGACGAGAAAATAGCCCGACGCTTCCTTGTCGAGGGTTTGTTTGCTAACCGCGAAGTCCTCGCTGAAGGTCGGATCCTGAACCTCATACTGGCCCGATTCGAACCGCTTCGTGAGCGCCGCAAAATGGCCGACCTTCCAATTGACAATACTCGGAAGAATCACCGGCGCCCCGGGCGAGCGTTTGGCCATCTGCAGCTCGAGCCCGATACTTTTGGCGAACGCTTTGACCTGGGTCAGGGAAGTTCCGTGCTCCGTGCAAACCGAATCAAAGACGGCGGTCGGGACCGGCTTGCCAGGGTTCACTACGCCCCACAGTTTTCCCGCAGCCATCGGTCCGCAGCGGAACGATTTCGTCGGCTCGTTTTCCTCCAGGTAGAGACTTTGCCGTGCTTCGGCGATCTTTTCCACCGAAGGTCCGCGCACATGGCGGTCATCGGCGATGGCCAGCATGGCCTTCAGCTCTTTTACCCGGCCGATCCGGGCGGTCAGTTCGATCCATTGCCCCAGCGCCCGGTCCACGATCATTTTCCGGGTGGCCCCTTTTTCATCCTTGCCCGTTTCCCAAGCCGCCCGCCAGTCGGCCAACGCCTCCGACCAATCGCAACCGGCCCGGGCGATGATCCCCAGGTTGGTCAAAAGCGAGACGCTCCAGGGCGACTGGGGATGGGCGGCCAGGAAGGCCTTCAAGGGCTGAACGTGATCCGCCGTCGGTTGGTGCGAGAACTCAAGAATCGCCGCGGCCAACGCCTGGTTCTCCCCGGGCGAAGTCTTGCCCCCGATCGGCAGCAGGGGCTCGGCAAACAGCCGGCACCGGCCGAGTTCGGCGTCCGATGGATTCGCACTGAAGCCGATCGCCGGCACCTCCCGGCCAACGACGGGCCGGGTGGTATTGACCGTGGCCGTCACCGGAGGCGGCGGTGCGGCATGGGGACGTGGAGCAGCGGCCGGTTGGGAGGTGGCCTCGTCCGCGGCGGGACTGGGAGACGTAGCCGCCCAGAGCGGGACTGGGGTGAGGGTCATCAATTGCGTGACGACGAGGGCTGCCGAAATCAACCGATAGAGCGGCGAGACAGGGCGATAAGACGACGAACGCATAAGTGAGATAGATAGGGATTCTGGAAGAGTTACTCAGTGCAGGACGACACCTGCCGGCGAGGTGAGGGTAATGACCGGTACTCCCGAACCAGGCTGCAGCGGATTGGTGCCCGGCGGACCGTTGGGATCGGGATACAAAGGAGTCGGATACAGCGGCAGGAGCCCCTGAGTGTAGGCAGCGCCATCATTGACCGTGCCGCCGTAAGTATAGGCGTTGAGCGGATTGAGGCCTAACTGCAGCTCCTGCCCGGTAGTCAACCCATCGCCATCGGGGTCCAAACCGCTCAGGAAATATTTGATCGCGAAGTATTGCTGCCAGGCCTGGCGTTCCTGGGTGGTCAGGGCGCGGTTGTAGACCACCAGTTCGGCGATGTCTCCGGTGAACCCGGAGCCACTCACATTCATCCCCAGTCCCGGGGCGGCCGGGAAACTGAAGGTATTCGAAGTGGAGCTAAACAAGGGCGCCCCGTCGATCCAGCTCTGCCAATGGCCAGCCTGGCTGGAGACATCGTAGACATGGAACTTCGTGATATCCGCAGCGGGATTGCCTTCGTTGAACTGGCTGGTGGTGCCGAAGCTTTCATACACATTCCCATTCGGATTGGAGTACCACGAAGCATTGCCACCGAAGTTCCACAGGCCGCTGCTGTTGACCGTTCTCGAGTTGGCGCGCAACACCACCAGGGCCTCGGCGGCGGTCGCGGTCGCGGCCCCCATGAAGTCCGGGAGGTTTACGAGTTGCCCGTAGCCGACGAAGGGAATGACAATGTTCCCGTTGAAGCGCAGGACCGGTTTCCCGTTGAGCACATTTTGCATCAAAAGGGGCCTCAACGTGAAGGTCGGCTGCCAGCCATCGTTGTCATTGCCGCTGTAGTCCGGCAGGTAGGCTATCGGCGTCACCACGACGCCGTCACCCATGATCCACAATTTCATGCCGCTGGTGGGCAGCGAAGCCACCGCGGGCATATTCCACTGCAAGGTGGCCGCCGGGCACAAGGCGCTCGCCCCGTAACTGTTGTAGGCCTGCACCTGGTAAGTATAACTATTGGCACTGCTCACCGAGTTATCGATGAACGTCTTTACCCCTTCCAGCGTGGTGACGAGGACGGGATCGCTGGTCCCCTGCTGGCGCCACAGCGAGAAGTAAGTGGACGAGTTGGTCACCGGTTCATTCCACGTGACCATGGCGCTATTGCCATTCAGGGCCACGGCGCTCAACCCAGTCGGCGTGACCGGCGCGGCTTCCAGGGCGTATTTCTGGGTGAGATAGGAGAGGATGCCCTTGCGTTCGACGCTGCTCAGCGGGCGGTTGTAGACGACGATCTCGGCGATGTCTCCGGCGAAGCCGTTGTTGGCCAGATTGTTCCCGATGGTCGGAGTCGCCGTGAAGGAGGGCGTCGTGTTGGCCGTCGACTGGAAGAGCGGAATGCCATCGATCCAGCTCTGCCACAGCCCCGGCTGGCTGCAGACTTCATAGACATGAAACTGGGTGATATCCTGCGACGGAATCCCCTCATTCATCTGGGTCGTGGTGCCGAAATTATCCGCGATGTTGCCATTCGGGTCCGCGTAATAGGCATAGTTCGCCGTCCCAAAATTCCACGGGGCGCTGGAATTGCCGGTCACGGAGGAGGCCCGGAGGACGATGACCGCTTCCGCGGCCGTGGCCGTGGCGGCATGGAGCACATCCGGCAGGCCCAGGACCTGGATGTTCCAGGTGGCCTGCCCGTTCCCGAGGAAATGCAGGGCGGGTTTGCCGTTGGCGGCATTTTGCAGGAGCGTGGGTTGGGCGATGGCCGTCTGCTGTTGAGCATCGTTCCCATTGCCGCTGTAGTCGGTCAAATAACCTACGGGCGATTCCCAGGCGCCGTCAGCCATGAGCCACAGCGCGATCCCCGAGAGCGGCATCGTGCCACCTTCCATCATCGGCGTCGCCACGCCGGTCGCCTCGGAATAGTCGCTGCGTCCCGTCAGGTTGGCCGCGTAGACCCGATAATAGTACTGCTGGCCGGCCACCACGGTGGTGTCGATGTAACTGCCGGCGTTTTGCACGGTGGCCAGGGTGGTATAAGTTCCGCCGCTGCCCGTCTTACGTTCGATGACATAGGAGACTTCGTTGTTGTTCGCTGACCAATCCCAGGTGATCAGGGTTTGCGCGGAGTTCAATTGCACCGCCGCGACAGTGGCCGGCACGGCCGGCGATGGGACCAGCGCATATTTCTGGTTGAGATAGGTCAACATCCCCTGCCGCTCGTCGGTGCTGAGCGGGCGATTGAAAATGACCACTTCGGCGATGTCCCCGATGAAACCCGTATTGGCCGCATTGGCCCCGATCACCGGACCGAGGGAAAACTGGAGAGTATTGGGAGTCTTCCGGAGTTGCGGGACACCGTTGATCCAGCTCTGCCACAGGCCGGTTTGCGCGCACACTTCATACACGTGGAATTGGGTCAGATCCTGCGCCGGTTTCCAGGCGTAAACCCCATTGCCTCCGTTCGTGCCCGCCGCATCGTAAATGGAGCCATTTGGGTGTGGATAGTAAGTCGGGTTCACCGGATTGCCCAAGTCCCAGAGGCCACTCACCACGCCGGGGGGCGGGGTCGACCTCACGACCGCGAAAGCATGGACGGCACTGGCCCCAGTCAAAAAATTCGTGGGCAGACCGATCGCCGTAGGAATATAGGCCGCGCCGGTAAAATGGAGGACGGGCTTGCCGTTGACGATATTGGGAATCACGAGGGGCCGCTGCGGTGGGTTGGTGGACCACGCATCGTTGCCGGCACCGCTGTAATCGGGGAGATATTGCGTGGGACTTTCCAGCGCGCCATCGGCCATCAGCCACTCCACCATGCCCGCCCGCGGGAAAAGACCGGACGGCGCCACGCTCAAGTTCAAGATGTCCGATGAGACCCAAGAGCTCGGTCCCCGGGTGGTAAGTGTCTGCACTTCATAGACATAGTTACTGGACGGATTCAATCCGCTATCGACGAAACTCTGGGCCGCGGAGTTCGTGGAGACCAGCGTCCAGGCTCCCCCATTTTCCCGCCGCTGGATGTTGTAAGTGATGAGCGCGTCGTTGATCGGCGCCGTCCAACTGACCAGCGCGGTCGTGCCATTCACCGCCTTGACGGTCAAATTCGTCGGGGCCGTAGCTTTCGGGACCACGGCATATCTCTCGGAAAGATAAGTCAAGGCCTGATGCCGCTCGGAGCTGCTCAGGGTGTGGTCGTAAACCAGCACTTCGGCGATCGATCCCAGGAAACAACAATTGGCGCTCGGGATGGCGTTGCAACCGAGATAGGGAGTCAAAGTGAAACCGACGGTATTCGTCTTCGAGACGAAATTCGTCACGCCATCGATCCAGCTTTGCCACAAACCCGGCTTGCTGGCCGCTTCGTAGATATGAAACTGCGTGAGGTCCTGGTTCGGTACGCCTTCGTTGTATTGGACGGTGGTCCCAAAGCTATCGTAAATGGCTCCATTCCGCCAATTGTACGAAGTCAGATCGCTGCTTCCGAAATCCCAGAGTCCCGCATTCGCATCAGTGCTTCCGGCCGAAGCGACGACGATGAAGACTTCTCCGCCAGCCGCCCACGTGTTGAGCGTGGGGATCCCCAAGACCGCATTGCCATCAAAGTTGACCGCCGGCCGGCCGTTAACCAGGTTCTGAAAGAGCGCTGGCTGGTGCCAGTTGGTGACCCATCCCGCGTTGTTGTTTTTCCCGCTCTGGTCGGCCCAGGCCATCACCGCGTTCGTCGGCTGACCGTTCACCACCGCCGTAGTCACACCGCTATCCGCCGCGAGCCAGAGTGTCAGCCCGCTTTCCGGCACGGGTGTGGAATCCTTGAGTAAATGTCCCAAGCTATCCTTCGACGAGACCGTCCCGTAATTCACCGCTCCAAAGTCGAAAGTATAAGTCGACGGATCGTAAGTGCCGGTGAAGAGCGTCGCCCCGCTGCCAATGTTGATGATCTTCGCGGTGCCAGTGGCATCGATCGTCATCCGCGTGCCGCTGCCTTCGTAGACGTCCAGCCCTAGCATCTGCGATTCCCAGCCGATGAACGTCAGCGTCGAGCCATTCCAGGCCAGGCCGGGCGGGCCGTAACTGGGATTCGTCGGCGGCGGGGTGAGGCTGATGAATGTGCCGGAGGGCACATTCGAGAACGTATTGGCGTAATCCCACGCGCCGCTTTGGGAATTCATCGACCAGGTCCAGGTCGGGCTACCGCTGTTCCAGTTCCAGCCGAGCGTCACCGTCGTACTATTGTCCGCGGAAACATAGGGCGCGCCGCCGTAGGTGTTTTGCCCCGTGCCGCCGACCGTATTGCCCGCCCACTGCAACGGGCAAACCACGCCGTTCACATAGAGCTGGGACGGATAAGCATTGGAGACCGGCCAGCCGGAGATGGCGTTGATCAACATTCCTCCGGTCGTCGCGAGATAGAGCTGTGAATTGTAGTTTCCGGAGGCATCCGCAATGACAAACGCGGCGCCCGTCGGAGGGCCGACATATTTTACGCCCCAGTACCCGTCCGGACGCTGAAACGTGTAAGTCGCCGGGTAGGAATTCCCATCCGAGCACAAAATACTGCTGCCGGTTCCCGCCGTGCCAAAAAGCATCATCGCGCCCGTCGGAAGACCAAGTGGATTGCCATTGGCATCCAGCGCAAAGAAATTGTCCAGGGCCACACCGGAGAAGTTGAAATGAGACGTGCCCGGATCGTAAGTGGCCGCGGTTTCCGTTTCTCCATGAATCGCCAGGAGGGTATCATCCTGTGCTAAAAGAACCGAGTAATCTCCGCCTTCATTTCCGGCGTTCCAGTACACGTCTTTGCCATCCCCTGCAGTGTAATAAAATAGGAGCAAGTTGCCGCCCCACGATAGGAACGGGGGGCCATGGGCAGGCGTTCCTCCAGGGGCACTGAAGTTGATCGCGAGATCGTTGGCAATGGCGCCGACCACCCAAGTGTCCGGATTGAACGTCGTCGAAAACGCTTCGCCAGAAGCACTCGTTCCCCACATATAGGACGCTGTCGTCGCACCACTTGCTGCATTGCGTTGAATATCCACGTAGCCCGTAGTCCCCTCGTAGTAGAGGGTATCGGTATAGTATTGACCACCGGCGTCCACTTCCGTGGAGGTCAGATTGTATACCTGACCGTTCAGGTACACTTGCTGCGGGGGATCTAGCGCAAAAATGTTTGGTCCAGGCCAAATATAGGTGGCGTCTATCACCGTGTTATAGTTGCCCCAGCCTTGGGCGTTAGCCAGGGCGCCCGGCATCCAATACCAGGACGGACCAAGGCGGCAATACCCAGAATTTGGTGTCGTGTATGTCACCCAGTATTCAGATGTATCATTATAAAACGGCGTGATGGCATATGATGTTGCCCAGGAGAAGTTGCCATCGTAAACGACATACGGGTCCGCTCCGATGAATTCGTCACGGCTCAGCACCACGACTGGATCGCTCGGAATGCCAAAGATGTCGAAGCCATCTGAAAGGAAATAACCGTGCCAGGCATCCCCTTGCTGATAGTCGAACCCCGGGCCGTAATAGTGACCGCTGCTATCCATTAATATTTCGGTTTGATTGACCCAAACGTAATCACCGGTCGAATATATCGCCCAGTAATAGTCGTCATAGCCTCCGTCTGGCCCGGTTGCGGTGTATTGATAATAGTAGATCGTTCCGTCGTGAACAATGCAGCCCGCTCCGGGGTTAACATACTGAGCGTGGCCTACAGCCTCAAAGACGCGGAAAATCGCGCTCGCGAAGAGCAACGCAAAAATGACGCGCCGATTTCTCGGTGCGGAATTGCACGGGAGACGGCTGAAAATGCCGTTGATGAGCATGATGCGAAGGTGTGTTAACGAAGGCCTGAGAGACGAGCGATTGAATTGAGCTTGTAGCCGCCGCCATCCAGATACGCCATTCGCTCGTCCTTCTGAAAGCGCCAGGGGTCCCTTTCTGACAATGGAGAGGCAGACACAGTACAGCCAATGGAGTAAGTTTTTCATAGAGAGACACTTTCATCGAGCCCACAGGGCGCGGTTCGCCGGTGAATAGTCGTGCGTGAAAACCAGGTATGGAGATTTTTAGGCCGGCCAACGACCATCACGTCTTGGGAGATGAGCCACTGACCGCAAAAACATTCTCAATTGTTTCAACGAAAGAATGCGTCGTGAATAGAGCGAATCCCGGGCCGACGTATCAAGAAAAATCATAATGATTCTATCATCCATAAATACAGGTAAGGATAATACTTACGTATTCCCACGCGGGTTAGTAAACGGGAGTGAATCTTACTCGGTTTTGAAGGTGTGACTTACTAGGTTGATTTCTAAGTTTCTTCCCGGTGGAGCTTTTGAGTTCGCTTCCTAAGTGACTTGATAAGGACGCTACCGCTACATGCGTACACGCCAACTCCCACGCAACTCGCTCCAGTATTTCCTTCTCTGCGCCTCTGCGTCTCTGCGTTTAAAACTCCCCCACTCCCCTCACCGGCCAATGACGCTCCGCCGCGTGATACACCCCTTCGGGATAATGATCGAAGCGCACGCATCCTCCCCGCCCAGCGTCCCGCTCAGACACACCGCGCGTTTCGTCTCGCGGACCAGGTAACCCACCGACACGCACGGCTGCGGATCGGCGTCGATGTCCGCGACCTCTTTCCAGTAATCCAGCGTCGCCGCGTCCGCCCATTC
>Ga0207667_10002533_pt1 | contig 22752 bp, 21 predicted proteins | sample KBSCornC52_FD_184301 | JGI IMG/M metagenome (GOLD analysis project Ga0207667, IMG submission 184301) | Corn rhizosphere microbial communities from Kellogg Biological Station, Michigan, USA - KBS Corn C5-2 (SPAdes) (version 2) | ecosystem: Host-associated > Plants > Roots > Rhizosphere > Soil ...
CTACGACCAGGGAGCGCGCATCCCCAACTTCAACGACGGCTTCCTCGGTGCCGCCCCCGACGTGGGCGCGGCCGAGGCCGGGGCGCCGGCCATGAAGTTCGGCATCGCCGCGGCGGGCGCCACCCCCGACACCACCGGCACCACCACGACGGCGACGGGAGGCACGGGCACGACGGGTACCGGCGGCACCGGATCGACCGGCACGACGACCACCGGCACGACCTCCACCACGACCGGCAACCCCCTCGCTCGCGGGTCGAGCATCGCCATGCCGCCGCGCCGGACGATCCAGGGCTCGGCCACCTCGGCCACGTCCTCCGCGAGCGCGGCGGGAGCGTCGCCGGTCTCCAGCACGATGGACTCGTCCAGCTACACGATCGCGTCCGGCCAGGCGGTGACCTTCACCGCCCGCGTCATGGGCAACTCCGGCGCGCCGACCGGGACGGTGACCTTCAAGGCGAGCGGGAATCCCATCGCGGGATGCGGCGCCGTGCCGGTCTCCGGCAGCCAGGCGGCCTGCACCACCCGCGCGCTCGGCGGTGGAACGTACGCGATCACCGGGCTCTACTCCGGCGACGCCACGTACTCGGGAGCCGTCGCCGGGCCGATCACCCAGACCGTCACGGGCACGGCCGCGTCCACGTCCGCGAGCTACGGCCTCACCATGGACTCGTCCGCGTACGTGGCGAGCGCGGGGCAAGCCGTGACGTTCACCGTCGTGGTGACAGGACCCGTCACGCCCACCGGGACGGTCGATTTCCAGGACAACGGGACGACGATCTCCGGATGCGCCGGCGTGGCGCTTTCCGGCGGGGTGGCGCACTGCACGGTGAGCTCGCTCGCGCGAGGCTCCCACCCGATCCGCGGCTGGTACTCCGGCGATGCGAGCAACAGCGCCGGGATCGCGGGCCCGATCACGGAGATGATCCAGTAACCTCGATGCTCGCGCGAAAGCCCCGGCCGCGGCCGGGGCTTTTTTTTCAGCGGCCGGCGGCAACTCCCAGGCCGAACCGGCCCAGGCTGAAGTAGAGGGTCGCGCCTTCCCCCTCGCGAGCCTCGGCGTGGATCTCGCCGCCGTGGCGCTCGACGATACGCCGTGCCGACGCGAGCCCCAGGCCGTGCCCCTCGAATTGCGTCCCCTCGTGCAGCCGGACGAACGGGGTGAAGAGCCGCCCCGCGCGTGCCATGTCGAAGCCCACGCCGTTGTCGCGCACGTAGAACACGGTTTTCCCGCCGGATCCGAGGACGCCCACCTCGATCCGCGCGTCCGCGCGGTCCCGCGTGTATTTCCACGCGTTGCCGAGGAGCTGGTCGAGCACCGCCGCGACCAGGGCCTCGTCCGCCCAGGCCTCCAGCCCCTCCGCGATCTGGACGCCTACGACGCGCCCGGGATCGCGCGCCTGGAGCTTCGCCGCGGCGCGGCGCGCCACCTGCGTGACATCGACGCGCCTGCGCGCCATGTGCATGCGGCCCGCCCGCGACAAGCCGAGCAAGCCGTCGATCACGGGACTCGAGGCGCCCAAGGTCTTAACCTCCCCTTCAAGTGTGGTTATCTTGCGTTAACACACTTGCGACGTCAATTAACCTTTGCAATACTCCGTCCACGGGCCGACCGAGGCCCCCATCCAATCGAAGGAGCGCACACATGAAGCACACCAAGCCGATGGAATTCCCGAGCGAGCTCGCGCTGGAGATCGCGGAAATCCGGGCCATCGCGGCCGCGGCGGAACCGGAGCTGCGCACGCTGCGGGACGTGGAGATGGGATGGGTGGCCGGGGGCGACGACATCCCCGTCTGGACGCCGCACTGAGGCGGCGCCGGCGCGAGGCGACCGCCCCTAGCGGGTAACCGTCGCCTTCGCGCGAGCCGCGCCTGCCGTGGCGGCCGCCGGTTTCGAAGCACGGCCCGTGGCCGGTTCACGGGTGAGGGGCCGCACGCCCATCGCCTCGAGCTGCTGGCGGGCCGACTCCGCCTCGTTCCACAACGCGTCCGCGGCACGCTGCGCACGCTCCGTGTCCCGGGCGGCGCGCGATGCGTGGAAGAGCGCCACCATCGCGACCTGGCGCACGAGCGGCGCGCGCGCGTTTTCCTGGGAGAGGTCCGCGAGCGCCGCGATGCCGGCGTCGGGATGCCGGTCGAAGGCGTCCTGCAGCGCGCGTATCAGCGCGGCTTCCCGCGCCCCCATCGCCGCCGCTCCCTTCCGCTTGTCGCCCATCGCGCCCGAGACCCGCGCCGCCGCGCCGGAATAGCCCCCGGTCCAGAGGAGGCACGCGACCAGCAGCGCTTCGGAAGGCCCTTCCTGCTGGAGGAGCCGGTCCACGCGGCCGTCATCGTGGAGCGCCTTGCCGTAGGCGAAATCCCCCCGCAGGAGCGCCCGCCAGAGGAGCCGCGCCTGCGCGCGCCGCGCGAGCGCCTTCTCGTCGAGCTCGCCGCCCTTGAGGCGTTGGCCCGCTTCCCACAGGTGCCCGAAAGGCCCGAGGAAGGAGCTCATCACGCCGAGCGCCGTGTAGAGATCCTCCGCGAGGGCCATCTCGCCCACCGTCGCTCCCGCCGTGGCCGGCGGGGTGGCCGGGGCGGCGGCCGGAGCGGCCTCGCGGCGGGTCTCCTCGCGGCGCACGCGGCCCAGGTGCCAGATCACCGCCTCCGTCTTGTTGCGCACGCCGATCGCGCGGTAGAGGTTGTGCAGGTAGACACGCGTGGTGCCCTCGCTGTACCCGAGCTTCCGCGCGACGATGCGCGCCGAAGCGCCTTCCGCCAGGAGCTCCAGCATGAGCTGGTTCCTGGCGTCCAATGCGTTGCCTTTCATACGAACCCCCGGTCTTCCTGCAGCGAGTTGAGAAGCTCCTGGAATCCGCCCATGCCGGCGTCGGATGCCAGGTCCATGCCAAGGTCCTGCGATTCGGTGCGGATCAGCTGGTCGAACACGGCGACGAGTTCGGGATCGAACTGGGTCCCGGCGTGCCGTCGAAGCTCCGCGAGGGCCCCGTCCATCGAGCGGCGCTCGCGCCCGTCGATGCCGGAGACCATCGCGTCGTACGCGTCCGCCACCGCGCAGATGCGCGCGGGGAGCGGGATGAACTTTCCGCCGACGCGCTCCGGATATCCGGCTGCGTCCCAGCGGGCGTGGTGGTAGTGCGCGATCTCGCGCGCGAGGAAGATGCGCGGGTGGCGGTCGTCGCAGAGGATCTCCGCGCCCGCGTCGACGTGGCGGCGCATGGCCGCGCGCTCGCCCTCGTTGAACGGCGTGCGCTTGGCGAGGATCTCCTCCGGCACCGAGAGGAGGCCGATGTCGTGGACCTCGGCGGCCAGCCCGATCTCGAGCGCCTTCAGCGGATCGATCCCCACGGCCGCGGCGAGCGCCTTCGAAAGCGCGCCCACGCGCTTCCCGTGCCGCCCCGTGGCATCCACGCGCAGGACGGCGCTCACGGCGAGGCGATCGAGCGCGCCCCAGGCGTCCGGCTGGACCGGCGGCGGCAACTTGGAGATCAGGCGCGCCCGCGCCTGCTCGCCCTCGTGCTCCGCGGCGCCCTCGCCCGTGCGGCGGATGCCGGCGAGCTCGACGTGCTGGCGCGCGCGCTCGACGGCGGCGCGATGGATGTGGTCCGAGAGCTCGGCCAGGCGCAGGAGCGCCCGCTCGGTGTTTCCCGCCTCCTCCTCCGCACGCATCGCGCAGGCGAGCGTATCGCGCAGCGCCGCGGGGACCTCGCGCGCGCCGGCCACGGCGCGTTCGAGCCGCGTGAGCGCGAGGTCCGTTCGCCCGGTCGCGAGCTCGTAGCTCGCGCGTGCGGTCGACGCCGCGATCACCGCGCGCGGAGTGCCGACCGCCTGCGCGAGCGCGGCGCATTCGCGCACATAAGGCTCGGCGGCCGCGACGCGCCCGGCGGCCACCAGGAGCCACACGACGTTTCGCCGCAACCTGAGGACGCTCATGGGGTCGCGGTCCCGGAATGCCGCCGTCTCCTCCGCGAGCGCCCGGTCCGCGACCGCGAGGCCCTCGCCGTGGCTTCCCACCTGGAGGTGGCTCTTCACGAGGTTCCCCAGGCCGGCATAGCGCGAGTACACGCGTCCCGGCTCGTCCTGCACGAGGTTCACGGCGCGCTGGTAGCAGCGCAGCGCCATCTCGTAGTTGCCGGCGATCCCCATGGCGAGGCCGATGTTGTTCCAGACCCCGCTCGCCTCGATGCGGTCCTCGCCCGCGAGGCGAAGCGCCCGGACATGGAATTCGATGGCGCCCACGACGTCCGCGATATCCGCGGAGAGGAGGCCGCAGGCGGTGGCCGCGCGAAGCTCGAGGAGCGCGTCGCCGGCGGCGGCCGCCTGGGCGAGCACGGCGCGCGCGAGCGCGAGCGCGTCCCCGGAGCGCGCGTTGGCGTGCAGGTGCTTGCAGAAGGAGAGCGCGTCGGCCGCGAGCTCGACGCGTTCCGCCGGCTCCAGCGGCGCGTGCAGCCGCGCGATGACCGGTGCCAGCCGCGCCGCCAGCTCGGCGCGCCCCAGCTCGGCGAGCGTGCGGTCCGCCGCGCGGAGCGAATCCGGGGGCGCGGAGGCGTGCGTCGATTCGGCTGCGGCGGGGCTCATCCGGTGGGTGGGGCGAATCCGGTTTAATCACCGTTAACGCGGGCGATTGTACCGGTCCCGGGCGCCCTTGGCGAGCGGTCCGGATCGCGGGAAATGACGGCCTCGAGCCAGGCCGGCTACGGCTGTAACGGGAAGCGGAGGGATCGAAACAGGGGGATGCTACGAATTCCCGGTCTTCGCCCCGATCTCGCTCCGATGCCCCTCTCCTCCGCCTCCTTCCGGGTCGTCGCGGTCCTCGCCCTGCTCCACCTGTACATCGGGATGCGGCTCCTCGCGCCCTTCGGGCTCCCCGCCCGCCTGGCGGGCGCCGCGACGCTCCTCGCGTGCCTCGCGCTCCTCCCCAAGGGATTCCGCCTCGCCCGCGAGGCGGGACCGCGCGAGATCCTCGCTCGCTGGCTCACGATGGGATTCTTCTCGTGGCTCCTGGTCCTCACGCTCGCGCGCGACGCGACGCTCCTCGCGGCGGGCCTCGCGCTGGGCGCGGGCGCGATGGCGGCGTGGGTCCGCGCTTCCGCGCTCGCCGTGATCGCGGCCACGCCGGCCATCACCGCGATCGGCTTCTTCATGGCGCGGCGCGTGCCGCCCGTGGTGGACATCGACGTGCCCCTCGCCGGGCTCCCGGACGCGCTCCACGGCTTCACCATCGCGCAGATCAGCGACCTCCACGTGGGCCCCACGATCAAGCGCCGCTTCGTGGAGCGGATCGTCGAGCGCGTGAACCGGCTCGAAGCCGACGTCGTGGCGATCACGGGCGACATCGTCGACGGAAGCGTGCACGAGCTCGCGCACCACGCCGAGCCGCTCGGGCGCCTCGCCTCGCGCCACGGGACCTACGTCGTGACGGGAAACCACGAGTACTACTCCGGCGTGCACGGGTGGGTGCGGGAGCTCCGCCGCCTCGGCGCGCACGTCCTGCTGAACGAGCACGTCGTCCTGGACCACGACGGGTCCGCGATCGCGCTCGCGGGCGTGACGGACTGGTCCGGCCGCCATTTCGATCCTTCCCACGCGAGCGATCCGCACGCCGCCGCCGCAGGCGCGCCCGCGCGGGCGCCGCGCATCCTCCTCGCGCACCAGCCGCGATCGGCGCCCGCCGCGCGGGACGCGGGCTTCGACCTCCAGCTTTCCGGCCACACGCACGGCGGGCAGTTCTGGCCCTGGAACCTCTTCGTGCGGCTGCAGCAGCCGTTCACCGCGGGTCTGAACCGCGTGGGCCGCATGTGGCTCTACGTGAACCGGGGGACGGGCTATTGGGGTCCCCCGATGCGCTTCGGGATCCCCTCCGAGATCACGCGGATCCGCCTCGTGAAGGCGGATTGACCTCCGGGCGCGCGCGGGGCGGCACGGGCTCGGAGGCGGCGATGTCGACGGCGCGCACCATGCCCCATTCGTCGACGAGGTCGTCGTCCACCTCGCGCGCGGTCTCGGGAAGGATCGTCCCGCCGAGGCGGCCGATCGACTCGCCGGTCGCGTAGTCGATGGAGCGGCGATCGCGCTTGAGGACGCGGTCGAGGTAGTCGTAGCGGTACACGGTGGCCATGGCGGAGCCCTTTCGCCGGGATTCCCTCATGGATTTCCCGCGCGGCGCATCGTTCGCGCGCCGCCGCCCGAATGCCGTAGTTCGATCGGGCGATTCGCCTCGCGCTAGAACGGCTCCTTGAAGGGCCTCAGGTCCACCTCGTGCGACCATGCCGAGCGGTGCTGGCGATGGAGCTGCCAGTAGGCCTGCGCGAGCGCGTCCAGGGCGAGGAGCCCGTCCGCGCCGCGCTCCCGGGCCACGTCCGGGAAGCGCTCGCGCAGGCGCTCGCCGTCGATGCCGCCGTCGATCACCACGTGGGCCACATGGATCCCCGCCGGGCCGTACTCGCGCGCCATCGCCTGCGCGACCATGCGCAACCCGGCCTTCGCCGCGGCGAACTGCGCGAAGCCGGGACGCCCGCGCAGGCTCGCCGAGGCGCCCGTGAAGACGACGGTGCCGCGGCCGCGCGGAACGAGGCGCCGGGCGGCCTCGCGCCCCACGAGGAAGCCGCCGAAGCAGCCGATCCGCCACGTTTCCTCGAACTCGGCCGCGGAAAGGGTGCGGAAATCGGCCTTGCGGTTGAGGCCCGCGTTGTAGACCACGATCTCCAGCGGCGCGCTCCGCTCGGCACGCTCGAACGCGGCGGCCACGTCCTCCTCGCGGGTCGCGTCGCCTGTCACCGCCTCGGCGCGGCCGCCGGAATCGGCGATCGTCCGGGCCACCGCCTCGACCTTCGCGGCCGTGCGGCCGCACGCGAAGACGTGCAGGCCCTCCGCCGCGAACCGCCGGCAGAGCGCGGCGCCCAGCCCGTGTGCCGCGCCCACGCCGACCACGAGCGCCGTGGCGGCGGGGGCCGATGCGGTGGTGGATCCCATGAGCGCCCGATTCTAGCCTGCGCCGCCGATCGCGGAACCGGATACCCTGTGCGCCTCGCCCTCCTCGGGAAGACCGCCCTTGAAGAAGATCCTCGCCCTCGCCCTCACCCTCGCCCTCGCGGCGCTCGCGATCGCCCTCCCGGCCGCCGCCCAACCCGCGATCGCGATCGTGGGCGCCACGCTCGTGCACCCGGAGCGCGACGGCGACGAAGCGGTCACGCCGGACGCGACGATCGTCGTGCAAGGGACGCACATCCTCGCCGCGGGCCCGTCGCGCTCGACCCCCGTGCCGGCCGGCGCGCGTGTGATCGAGGCGCACGGCAAGTGGATCGTGCCCGGCCTCGTCGACGCGCACGTCCACTTCTTCCAGTCCGGGAACCTCTACACGCGCCCGGACGTCGCCGACTTCAACGCCTGGATGCCCTACGCGAAGGAGGCGGCGAGGAACCGCGCGCGCCTCCCCGCGACGTTCAAGGTGTGGCTCGCGAGCGGCGTCACGAGCGTGGTCGACATCGGCGGGCCGTTCTGGAACTTCGAGGTCCGCGAGGCCGCCGCGAAGACGGCTGCCGCGCCGCGCGTGCACGTGGCGGGACCGCTCATCTCCATGGTCGATCGCCCGCAGCTCGACCTGGGCGACCCGCCGATCATCAAGATCACGTCGGCCGAGGAGGCGCGCGCGCTCGTGCGCCGGGAGCTCGCGCGCAAACCCGACTACATCAAGGTCTGGTACATCCACCGCAAGGACGACGACCTCGCGGCGCAGGAGGCGATCGTGCGCGCGACGGCGCAGGAGGCCCATGCCGCGGGCGTGCGGCTCGCGGTGCACGCGACCGACCTCGCCGTCGCGAAATCGGCGCTGCGCGCCGGCGCGGACTACCTCGTGCACTCCGTGGACGACGCGCCGGTCGACGCCGAGTTCATCGCCCTCGCGCAGCGCAACCACGCGCTCTACTGCCCGACGCTCTTCGTGACGATGGGCTACCGCTACGCGCTCTCCGGCACCTGGAAGCCGACCGAGGCCGAGCGCCGGCTCGCCGACCCGCAGATCCTCGCGGCGATGGGCGACCTCGACCGGATCCCGAAGGAGAAAGTGCCGGAGCGCGTGGCGAAGCTCCTCGCCGCGCCCCCGGAGGTGAAGGCTTCGGAGGTGATGCTCGCCAACCTGCGCGCCGTGCGCGACGCGGGAATCCCCATCGCGATGGGGACCGACGCGGGGAACATCGGCACCCTGCACGGGCCTTCCGTGTTCCGCGAGATGCGCCTCATGGCGCAGGCGGGCCTCTCGCCGCTCGAGGTGCTGCGCGCGGCGACCGTCGGGGGCGCGATGGCCATGGGCATGCAGAAGGAGCTGGGCACGATCGACGCCGGAAAGCTCGCGGACCTGGTGATCCTGGACGCCGATCCCCGCGCCGACGTGGCGAACCTCGAGCGCATCGATCGCGTCATGAAGGACGGGCGGATCTTCGTGCCGACGGAGCTCCTGCGCTCGATCGCGGCGCCCTGACCTTTCAGGAGCGCGGGAGCGCGGCGGTCTCGTGCGCGCGGGGCCAGCACCCGCCTTCGCGTCGGAAAGGGATGACAGCCCCCGTGGAAAACCCGCTACGCGTGGCGGGCGTCGATGCGGTCCAGCGCCTCGCCGATCGCCTGGGCGTCCGACGGCCGCACGAGCCGGGCCACTTCCGAGCCGTCGCGCAGGAACACGAGGGTGGGCCAGAGCTTCACGCGGAACGAGCGGCCGAGGCGGCGCCCGCTCGCGTCGTGCACCTTGATGTGGCGCACGTCCGGGTGCCCGGCGAGCGCCCGCTCGAGGAGCGGCTCCGCCGCGCGGCAGTAGCCGCACCAGGGGCTGCCGAACTCGAGGAGGCTCGGTCCCGCCAGGCCCTCGACCTCCTCGCGCCGCGGCTCGGTTTCAACGTAATGCGTCGTCATCGTCGTCGGATCGCGCGCCTTGTCGTGCAGACATCCCGGCCGGTAAATGGGTCCGTCCGCCGCGATTTTCAACGCGGTCCTTCGGCGCGTAGGAAAGGCCCCACGCCGCAGGGCCCGCTCCCGTGCCGGCATGCGCCGATGCGCGCAGCCCGCGTCCAGAACCGCCGCGGATGCGATCGCACCAACCCATTCACACGGCATTGCACAGGAGGTTCCATGAACGGCAGCTTCAGGATGACCCCTCTCGCCGCGGCGCTCACGGCCGCGGCCGCCTTCGCCGCTTCGCCCGCCTGGTCGCAGGCGACGTCGCCCGGCACCCTTTCGACCCCTCCGGGAACGTCCGACACCGCCGGCGCGGCGACGGGCGCCACGAGCTCCGATCCCACGGATCCCGCCAACACGCACCTGCGGGCGGACTGCTTCGACCCGGCGACGGGCAAGTACCGCACGACGCCCGATTGCGTGGGCTTCTCCGGTGCGGGCATGGCGGGCACGACGGGCAGCCCCGCCGGGGCGGGCACGACCGGATCGCTGAATGGGACGAGCTCCGCGGGCGTCGCGGGCTCCACGGCGACGAGCCCCGGTGTCCTCGGCGGGTCCACCCCGGGCCCGGGCCTCTCCACCGGCACGACCGGGACGACAGGGACAACCGGCACGACCGGGACGGCAGGGACAACCGGCAGCAGCAGCCCCGGGTCCACGACGACCGGAACCGGCTCGCTGGGCGGATCGTCCACCCCCGGTACCCCGGGCACCCCCGGAAACACGAGCGGGCTCGGCGGGACGAGCGGCACTTCGAGCGGTCTCGGCGGCACGAGCGGCACTTCGAGCGGCCTCGGCGGGACGAGCGGCACTTCGAGCGGGCTCGGCGGCACGAGCGGCACTTCGAGCGGTCTCGGCGGGACCAGCGGCACTTCGAGCGGCCTCGGCGGGGGTGGATCGAGCTCCGGCGGGAGCGGCTCGGGCTCGGGTGCGAGCGGCTCCGGCGGCGGTTCGGGAATGTAATCCGCGCCAGGGCGTATCGCGTCCGGGGCACCGCCTGCGGCGTGCCTCGGACGCGCGAGCGACCGGGCCGGCGCGTCACCCGAGAGTAGAATCAGGCGCCCTACTCCCCCGGAGGTGCCATGAAGCGCTCGCTCTTCGCCTCGCTCTTCGCCTCGCTCCTCGCCTGGGCCTCGCTCGCGCACGCCCAGGTGCCGGTTCCGAACATCGACTTCGAGTCGATCCCCGATTTCCTGAAGCTTCCGAAGGATGTGTACTTCGGCGAGGTCACGGGCGTCGCGGTGAACTCCAGGGGCCACATCTTCGTGCTCTCCCGAGGGAACACCACCGGCCCCGCGTACGCGGCGGCCGCCGCCCAGCTACTCGAGTTCAATCCGGACGGGACGTTCGCGCGCGAGATCGGGAAGAACCTGTACGCGTGGTCCTTCGGCCACTCCGTCCGCGTCGACAAAGACGACAACATCTGGGCCGTCGACAAGGGCTCGGACATGGTGGTGAAGTTCAATCCCGAAGGGCGCGTGGTGATGGTCTTCGGCCGCAAGCAGGAAGCCTCGGACGAGGATACCGCGCCGCTCAAGCACCCGAAGCCCCCGCTTCCGGCGGAGGACGGCCGCTTCCGGCAGGTGACGGACGTCACCTGGGACCCGCAGGGAAACATCTACATCAGCGACGGCTACATCAACTCGCGCGTGGCGAAGGCGGACAGGAACGGCAACTGGCTCAAGTCCTGGGGCACGCGCGGCAACAAGCCGGGCGAGTTCAACACTCCGCACAATATCGCGGCCGACGCGAAGGGAAACATCTACGTGGCGGACCGCTTCAACCGCCGCATCCAGGTCTTCGACGGCGACGGGAAGTTCCTCCGCGCCATCACGGTCGACGTTCCCTTCGACCACGACGCGCGTCCGGCCATCGGCGCCAAGCCCGATCCGGAGGCGAAGGAAGGCACGTTCGCGCCCGGCGCCCCGTGGACCGTCTGCATCACGCCGCCGCCGAACCAGGTGCTCTTCACCTCGGATGCGTATCCGGGCCGGCTCTACAAGCTCTCGCTCGACGGAAAGGTGCTGGGCGTGCTGGGCGAGTCCGGGAAGCAGCCGCGGCAATTCGGCTGGATCCACGAGATCGCCTGCCCGGACGAGCACACGGTCTACGTGGCCGAGCTCCTCAACTGGCGCGTGCAGAAGCTGATCCTGCGCTGACGCCCGGAACTTTGGCGAGGTAGGCCGCGATGCGGCCCTTCAACCCCGGCGCCGAGGCCGAGCGCACGAGGTCGGCGAGATCCGCGTCGTCGGTCCCGCCGTCGAGCGTGCGGTAGAGGGCCGCGCGGCCCGGTTCCGGCAGGACGCGGGCGGCGGCGCACGCTTCGTCCACGATCGAGGGCCACGCGTCCTCCGCGGCGATGCGGCGCGCGAAGCCCAGCGCGTGCGCGCGCTCCGCCCCGAAGGTGGACGCCGACTCCAGGATCTCGCGCGCGTCATCGCGGCCCACGAGGGCGGCGAAGCGGCGGGTGCCCAGCACGAGGCCGAACGCGAGCCCCGGCATGCGGAAGGTCGAGCCGGGGGCGGCGATGCGCCAGCGGCAGGCGGCGAAGAGGTCCGCTCCCGCCCCGAAATTCCGGCCGTGCGCGAACGCGACCGTGAGGCAGGGCGAGCGCGCGATCGCCTGCAGGAGCGACTCGATGCGCACGAAGCGCTGAAGGAGATCGCCCTCGCTCTCGGATTCGTAGCCGGTGAAGTCGAAGCCGGCGCTCAGGTTCTTCCCCTCGCCGCGGAAAGCGACGACCGGAATGCGGGCCGCCTCGGCCTGCATCAGCGCGGCGATGAGCGCTTCCACCATGGGCGCCGAGAGGGCGTTCGCCTTGTCCGCGCGGTCGAGCGCCACGGTCCAGCACGCGGCCTCGCGGCGGACGGCGATGCCGCCGCCTCCCGCCCTTGCCTCAGGCATTCGCGTATCCGGAGACGAATTCCTTCGCAGCGCCGCTCTCCACGTCGAAGACGTGGCGCTTCACCTTGCCGATGTCGGCGCCGTACGCGTGGATGCTGATGGAGACGCGGTCGTCGTGCGCATTCGCCACGCGGTGGATGTCGCCGATCGCCGGGGACACGACGTCGATGTCGCCGGGCTTCAGGAACGCGGCCTCGCCCGAGCTCACGATGCGGCCGTCCTTCCGCTCGAATCGCGCGCAGGTCTCGCCGCCCCGGAGCATGCCGATCACGCCCCAGACCGTGTGGTCGTGGACCGGCGTCTTCTGGCCCGGCCCCCACACGAAGCTCACGACGCTGAAGCGCTCGCGCGGATCGCAGTGGAGGAGGTACTGCTGGTAGTACTTCGGGTGCGGCTTCGCCATCGCTTCCGGGAGCCAGTCGTCCACGGCGACCAGCCGCCGCATCGCCTCCGAGCAGCCGGCCACCACGCGCATCTCGTCGTCGCCGGCGTCGACCAGGGCGGTGACGTCGTCCACGAAACGGGCGAGGCGGGACGGTAGCGGCATGGACGGAAATGATACCCGGCCCGCGGTTCCCCGGTTTCGGCCGCCCGGGGCGGCGTTTCGTCGGATCGTGGGGGCCGACCGCGGGTGCCCTTGCTATCCTCGCGCCCATGGCTTCGTTCTTCTTCATCACCCGCCGGGTCGTTTTCCTGCTCGTGGCCTTCGGGATCGGGTACAGCGTCTGGCACCGGCTGCGTGCGCCGGACTGGGTGTACGACCTCGCGTGGGTCTCGACGATGATCCTCGTGGTCGTGCGCTCGCTCTCGCACGTGCACCGCGTGCGCCTCGTCTCGGGACGGACGGACGCGGAGGCGCTGCGCGCGCGCCACCGGCGTCAGGTGGAGCTGCCTTTCCCCGCGGATGAGGCCTTCACGCTCGTGGATGCGGCGATCCGCGAATTGCCCAACGTCGACACGGTGGAGAGCGCGCGGGACAGCCTCCAGGTCCACGCGCGCCTGCGGCGCCCGGGCTCGACCACCAAGCGCCGGAACCTCGTGCACGCGACGGTCACGCCGGGCGAGCGGGTCGCGAGCGTGACGCTCATCTCCGAGCCGGAGGGCGGCGCGTGGCGCGACTGGCTCACCGTGGACGACGGCGCGAACCTCGATGCGATCGAGGCCACGACGCGCGCCATCACGCGGCGGGTCTCGGAGCGCCGCAAGGTGGAGGAGGCGCAGGCGCGGGAGACCGCGAGCGCGAAGGAGCTGGGCATCGCGAAGCTCTCGCTCCTCCAGGCGCAGGTCGAGCCGCATTTCCTCTACAACACGCTCGCCAACGCGCAGGTCCTCACGCGGAGCGACCCCGCGAAGGCCGACGAGATGATCGGGAACCTCATCGCGTACCTGCGCCACTCGCTTCCGCGCGCCGACGCGGGATTTTCCACCGTCGGGGAGGAGCTCGAGAGCACGCGCGCCTACCTCGAGATCCTGCGGATCCGCATGGGCGAGCGCCTCGCCCTCCAGATCGAGGTGCCGGACGCGCTGAAGGCGGTGCCGCTTCCGCCGATGATGCTGCAGACGCTCGCGGAGAACGCGATCAAGCACGGCCTCGAGCCCCTGCCGGGCGGCGGGACGATCTGGATCCTCGCGCGGGAAGCGGGCGACAAGGCCTCCCTCACGGTGGCGGACGACGGCCGCGGCTTCGGCGAGCACTCGACCGGCACGGGCATCGGGCTGAAGAACGTGCGCGAGCGCCTGCGGCTCGCCTACGGCGACGCCGCGGCGTTCACGATCGCGGCCAACTTCCCGCGCGGGGTGGCGGCCACGATCACCGTCCCGCGCGCGGGCCCCGGAGAGGCGCATGCCTGAGGCGCGCATCCCGAAGGCCGTGGTCGCGGAGGACGAGGCGCTCCTGCGCGAGGAGCTGCAGGCGCTCCTCCACGCCGCGTGGCCGGAGCTCGAGATCGCGGCCGCGTGCGAGGACGGCGGCTCGGCGCTCGAGGCGATCGCGACGCACCGGCCGGACGTGGCGTTCCTCGACATCCGCATGCCGGGGCTCACGGGCCTGGAAGTCGCCGCCGCGGCGTGCGACGCGAGCCCGGGGACGCAGGTGGTCTTCGTGACCGCGTACAACCAGTACGCGGTCGAGGCGTTCGACCGCGGGGCGGTCGACTACCTCCTCAAGCCCGTCGCCCGCGACCGCCTCGCCGCCACCGTGGCGCGCGTGAAGGCGCGGCTCGCCTCCGGCGCGCCGCCCGCCGCGGGACTCGCGGACATCGTCGAGCGGCTGCGCGCGCGGATCGCGCCCGAGGCGCGCGGCTCGCTCCTGCAGTGGATCACCGCGAGCATCGGGAAGGAGACGCGGCTCATCCTCGTGGACGACGTCGCGTACTTCAAGGCGGACGAGAAATACACCGCGGTCGTGACGGCCGAGGGCGAGGCGCTCATCCGGAAGCCCATCCGCGAGCTCCTGGCCGTGCTCGACCCCGCGGTCTTCAAGCAGGTCCACCGCTCGACGATCGTGAACATGAAGGCGATCGCCGCCGTCTCCCGGGACGACTCCGGCCGCGGGACGCTGCGCCTGCGCAACCGGCCGGAGACGCTCGCCGTGAGCCTTCCCTACATGACCCTCTTCCGGAACATGTGAGTCAGCGGCGCGCGGCGAGCGGCCGCGCGGTCCAGAAGGGCGCCACCGCGATCGCGACGCACGCCATCGAGAAGACGAAGCTCGCGCGGTAGCCGCCCGTGAGGTCGTAGAGCACGCCGGAGGTCCAGGAGCCCACGGCGCCGCCCACCGACATGCAGGCGAAGATCGTCCCGTTGATCGTGGCGAACGTGGGGCCGCGGAAGAGCCGCGCCGTGATGCTCGAGACGATGGGGCCGCGCGCGCCCTGCGAGATCCCGAAGAAGAGCACGAAGGGCACCACCAGCCACGCCGCCGGGTGGATGGAGAGAAGCAGCAGGAAGCCGATCCCGATGAAGGTGGAGACGAAGCTCGCCGTGGCGGTCGCCCGGAACCCGAAGCGGTCCGAGGACCAGCCGGAGGCCATCATCCCCACGACCGAGAGGAGGCTCTGCGCACCGAACGCGGTCGCCGCCTCGAGAGGCTTCAGCCCCACCTGGACGAGGTAGGCCACGATCTGTGCCAGCATCGCGTACATCGCGAGCGCCGTGAACGCGAACACCTGCACGAGCTGCCAGTACGCGCGCGTCTTCATGGCGCTCCCGACCTGCCAGGCGCGCGTCTCCTCGAGCGGATGGACGCTGCGCGCGGGCGCCTTCGCCGGCCCGGCCGCGAGTCCGCGCCACGGCACGAGGAAGAGGAGCGGAAGGAAGACGAGGAGGGCCACGCCCGTCAGCCGGTAAGTCTCGCGCCAGCCGTGCGACTCGATGAGGTACTGCGCGAGCGGCACGATGAGGAGCGTCCCGGTCCCGAATCCGGCGTAGGCGATGCCCATCGCGGTGCTCATGCGCTCGCGGAACCACCGACTGATGAGCATCGAGGCGGGCACCATGCCCAGCATCGACACGCCGATTCCGTTGAGGACGCCGATGCAGGCCTGGAACTGCCAGAGCTGCGTGAGATGGCCCGCGGTGAGGCACCCCGTGGCGAGGAGCGCGAGTCCCGCGGGATACACCACGCGCGGCCCCCACCGGTCGAGGAGGAGACCGGTCAACGGCGCGGCGAGCCCCGTCACGACGAGGTAGATCGAGTAGACGCTCGAGACCTGCGCGCGGGTCCAGCCGAATGCCTCCGAGAGCGGCAGCAGGAAGACGATGAAGGTGTCCCCCACCCCGCGCCCGAGCAGGTTGCACGTGAAGGCGAGGAGGAGGACGAGCGCCGGCATGGACCCGATTGTAGCCGCCGTCCTACGCCCGCCCGCCGCGCGTCCGAACGGCGCATGCCGGCGCCGAACACGATCACTCCGCGATCATCCAACACGGGAGCCGGACTTCGGCTCTGCGACAAGGAGCCCCAAAATGAGCATCGAACGCAAGGCAATCCCGGCCCTGCTCGCCGGCTTGCTGCTGACCCTCGGCACGTCCGGCTGCGCCTGGTGGAACGAGCACATGCGCTCGCACACGGCGTCGGCGGAAAGCTCGCAGCATCGCGGTCCCGTCCAGACCGCCTCGGACGCGGCGATCACCGCGAAGGTGAAGACCGCGATGGCCGCGGACGAGCTGGTGAAGGCGCGTCACATCGACGTGGATACCGTGCGCGGCGTGGTCTCGCTCAACGGCACGGTGGACAGCACGGCGGAGAAGTCGCGTGCGATGGAGATCGCGCGGAACGTGAGCGGCGTGGTCGACGTGCGCGACAACCTGAAGACCTCGGGCTGACCGTTCCCGCCCGGACGCCCGCGCGGCGCGATGCCGGCGCGGGCTTTTTTTCGCGCGTCAGCCGCGCCGCGCGCGCCAGTCCCGGGCGAGGAGGCCGTACATGCGGCTGTCCGAGGGCTCGCCCGCCACGATCCAGCGCTCGCGAAGCACGCCCTCGAGCGTGAAGCCCAGGCGCTCGAGCACGCGAGCCGAGGCGGCGTTCCGCGGATCGATGTCCGCCTCGAGCCGGTTGAGCCCCAGCGCGCCGAACGCGTGGTCGACCAGCGCGGGGAGCGCTTCGGACATGTAGCCATTCGACCGGTGCGCGGTGGCGAGCGCATACCCGATCTCCGCGCGGGCGCTCGCCTTGTTGAAGTTGAAGAGGAGCGCCAGGCCCAGGAAGGCGCTGTCCGCCGTCCGCTCGAGGGCCAGCTGCAGGAGGCTCCCGTCCGCGTAGCCGGCCTTCGACTTCGCGACGAGCTCCTGGGCCTGCGCGCGCTCGGACATGCGCGGGCGCGCGAGGTAGCGCATCGTCTCCGGGTCCGAATAGAGGGAGAGGATCGCGGGCGCGTCCGCCTCGTCCAGGGGGCGAAGGCGGACGCGCTCGCGGACGAGAAGCGTTCCATCGGGCGGCAAGGTCTATCTCCCGTCGAGTGAGGGCGGGACATTATCGCGCAGCCCGGGGCCCGCTTCAGCGGCCGTCGTGCCGGCGCTCGGGACGGCGCAGCGCGTCGTCGTTCACGTCGTTCGGGTTCTCGAGGTCGTCCTCGTTCTCGTTTTCCATGCGGTTCCGGTTGTCGCGCTCCACCTCGTTCTCGTTCTCGACGCGATTGCGGTCCTCCGCCCGGTCCTGCGCGCGGTCGAGGTTGCGCTCGTGCGCCGCGCCGGCGGTAATGCGCCCCTGGCCTACCGGCAGCCCGGAGTTGGCGGCGCCGGTGGTCGAGTTGGCGACGCTCGCGGCGGAACCCGTACCCGGAGTCATCGTCGTCGGGGCCGACGTGACGCCGCCACGGCCCGAGCCGAGGCTCCCCGACGACATCGAGCCCATGCCGCCGGAGCCCATGCCGCCGTGCCCGCCACCCCCGCCTCCCTTGTCCGCCATCGCCGTTGCACTCGCGAGCGCGATCGCCGCGGCCAGCACTACCTGCTTGGAATTGCGCATACCAACCTCCTTTCGAACGTCGAATAGAAGCGACCGGCGCGGGGGCGATGGGTTTAACGGTTCGCATGAGCGCATCGGCGGGTGCGGCCGCGGGAATATTCGGCGGGCCGCTTCCGTTGCGGGCGCGCGTCGCCGGCGGACGACGCACGGCGCGCCGCGACGGGCCCCGTTGGGGCGAATGCGGTACGATTGCGCGGCGCCCCAATCCTCCCCGCCCCCGGAGATGGCCCAGGCCACGCCCTTCGACGCGATCCTCGCCCAGAGCCGCGATCTTTTCCGCGATCGCCTCTGCGAAGCCGTATCCGGCATGCTGGAGCACGCCGGCCCCTCCCTCGACACCCTCGCGGAGAAGGCGGCCGAGGAGGAGCTCCAGAAGCGCTATTCCGACGCGCGCACCCTCGTCACGGCCCGCCGCGACGAGATCGAGGGCCAGTTCCGCGCGCGGCTCCTCGCCGAGTTCCAGAAGCGGACCAACACCGCGAAGAAGATCGGGCAGACGTTCTCGGACTTCAGCCTGGACCAGCTCGAGCTCGTGGGCGAGGACGATCTCAACGAGACGCTCAAGTTCAACGACATGGCGACGAAGCTGCGCCGCTTCTGCGACGAGGAGCTCTCCGCGCTCGACCAGCGCGTGGGCGTGCTCCTGGGCGACGCGAGCCTCGAGGCGGAGGACAACCCCTTCGGCCCGAACGTGATCTGCGACGCGTACAAGCACGCCTGCCGCCAGCTCGAGTGCCCCGTCGAGATGCGCATGGTGCTCTTGAAGCTCTTCGACGACCACGTGCTGGACACGATCCGGGCGAGCTACAAGGACGTGAACGGGATGCTGGTGGAGAACTCGATCCTCCCCAAGATCCGCTACGGGATCACGAAGCACGAGGACCGCGCTCAGGGGCCGGGCCTCGCGCATCCGCCCGCCGCGGACGGCGCCACCCGGGCGCCCGCGAGCGGCGAGGACATGTTCGCGATGCTCTCGAAGATGCTGGCGCCCGGTGGCGCGGGCGGTGGCGGGGCGGGGCTCGGGGTCGGCGGCGCGCCGCAGGTGCAGGGCGCAGAGCTCCTGGGCTCGCTCACGCGCCTGCAGGTGGGGGACCTGAGCGCGCTGGGCGAGGCGGCGGCCGAGCTGGGACCCATCCTCGCGGAGGTGGGGAACCTCAAGAACGTGCTCCACCGGATCAAGACCACGACCGTGGGCGCCAGCATGGGCCAGGTCGACGCGATGACGCTCGACATCGTGGCGCGCCTCTTCGACGAGCTCTTCGAGGACCCGAAGGTGCCGATCGCGCTGAAGGGCCTCATCGGCCGGCTGCAGCTCCCCTTCCTCAAGGTCGCGATCGCGGACAAGGACCTCTTCACCTCGAAGAGCCACCCGGCGCGCCTCCTCCTCGACGTGCTGGGGCAGATCGGCCTGCGGCTTCCGCCCGACTTCGACGAGGCGAGCCCGGTCTTCGCCCGGCTGGAAGCGGCGATCGAGGAGATCGTCGAGGGCTACGAGGACGGGCTCGAGATCTTCGGCGCGGTGCGCGCGAAGCTCGAGGCGATCCTCGCGGAGGACGACCAGCGGATCGAGGCGGGCATGCAGGCGGCCGAGAGCCAGCTGCGCAACGCCGAGAAGCTCGCGCTCGCGAAGTCCGTGGCCGAGGGCGAGATCCGGGCGCGCGTCGAGGGCGCGGCCGGCCTTCCGCGGCCGGTGGTCGAGTTCGTGGCGCAGGAATGGATCAAGCACCTCGTGATCGTGCACGCGCGCGACGGCGACGGAAGCCCCGCGTGGAAGTCGGCGCTCGAGACCACGGACCAGCTCCTCTGGAGTGTCACGCCCAAGACGACGCCCGAGGAACGCCGCAGGCTTCCCGGCGCGATTCCGGTCCTGCTGAAGGGAATCCGCTCGGGAATCGCGAACGGCGGGATCGCGGAGGCGGCCTCCTCGGGCTTCCTCAGCGCGCTCATGAAATGCCACACGGACGTGATGCGCCCGCCGCCCGCGCCCGCGCCGGTGAAGAAGCGCGCGAAAGCGCCGGCCGAGGCCGCCGCGTCCGCCGCGCCGCTCGAGGCAAGGCACGCGCCATCCGCGCGCGTGAGCGCCCCCGCCGCCGCATCCCACCCCGCGCCCCCGGCCGCGCCGAACGACGACCTCCTCGACTTCACGGCGCCGGTCACCGTGAACAACCCGTTCGGCGAGGGCACGGTGGAAGTCTCGGCCGACGATCTCGATTTCACGCCCGCCGCGGCGGACGAGAGGCCGGCCATCGAGCCCCACCGCCCCGCGGTGGCCGCCGAGCCCGCCGAGGGAAGGAAACACCCGCCGCCGCCCAGGACGGTGCGCCTGCCTTCCGCCATGGTGGTGGGCGCCTGGGTCGAGATCGCGGGCGACGCGGGCGGGGAGCGCAGCCGCGCCGCGAAGCTCTACTACGTGAGCCCGATGAAGAGCCACTTCCTCTTCGTGGACCGCAAGGGCGACAAGGTCTACGAGTGCTCGCGCTCGATGCTCGCGCGGCGCATCAAGCTGGGCGAGATCGGCCTCCTCGAAGGAGAGCCCGATGCGTCCCTCTTCGACCGGATCCTGGACGGGCTCTTCGGGAAGCTCAAGTCCACGGCGCCCGCGACGTAGCGCCCGCGCAAAAAAACGCGCGCGGGCAAGGCGCCCCGCGCGCGCCGTCGGCTGGAAAGCTAGTTCAAGACCGCGCTCGCGTCCGCCTGCGCGATGAGCGCGTCCGCATCCTCCTGCAGCAGGAAGCCCTGCGCCACCGCGTTCGCCGCGGCCGCGCGCACGGCCGCGACGTAGCCCGCGTGCGTCTGGTAGCGCTCCTCGAGGGAAAGCCGCGGGTCGCCCGCCGCCAGGCGCTGCGCCTTCGTCCTCGCGAAGGGCACCATCCCGCCCACGTAATCGCAGACCTGCCCCTGGTGGAAGGGACGCGCGCCGCCGGCCGTGATGTTCCAGCCCAGGTACGTCCCGAGCGGCGCGTCGCGCAGCACCACGGGCACGCCGCCCAACTCGTTCCGTCCGCGTCGACGCGCGGCACGAGCATGCGGATCGTCCGCTTGATGGGCGGCGGCAGGTTGGTGGGCACGCCGGACGTGTCGCTGTCGTTGAATTGCGGGCCCCAGTCGTAATCCATCACCGGCATGATGAAGTTGCTGGGGATGCCCGCCGGAATGCCGGGAATCGAGGGGAATCCCATCGCATCCTTGTCCGCGTCGACGAGATCCGGGACGAGGCCCCCGCGCGCGTGCGTGGCGGGGTTCACGAGCCGCGGCCAGACGCTCGCCGGCGGCTCGATGCCCTTCATCACCCAGTCGCGGAAGTGCACGCGCAGCGCGTTCACCGTCTGCGTGTGCGGCACGGGATTCGCGGGCAGCACGCCGGTGCCGAAGTTGTTCCCCGGGCAGCTGGGCCCCGTCGTCGGGAGGCCCGCGCCCGGGAGGCTCGTGTTGAAGCCGCCCGCGCCGCCGCCGTGCGTGGTGCTGGGAATGTAGTAGCGCCGCACGTTGGGCGGGAGCGGGATGTCGTGCTCCGCGCCGGTGCCGACCCATTCCGGCGTCATCTTGAGCGCCCACACCTCGGCCGAGCCGAAGTGCTCGACGATCTTCGGGCACGTGTTCGTGGCGCGGCAGCGGTCGAGGATGCCGCGCGGCGGAAGGCCGCGCACGGTGTCGGGATAGTCGGCCCACCACTGCGGGCCTTCGCTTCCGGCCTGGTAGAGCTCGAGCACGCCGTCCGGCTGCGCCCAGCGGAAATTGAGCGCGATCCGCCGGCCCGCGATGATCGCCCACGCGCCGTCGAACACCTGGCGCCCCGCCTCGTCCCGGTTGAAGCCGAGATGGAGGAACTGGCGCAGGAAATTGCCGGACTGCGACACGCCGCGGCCGATCACCCAGTGGACGCCCGCGACGGGATTCGGCGTGCCGTCATCGTCCGCGGCCGCGTTCTTGAAGAACGAGCCCAGGTCGCGGAACGCGGCGAAGCCCACGCCCAGGACCGGGGGATCCTGCGCCGTGAAGACGACCTGGTAGAGCAGCGTGTTGTCGAAGCCGTTGCGAAGGCAGATCTGCGTGGGGTCCGGGACTCCGGGGAAGGGATGCGTCGCGTCGCACCTCGCCCACGCCCAGTCCGCGGGCGCGATCGTGCCGCCCACCGTCACGATGCCGTCGACCGTCTCATGGGTGTGCGTGGTAAGCGTCGCGAGCGTCGTGTCGAGCGAGGCGGGCCGGTAGGGCAGCGGGTTCCCCTGCACGAGGATCGGCTGCGAGCCCGCGCCGCTGCGGTTCACGATGCGGCCCAGCACGGTGCCGGTGATGGCCGAGCCGTCCGGGTTCTTCGCCGTCGGCACGACGACGAAGTCGTTGGTGGTGAGCGCCTGCGAGGTGGCGCCGGCGTTGTCGCCCTGCCAGCCGCTCGAGAGCCCCACGTCGCCGGCGTTTCGCTCCTGCGGGACGATCGTGATGCGTCCGCCGCGGTTCGGCACGTCGTGCCACAGGAGGCCGCTCATCTTCGCCGGGTCCGACGGCGCCACGAGCTGGAAGGTGGCCTGGTACTCGACGTTCCCGTTGGCGTTGCGCGGCGCGAGCGCGATGTCCTGGATGATGGCGTTCGCCGGATCCGCGGGGTCGAGCTCGCCGTGCGCGATGCCCTTGATGCGCTTCAAGGGCCCCGCGTCGCCGAAGGGCGCGAGGGTCGCGTCCGGATCGACCGTGGAGAGGATGACGATCTTCGTGACGCGCGCCTGGACGGGCGCCGCGAGGACCAGCGCGGCGGCGAGGGCGGCGGCGAGGGGCAGCAAACGGGAACGACGGAGGACGGGCATGGAGGGGCTCCTCGGGGCTTTCGTTCTTGGGGGCGCGGCACCGGCGGCGTTGGGGCGGGCCGGCGTCGCGCCAATCTATACCCGGGGTCCGGCATTTGCAATTCTGTTTCATCCTGCGAACCACAAGCCGCCGACCCCTACCCGTGCGGGTGGGATTTGGCACGCCGTGCCTTGACGGGTCACCGAGGCGCTCCCAGACTCGCCCGCCGAATCGATGCGCCCCTGCATCGAAGGGGGAGCCGCCATGCCGAGGACCGCGAAGCCGATCCGCATCCCGATCTCGAACCTCCTCCTCGGCAACGACTACACCGGGAAGCTCTACGTGGGCTCGGAGAGGAAGGCCGTGAACCTCCTCCTCGACACGGGGAGCAGCACGCTCGCGATCGAGCACCGCAGCTACGATCCTGCGGGCGACCGCAACGCCGAGAAGACGAAGCTCGTGCAGGAAGTCGCGTACGGCGACGGCAGCCACTGGGTGGGCTCCGTCGTGAAGACGGACGTCTCCGCCTCGGGCAACGTCGCGGATCTCGCCGGCGTTCCCGTCGCGGTCGCCTACCACGAGACCGTGCAGATGTTCGGCAAGGCGCAGGGCATCCTCGGCCTCGCGTACAAGCCCCTCGACGACGCGATCGAGATAGACCG
>Ga0207667_10002538_pt1 | contig 22718 bp, 19 predicted proteins | sample KBSCornC52_FD_184301 | JGI IMG/M metagenome (GOLD analysis project Ga0207667, IMG submission 184301) | Corn rhizosphere microbial communities from Kellogg Biological Station, Michigan, USA - KBS Corn C5-2 (SPAdes) (version 2) | ecosystem: Host-associated > Plants > Roots > Rhizosphere > Soil ...
CGGCTGGCCGTCCGGCTCGAGCTGGTATCGCACCCAGGTCTCGATCAGGAACGGCCAGCCGTGCTGCGGATAGATCGTCGCGGCGAGGGTCACGGCATCCCGGGACTGCTCGGTCGACTCGTACTCGGCGAACTGCAGCAGTCCGTGCAGGGCGCCCCCGCGATCGGGCTCGGTGATGTCGAGCTGCTGCGGCTCGCCATCGAGCACCCACCTGCCGGCGCGCACGCGGTTCGGCCACGGGCTCAGGATGATGCCGTTGCACATCGCCGGCGCCCGGTCGGCGGGGATCGGCAGGGTGAGGTCGGCGCCATCGACCGTCAGCGACCGCAGGACGGCCGCGACCGACCCGATCTCGGCGCGCACCCCCTCGCGTTCGAGCACGAACGCCCGGCCGGTCGGAAGGATCTCGGTGTCGGTCATGTCGTCTCCTGCGTGTCGTCTGCGTGCCCCGCCGGGGCGTAGCGCACTCCCCATGACCCGCTCCAGCTCTCACCGGGCTCGAGCCAGATCAGCCCGATCCCACTGTTGAGGGCGTCGGGCGGCGCGGTCATCGGCTCCAGGGCGACCGCGAGGCCGTTGCCGGTCGACCGCGGGAAGGCGGCGGGCGTGTATGCCTGGATCCACCCGAACGCCGGGTCGGCCCAGAGCGTCGTCGCGCTGCCGTCTGGCGCCGTGAGCCAGGCCACATCCGTTCGCCCGTCGCGGTTGGCCAGCCCGCCGTACGGGGAGTCGAGGGTGAGACCGTCAAGACGCCGCCCCGCACGAAGGTCGCCGGGGCCGCCGGCGCCGGGAGCGTCGACCGGATGCTGAGCCGCCGGGTTCGAGCGCTCATCGAGTTCGATCCGCACCTCGGCCGTCAGGGTGACGGTGAGCTGCTCGACCGGCACGTCTCCCACCCGGAAGTAGGGATGCGCCCCGACCGCCCACGGCGCCCGCCGCGGCGACAGGTTGTGCACGGAGTGGGTGACCGTCATGCCGTCGAGCTCGACCCGGTAGCGCACGGAGGTGTCGAGCAGGAACGGCCAGCCGTGCTGCGGGGCGATCAGGGCGCCGAGGGTCACGCTCGACGCATCGTGCGCCAGCAGCCGGTATGCCGTGTTGCGCAGCAGGCCGTGGATCGCATTCCGCCGGGGCGGCTCGGTGATGTCGAGCTGCTGGGGCTGCCCGTCGAGGTGCCAGAGCGCGTCGCGCACCCGGTTGGGCCACGGCGCGAGCACGATGCCGCATCCCATCGGAGCCACGACGTCGGGGCCGATCGGCTCGGTCAGGTGGATGCCGTCGACCGTCAGCGAGCGCAGCACGGCGGCCAGCGATCCGACCTCGGCGCGGGCTCCGCCGTTCTCGAGCACGAACTGGCGGCCGCTGACGGGCGCGGGGGCGGGGGCGGGCACAGGCTCGGGCGCGGGCGCGGGGGCAGGCACAGCGGAATCGGGTGCGGAGGTGGCGGCCACCCACCCAGCCTAGGGCGGCGAGGGCAGCCGCCCCTCGGCGACCACGACGCGCGTGCCGATGGCCGCGGCAGTGGCCCGCAGCGCGTCGGCCCCTGCGCCTCCCGTCACCAGCGTGCCGAACTCGCCCAACCCGCAGATCAGACCGAGATGGCGCTGCCCCGCCTTCGAACCGTCTGCGACCAGCATCCTCGAGTCGGATGCGGCGAGCATCGCCCGCTTCACCTCGGCCTCGGGCAGGTTGACATTGGTGACGCGTCCATCGGCGTCGATGCCGTTGCAGCCGAGGATGGCCAGGTCGACGTGCAGGCCGGCCAGTGTCTGCGCCGCAAGGGGGTTGACCAGCGAGTGCTGCAGGGGCCGCAGCGTGCCGCCGGTCACCACCACGGTGATGCGCGGGATCGCCGGCTCCAGCGCGAGCGCGATCGACAGCCCGTTGGTGATCACGGTGAGCCCGCTCAGTTCGGTGCGCTCGACGAGGGCCTGAGCCACGGCCAGCGTGGTCGATCCGACATCGAGCAGGATGCTGCTGCCGCCGCTCACCAGCGCGGCCGCCCGACGTCCGATCGCACGCTTCACCTCGGCGTCGCGCTCGGCCGTCGCCTCCACCGGGGACTCGCGGCCCTCTCCCCGCACGGCCATCGCCCCGCCGTGCACCCGGCGCAGGGCTCCCGCGGCTTCGAGCGCGCTCAGGTCGGATCGCAGCGTGACCTCGCTCACCCCGAACAGCTCGCTGGCGTCGCCGACGCGCACGAAGCCCTCTTCGCCGACCAGGGCGAGCAGCCGTTCCCGGCGGGCCTCGACTGGCAAGGGCACCGGCAGGGGCGCCGGCAGGGGCGGCGACGGCAGCGCCGGCGAGAGCGGCACTGATGGAAGGCCGGCCATCCCCTCCCTTTCGATCGTCTTCGATAACGCAAGAATCGCTTTCGTTATCGTAATCGTTGTGGAGCAGCACCCCATCACCGAACTGAGCGCAGGCGTCGTGCGCCGTGACGCCGTGCTCGCCGACGGGCGCGAGCTCTTCTACTACGACGACGCCGGCACGGCCCTCGGGCCGGACCGCGCACCGGACGCGCGCGTGCTCGACCCGCGGCCCGAGACCGCGACCATGCGACAGGACGTGCTGACCGGCGAATGGATCTCGATCGCCGCCGCCCGCCAGAACCGGGTGTTCCTGCCACCGGCCGACCAGGATCCCCTCGCGCCGCAGAGCCCGTCAAACCCGAGCGAGGTGCCCGCGCTCTACGACGTCGCGGTGTTCGAGAACCGCTCGCCGTCGTTCGGACCGGATCTGCTCGACACGGCCGCGCATCCGCCTCGCGGTCGCGACGACCTCGCCGAGATCGGCATCGGCCGCGCGCGCAGCTCGGTCGGCCGCTGCGAGGTGGTCTGCTTCAGCCCCGATACCACGGGATCGTTCGGCACGCAGAGCGTGACGCGCGCGCGCACTGTGATCGAGGCCTGGGCGGATCGGACCGCTGTGCTGTCTGCCCTGCCCGGCGTCGAGCAGGTCTTCCCCTTCGAGAACCGCGGCGAGCAGATCGGTGTGACCCTGCATCATCCGCACGGCCAGCTCTACGCATATCCCTATGTGACTCCGCGCACGACCCGGCTGCTCGCCGCGATCGATCGCACGTCGCCCGATCTCTTTCAACGCATCCTCGACTTCGAGCGCGACGGTCCGCGCGTCGTGCTGAGCGGCGAGCACTGGACTGCGTTCGTGCCGTTCGCCGCACGCTGGCCGATCGAGGTCCACATGCTGCCGCACCGCCAGGTGCCCGACTTCGCCGCGACCAGCGGAGACGAGCGCGACGAGCTGGCCCGGCTGTACCGGCAACTGCTGCGCGGCGTCGACGCCCTGTACGAGACCCCGACCCCCTACATCGCGGCGTGGCACCAGGCGCCCGTCCACATCGGCCGCGACACGGTGCGGCTGCACCTCGAACTCACCTCGCCGCGGCGCGCAGCCGACCGGCTCAAGTACCTGGCCGGTTCCGAGTCGGCGATGGGAGCCTGGATCGGCGACGTGCGCCCCGAGGACGCCGCCGACCGGATCCGAGAGGCGATCGCGACCAGATGACCGACATGCGGGACGAGCTGCACGCGCTGTTCACCGACTTCACCGGACACCGCGCCGACGGTCTCTGGTCGGCGCCCGGGCGCGTCAACCTCATCGGCGAGCACACCGACTACAACGACGGCTTCGTGCTGCCGTTCGCGATCGACCGGCGGGCGCTGGTCGCGCTCGGTGCGCGAGACGACGGGATGCTGCGGGTCGCCAGCACGTTCAGCGATGAGGTCGTCGAACTCCCCATGAGCGAACTCGCGGCGGCGCAGGCAGCAGGGACACTCGGCGGGTGGGCGGCATACCCCCTCGGGGTGGCTTGGGCGCTCGGGCAGTTCGGAGCCGATCTCGCGGCCGTTCCCGGCGTCGATCTGCTCATCGATTCGAACGTTCCGGTGGGGGCGGGTCTCTCGTCATCGGCCGCGATCGAGAGCGCAGTGGCGTTCGCGCTCAACGAGGTCTGGCAGCTCGGGCTGCCGCTGCAGACCCTGGCGCTGGTCGGGCAGCGCGCCGAGAACGAGGTGGTCGGCGCTCCGACCGGGATCATGGATCAGTCCGCGTCGCTGCTGAGCCGTCAGGATGCGGCCGTGTTCCTCGACTGCCGCAGCCTCGAGTCGCGGGTGGTGCCCCTCGGCTTCGCCGCAGCCGGCCTCACCATCGCGGTCATCGACACCGGGGTGAGCCACTCGCACGCGACAGGCGGATACCGCGAGCGGCGCGCGTCGTGCGAGGCGGGCGCCCGCGCGCTCGGGGTCGAGTCGCTGCGTGACGTGGGCGTCGACGAGTTGAACGGGGCACGCGGCATCCTCGACGAGCTCACCTTCCGCCGCGTGCGGCATGTCGTCACCGAGAACCAGCGCGTGCTCGACACCGTGCGACTGCTCGACAGCGAGGGTCCGGCCGCGATCGGCGAGCTGCTCGACGCCTCGCACCGCTCGCTGCGCGACGACTTCGAGGTCTCGGTGCCCGAACTCGACCTGGCGGTCGAGACCGCCCTCGAGAACGGCGCGATCGGAGCCAGGATGACCGGCGGCGGCTTCGGCGGATCGGCGATCGCCCTCGTTCCGGTCGATGGCGTCTCGCGCCTCCAGGTCGCGGTGGACGGCGCGTTCGCCGAGCACGGCTTCGGCGCTCCCGAGACCTTCACCGTTCGTCCGTCCGACGGCGCGCTCCGCGAGCCGTGAACCCGGCCGACGGCGGGACGAGCACCCTGGCCGTGGTCAGTACGGCCTGCTACGGTCGTGCTCACTGCGGCTGCTGAGGGCCGCCACGGCTCAGGGGGCATGGTGAAGCGTTCCGTCATCGTCGCGGCCGCCGCCGCTGCAATTCTCTCTCTCACCGCCTGTGCGCCGCATCCCGCGCCGACGCCGACGGGTCACTCCGACTCGACGCCCAGCGCGACCCCGAGCGCGTCGGCAACGCCGACCCCTCCCCCCCTGGCCGAAGACGTGCTCTTCCAGATCTCGGTGACGGCGACCGCGCCGAATGGCGCCGTCGCGAAGCTCACCGAGACGGTTCACGCGCCGGTCAAGGCCACCGACCAGCAGTCCGCAGACGAGGCCCAGCTCGACAACGAGTGCGACAGCTGGCGCACAGCCTTCTCGACGACCGAGTTCGTCGTGGGGCAGGTGTCTGCCGTCGTCGTCTCGGGCAGCTGGGATTCGAACCAGGTCATCGCCGCCGACATGGCCGGCTATCCGGTCTGGCAAGGCGACGAGCGGCCATACCTGGGCTTCTGCGCCAATGCGCTGGCGAGCATCCCGGGAACGGCGCGCGCGGTCTCGCCGGTGGGCGGCGGCGATGCCGACCGGAACGGCGGGTGGGGCATCTACCGCTACGGCTTCGCGGTCGCCACCGACCCGAGTGCCGGCGACAGCCCGTCACCGACCGATGTCGTGCTCAGCCACTGCAGCATCCGGATCGGCTCCGCAGCGCACGACAGCGTGTTCGCGACGAGCTGGCCGACCTCGCCGCAGACCGACAAGGGGCTGTCGTGCACATTCGGCGGGAGCTAGCAGGCGCTGAGCCGGCGAGGCGCCCCTAACCCGCCGCCAACTCCGCCGCGCGCACCACGTTCGAGAGCAGCATCGCCACCGTCATCGGCCCGACGCCTCCCGGGTTCGGCGACAGCCACCCCGCGACGTCCGCGACATCCGGGTGCACGTCGCCGGCCAGCTTGGCGCGCCCCGACTCGGTGGTGCCCACCCGCGTCACGCCGACGTCGAGCACCGCGGCTCCCGGCTTGATCCACTCGGCCTGGATCAGGTGCGGCACGCCGACCGCCGCGACGACGACATCGGCCCGACGCACCTCGGCCGCCAGGTCGCGCGTGCGCGAATGCGTCAGCGTGACCGTGGCGTCCACTCCCTTGCGGGTCAGAAGCAGGCCGATGGGCCGGCCGACGGTCAGCCCGCGACCGACCACGACGACGTGCTGCCCAGACAGCGGCACCTCGTAGCGGCGCAGCAGCTCGATGATGCCGGCGGGCGTGCAGGGCAGCGGAGTTCCGAGCTCGCCCTCGACGCCGAGCACGAGCTCGCCGAGGTTCTGCGGATGCAGGCCGTCGACATCCTTCGCGGGATCGACGGCCACCAGGGCCGCGTGCTCGTCCATGCCCTTCGGCAAGGGCAGCTGCACGAGGTATCCGGTCACCTGCGGGTCGGCGTTGAGGCGCGCGATCGCGGCGTGCACCTCGGCCTCGCTGGCATCGGCGGGCAGGTCGACGCGGATCGACTCCACCCCGATCTCGAGCGAGTAGCGGTGCTTCAGCGACACGTAGCTCTGCGAGCCCGCGTCGTCGCCGACCAGCAGCGTGCCCAGGCCCGGGATGATGCCGCGCTCGCGCAGCGCGGAGACGCGCTCGGTGAGCTCGCTCTTGATGACCGCCGCGGTGGCGACGCCGTCGAGACGGATCGCCGTCACTTCCACGTCCCGGGAGACGTCAGCCCCTCGTAGAGCGGGAACCGGCCGGCCAGCTCGCTGACCCGGGACCGCAGGGCGGGCAGATCGGCATCCGGCATCAGGGCCAGCGCGATGATGTCGGCGACCTCGGTGAACTCGGCGTCGCCGAAGCCGCGGGTCGCGAGCGCCGGCGTGCCGATCCGCACGCCGGAGGTGACCATCGGCGGGCGCGGGTCGTTCGGCACCGCGTTCTTGTTGACGGTGATGCCGACATCGTGCAGACGGTCTTCGGCATCCTTGCCGGTGAACTCCGAGGTGCGCAGGTCGACGAGCACGAGGTGCACGTCGGTGCCGCCGGTCAGTACGTCGATGCCCGCGGCCTTGGCATCCGGAGCCGTCAGCCGCTCGGCCAGGATCTTCGCCCCGCTCTTGGTGCGCTTCTGCCGGTCGACGAACTCGGGCTCGGCCGCGAGCTTGAACGCGGTCGCCTTGGCCGCGATGACGTGCATGAGCGGTCCGCCCTGCTGGCCGGGGAACACGTTCGAGTTGATCTTCTTGGCCAGCTCGGGGTCGTTGGTCAGGATGAAGCCCGAGCGCGGCCCGCCGATCGTCTTGTGCACCGTGGAGGAGGTGACGTGCGCGTGCGGCACCGGGCTCGGGTGCAGGCCCGCCGCGACGAGTCCGGCGAAGTGCGCCATGTCGACCCAGAGCAGGGCGCCGACCTCGTCGGCGATCGCGCGGAAGGCCGCGAAGTCCAGCTCGCGCGGGTATGCCGACCAGCCGGCGATGATGACCTGCGGCTTGACCTCGAGCGCGCGGGCGCGGACGACATCCATATCCACCAGGCCCGTCGTCTCGTCGACCCCGTAGGCGTGCGCCTCGTAGAGCTTGCCCGAGAAGTTCAGCTTCATGCCGTGGGTGAGGTGGCCGCCGTGCGCCAGCTCGAGGCCCAGGATGCGGTCGCCCGGTTGCGCGATCGCGGCGAGCACCGCGGCATTGGCCGAGGCGCCCGAGTGCGGCTGCACATTGGCGAAGGCCGCACCGAACAGCGACTTGGCACGCTCGATCGCAAGGTTCTCGACAATGTCGACGAACTCGCAGCCGCCGTAGTAGCGGCGGCCCGGGTAGCCCTCCGCGTACTTGTTGGTGAGCACGGAGCCCTGCGCCTCGAGCACGGCGCGCGGAACGAAGTTCTCGCTTGCGATCATCTCGAGGGTGGTGCGCTGACGATTCAGCTCCTGCTCGAGAGCGGCGGCGACCTCGGGGTCGACCTGTGAGAGCGGGGCGAGAAAGGTGTCGGTCATGGAACGAGCCTCCTGAGTTCTGAACAGATGGATGTCTGTCACAGCCCAGGCGTACGGCCGTTTCCGAGTAGTCGCTCCCCGATGGTGGCCCATCCGAACGCCAGTCGCGACACGACAACTCTAGAGGCTCGAGAGGACCTCGTCCACGCTGGTCAGCTCGATCAGCGGCGCGTAGAGCGCCATCGCGTCCAGGGCGCGCTGGTGGTCGATCGCGCTGGCGCCGGCGCAGGCATCCACCGCCAGCCGCACGTGCACCCCGGCGTCGGCGGCCGCGAGCGCGGTGGAGATCACGCAGCAGTCGGTCGACACTCCGGTCAGCACGATCTCGGATGTCCCGCGCAGCGCCGCCGCGAGCTGCGCATCCCATTTGCCGAAGGTCGGGCGGGTCTCGACGTGCGGAGCGGCGTCCGCGAAGGGAGGCGTCAGCGCGTAGAGCGGGTCGTCATCCGGAACCAGGGCGAACGGCCACTGCTCGTAGTACGCCACCCACGCCCCGCGCGGCTCGGGGGGCGCGACGAAGCGCGTGAAGACCGCCCGCTCGCCGAACGCGGGCAGCAGCCGCTGGATCCCGGCCGACGCCCGCGCGTACTCGGGCGCGCACCACGGGCTCGACGGGTCGCCGAACACCGCCTGCATGTCGATGGCGAGCAACCAGCTCGGGCTCGCACCCATGCGACTACTGGTTCTCTTGGCGCGACACCGAGCCGCGGCCCGCGATCAGGTAGCCGACGAATCCGATGACCAGCGCCACAAGCACCCCGAGGTTGGAGCCGCTCCAGCCGTCGCGGAATGCCGTGTGCTCCGGGCCGAACAGGTAGCCCTGCCACCCCAACCACGGGGCGTAGGTGTTTGTGACGAGCCCCCAGCCGACGACCGTGCCGACGATCAACAGGCCGATCGAGAGCCAGCGCACGCTGCCGTAGCGTCCGCGGCGCTGGTAGAGGTCCCCATCCGCCAGATCGCGCTTGCGCAGGATCACGTCGGCGATGAAGATGCCGCACCAGACGGCGATCGGCACCCCGAGAGTGATGAGGAAGCCCTGGAACTGGCCCAGGAAGGCTCCTCCGAAGAAGATCACGTACACCGAGAGCAGGGTCATGATGACGCCGTCGACCCCTGCGGCCGCGGGGCGCGGGATGCGGAGGCCGGCCGACAGCAGCGCGAGCCCTGAGGAGTAGATGTCCATCACGGCGCCGGCGATCAACCCGAGAACGACCACGATCGCGAAGGGCACGATGAACCACGCCGGGCTGAGCCCGACGAGCGGCCCGAGCGAGTATGAGCCGATCGCGGCACTGAGCGACTTCGACGAGCCGGCAAGGAGCAGCCCGAACAGGAACAGCACCACGACCGGCAGCGAGGCGCCGATCGTGGTCCACGCGACGACCGCACGGCCGCTCGCGCGACGCGGCAGGTAGCGGGAGTAGTCGGCGCCCGCGTTGACCCAGCCGAGGCCGAACCCGGTCATCATGAAGACCAGGGCGCCGATGACGGCGCCGATCGAGCCTGCCGGAATCTTCGCGACCGCACCGAGGTCGATGTGCGGCACGACGGTGATGAGGAAGATCACCGTCACGACACCGGTGACGATGGTGATCACCAACTGCGCGCGCATGATCCAGGTGAAGCCGAAGACGCCGAGCGTCACGATGATCGCCGCGATCACGAGCAGGGTGATGAGCTCGACGACCGGGTTGCCCGTCGCCCCCTTGCCGAACAGCGCGCCTGCCGTCGCGTCGACCGCGTAGACCGCGCTGACGCACAGCACCGTCTCCCACCCGACGGTGAGGATCCACGACAGCACCGACACCACCCGCGCCCCGTCGACGCCGAACATCGTGCGGCTGAGCACCATGGTGGGAGCCGAGCCGCGCTTGCCCGCCAGAGACACGATGCCCACCAGGAAGAACGAGACGACGATCCCGATGACGCCGACGATGAGCGCCTGCCAGAACGAGATGCCGAACCCGAGCGTGTAGGCGCCGAACGCGATGCCGAAGACCGACACGTTCGACGCGAACCACGGCCAGAACAGGCCGGACGGCCTCCCCTTCCGCTCGCTCTCGGCGATCGTTTCGAGGCCGGTGAGCTCGATGCCGCTCTTGGTGGGCGTGGACTTGGCGGGGGTCTCCGTCGTCATTCGATCACCGTATCGCGACTGCGGCCCCGCGCGTCAGTCCCGATGCAGGTCGGGATGCAGTCGGATCCGCCGCCGATCCGTGGCGACGATGAACACGATGGCGGCCAGAACGAGCGCGGCCTCGGCGAACGGAAGCACGTGGATCCCGAGATGATCCAGCAGCACACCGCCGAGCAGCGCGCCGCCTCCGATGGCGAGGTTGAACGAGATCGTCACCCAGGCGGATGCGGTGTCGCGCAGACGGTTCGAGACCGAATGCATCATCCGGCTCTGCAGCAGCGAGGGGATGCCGCCGAATGCCGCGCTCCAGATCGTCAGCCCGACGATGACGCGCACCGGAGCACCGGGCGCGAGCGCGGCGAGACCCAGCATGGCCACCACGATGCCGACCAGCAGCAGAAGCAGCGCGGCACGCGGGTAGCGGTCGCCGAACACCCCGGCGATGACGAGCCCCCCGGCCCCCGCGAGCCCGTACACGAACAGGATGCCGCCGATGTCGGCCGCCTGCACCCCTCCCACGTGCGTGGTCCAGGGGACGATGTATGTGTAGAAGGTGTTCTGCCCCAGGTTGATCAGCACGGCGGTCACGGCCACGATGACGAGGGCGGGCAGGGTCCGGTCGCGCCGAGCGGGAACGGCGATCTCGCCGGTCGCCAGGGGAACCAGATGCGACACCGGCGGAAGGGCCACCGCCACCAGGATCATCATCACGAGGATCACCCCCGCCGTCACCGCGAACGACAATCGCCAGCCCAAGGCGTGGCCGAGCGCGGTTCCGAGGGGAACACCGAGCACGAATGCCGCGCTGCCTCCCGACTGCGTGACGGCGACCGCGCGCGAGATGTGGCGGCTGCTCACCAGCCGGGTCGAGTACGGTCCGGTGACCGACCAGAAGACGCCGTGAGCGAGACCGCCGAGCACACGGGCGACGGCGAGGAAGGCGTAGCTCGGGGCGACGGCGCAGAGCAGATTCGCGCCCACCAGAACGCCCAGAGCGGCGACCATGAGCCACTTGCGCGGAAAGCGCAGTGTGAGCGCCGTCAGGGGCGCGGTGCTCACCACCACCGTGATCGCGAAGATCGTCACGAGCAGCCCGACCTGCGACACCGACACCTTCAGCTCGCCGGCGATATCGGGCAGCAGTCCGGTCGGCAGGAACTCGCTCGACACCGACGCGAAGATCGCCCCCGAGATGACCAGCAGCGCAGGCAGCGGGAAACGCTGCTGCACTGCTCCCGCCGTCATGATTCCCGAGCCTAGCGAGGCCACGGCAGCCGTGGCCCCGCTCGGGAAGGCCTACGAGAGCGAGAAGCTGTTGATGATCTTCACGACCGTCGGATCGCTCTGGGCGTTCTCGCCGAACGACCCGACGATGATGAGGTAGCCAGACACCTTCTTGTTGTCCCCGTCCACCACGACCACCCCGACGTCGACGCCGCTTGGGCACCCGGTGAAGACCGACCACACCCCGTTGTACGTCCCGTCGTCGTATGCCTGGTCGACCTGTCCGCTCGCGGGCGTGCACCCATTGCCGGTAAGACCCGTATCGAGCTGAGTCAGCACGTCAGCCGCGGCCCCGTGCAGTTGGTATGAGGTCGCGTGCAGCTCGACGCCGGGCGCCGTCAGCGACGAGAACCCCGCAAGGTCTGAGCTTGCCTGCAACTGGGTCTCGCCCGTGCCGGGGGTGGTGATCACCTGATTCCACTCGGCAGGCACCGACACCGAGATCCGGTTGTCGTCACTGCGGATGTCGGTATAGCCCGCGCCGACCCCGCCCGACGAGCCGCTGTTGACCCCGCTCTCGGTCACCGCGATCGGCTTCTTGCCGTTGACCTCGCCCTCGAGCCGCTCGTCGGTCGACGGCCGGTAGACCTGCACCTGCATCGCAGAGTCGACGCCCTTGGTCTGAAGCACCTGGCAGTACTTCTTCATGGTGCCCTCTGAGGTGTGCTCGAACTTGGACAGGCTGCTCGAACCGGCCAGCGACACGCCGCCGAGCTTCTCGATCACGTCGCCCGGCTGGATGCCTGCCTTGTCGGCAGCGCTTCCCGCGGCAACCGACTGCACCCAGATGCCTTCGAGGCCGTACTCGTCATCCGTCGTGAGAGCCGAGAGGTTGAGGCCGAGGCTCAGCACAGACTTGCCCGCCTTGAGATCGTTGAGGACCGGGATCACGTCGTCGCGGCCGATCGCGTAATTCGACGTGGCGAGGCTGTCGTTGCCGTAGAAGTTGACCCCCACGACCTTGCCCTGGGAGTTGATGAGCGGGCCGCCCGAGTTGCCGCCGCGGATCGCGGCATCCGATTGGATGCCGTGGGCCACCACGTTGTCGAAGGTATCGAAGGCGTAGTCGGCCTTGACCACCGCGCCCTTCGTCATCGAGAAGGTCGGGTCGCCGAGCGGGTAGCCGAGCGCGTACGCGTCGGATCCGGTGGAGATCGCGTCGGACGCCCACTCGAAATAGGGAACCGCCCCGGGCACGGTGACCTTGACGACGGCGATGTCGAGGCACTCGGATGTGCTCAGCACTTTCACGGGGTAGGTCTTGGTGCCGCCTCCGATGGTGACGCTCAGCGATCCGGCACCGGTCACCACGTGGTTGTTGGTGACCGCGAGGCCGTCCGACGAGATGAAGAAGCCGGAGCCGGTCCACTGGTATTCCGCCGGGTCGACCGTGTCGGGTTCGATGAAGGTGCCCTGGCCCGAGAACTGCACGGTCGCCGACTGCACGGCCGCAGAATTCTTGCCGTCGTACGTGACCCCTCCACCCCCACCCAGACCGGGGATGCCTGCGCACGCGGTCAGGCCGGGCGCGAGGAGGGCGACGGTCACGACCGCAAGGGACGCGCGTCGACGGGACGATGAAGATGCGGACACGGAAGGCCTCGTCTCGATGGTGGTCGGGTACGCGGCCCACGATGACGGGACGCGCGGATCGAAACTATGGACTCCCGCGGTCTCACGGCAGTATCAATGTCGCCGCCTCACTCCACGCCGGACGCCTCCTCGGCGGCGACGAGAACGCGCTCGCGGGCCCGGCGCAACAAGCGGTACCAGGTCGGTCGGCTCACATGCATGGCGGCCAGCAGCTCGGATTCGCTGCGCCGGGGCCCGAGGTGGGCGAGCTCGATCGCCTGGCGCAGGCGACGGTCGTCGGCACTGCTGTCGAATGCGCGGTCGAGCACCGCGCGCAGGCGCGCCTCTCGGTCAGGGTCGGTATCGGCCGCGAGAAGGTCACGCGGCACACCGGCGCGCGCGGAGTAGCCCTGCTCGCTGAGCACGAGCGCCTCCACGAACCCGACGGCGCCGAGGGGCCGGAAGTCATTGATCGTGACGGGAAGCGTGCCCTCCTCATGCACAGGAGAGCTCACGCGGGCGTTCACCCCCGGCTCGCGGTCGGGCTCGGGGAAGTGCAGCAGGATCGCCTCGACGTCTGGCATGTCGATGCGGCGCATGAACGCACCGGTCGACAACCGCGATGCCTCCTCGCGATCCCGGAGCGGCGCATCGGCGAACAGCGCAACCACCCCGAAGGAGCGCTCAGGATCGACGCCGGCGAGCCGCGCGGAGGCGGCGAGTCCTTCGGTGATCGGGCCGAGTCGCGGGAGCCGTGAGATGCGCGCGTACCGGTTGTAGAGCAGGGCGCGGCCGTCCGATCGCCGCATGACGAAGTCGAGATCGAGGCCAGGCAGCGCATCCCAGGCGGCGAGTTCCGGCCACCCGGGTTGCTGATCGAACCCGTTCGCGCGGGCGAACGCGGCGAATTCGCCGGGTGCCGGCGCATCCGCGTAGTGCGTCGGGCTCGGCCGGTTCGAGTATGCGCGACGGTATTCCTCACTCTCGATGAACTGCGAGAGCTCGATGAGGGCGTCGACATCGCCCAGCCGCGCCCGCGCGCCCAGGTGGAGCGCGATGCGGCGCACGAACTCGCGATGGCGACCAGGAGCCAGGCTGCGCAGACGCGCGCGGATCGCCGACGCGAGCACCGGGTGCATGGTCAGTCTCGGCCCGAGGCGCTCGACCACCGGCAGCGCCCCCAAGGTCCGCATGGCGTCGCGAGTGGACCGGCCGGGAAGGGCCGCGGCGATCAGCCGCGCGTCGACGGCGGGCGCCAGGGCGGCAACGTCCAGCACCGCCGGATCGACGTCGAGCATCGACTGACCCGCCAGCCAGGAGGTCAGGCGCTCTTCGAGTTCCGACTCCAGAGATCCTGGAGTCCCGGCCGGCACCGCGGCAGCCACCGTCAGGGCGAGCGGCGAGCCCTGGGCCCAGGCCACGATCTCGCGTCTGCGCACCTCGTCGGCGACCCCGCTCGCGCTGAGCAGCCCCGAGGCCTCCTCGTCAGAGAGCGGGCGCAGGTGCATGTCGATGACGATGCCCGGCAGCGCCCCCTCGTGCCACGACGGGTCGGGGACGGCGCGTCCGGCAATGACGACCCGCGTGGCATCGTCGAGGGAGTCGAGCATGGCGTCACGCAGGGGGAGCACAGCGGCGCCGAGCACGTCGACCTCGTCGATCACGATGCAGCGGCGCGCTCGAGCGCTCGGGATCACGCGCTCGACCAGCGGTCGCAGCTCGCCGGGCAGCGTCCTGGCGTCGTAGACGTCCACCTGGTAGCCCGAGACTCTCGCCAGTCGTGCGGTCGCGCGGAGCAGCGCCGACTTTCCGACACCGCCCGGCCCGTGAACGTAGAGCAGGCGGTGACTCCCCCCGCGATCGAGCAGCTCGTCGACAATGGCGAGCTCCGCGGTGCGGCCCGAGAAGCGCTCGGCGTCTGCGTCATGTGCCGTCTCGCGCAGAGTCCTGCTCGTCATGGGGTCAATCCTCCTGCATCCTCACGATCTCTCTGAGGAGTCGAGCCCCTGCGCCTCGGATCGCGGCGCCGCGAATGTCGGGGCCGTCCCCTGTGCCTCGCCGTTACGCTGGGCTGGTGCCCGCGACCACGACTCATTGGATCGTCACCCTGGTCTGCGAAGACCGCCCAGGCATCGTGCACTCGGTCAGCGGCGCCATCGTGCACGCGAAGGGGAACATCACCGAATCGCAGCAGTTCTCGAGCGACGACACCGGCACCTTCTTCATGCGCCTGCAGGTCGAGTCTGCGGCATCGCGCACCGAGTTCGAGGCCGCGCTGCTGCCGGTGATCGAGCGCTACCGGATGCGCTGGCAGCTCGATGTCGTCGGTCGCCCGATGCGCACCCTCGTGCTGGTCTCGACCGCCGCGCACGCCCTGAACGACCTGCTGTTCCGGCAGCGCGCGGGGCAGCTCGCCGTGGACATCCCGCTCGTGCTCGGCAACCACCCCGACCTCGGCGAGCTCGCGGCCTTCTACGGGGTGCCGTTCGAGTCGCATCCGGTCACCGGCCCCGATCAGAAGGCGGCCTTCGAGCGGCGCGTGCTCGAGGTGGTCGACCAGGAGGAGATCGAGCTGGTCGTGCTCGCGCGGTACATGCAGATCCTGTCGCCGAAGCTGTGCCGGGAGCTGAGCGGCCGGGTCATCAACATCCACCACTCCTTCCTGCCGGGCTTCAAGGGCGCGAACCCCTACAAGCAGGCGCACGCCCGCGGGGTGAAACTGATCGGGGCCACGGCTCACTTCGTCACGAGCGACCTCGACGAGGGGCCGATCATCGAGCAGAACGTCGTGCGCGTCGACCATTCGCGCAGCGCCGCCGAACTCGTCGCGATCGGTCAGGACGAGGAGTCGCGAACTCTCACCCAGGCGGTCAAGTGGTTCTCGGCGCACCGGGTGCTGCTCGACGGCGCACGGACGATCATCTTCAAATGAGCACGCTGCTGCTGCATTCCGCCCACCGCATCGACGAACTCGGCGAGGTGCCGGATGCTTGGGTGCTCTTCGACGGCCCGGTGATCGCCGCATCCGGCGCCGGTCTCGCGAGTTCGCCCGCGGCCGACACGAGTGCGGATCTGGGCGGCGCGCGACTCGTCCCGGGGTTCATCGATCTGCACGGCCACGGTGGGGGCGGGCACTCCTACGACGACGGGGGCGCCGAGCTGGCCGCGGCACTGCGGGCCCATCGCTCCCACGGGACGACCCGCACGGTGGTCAGCCTCGTGGCGAACCCGCTCGGCGAGCTGCGCGAACGGCTCGCCGAGATCGCCGCACTCGCGGACGCCGACCCGCTGGTGCTCGGCTCTCATCTCGAGGGCCCGTTCCTGGCTCACGATCAGCGGGGTGCGCACAACGCGGAGTTCCTGCGCGCGCCGGACCCGGAATCGGTGGAGTCGCTGTTGGATGCGGCGGGCGGCACCCTTCGCCAGCTCACCATCGCGCCCGAGCTGCCCGGCGCGCTCGAGGTCATCGCCGAGCTGGCCGCAGCGGGTGTCGCCGTTGCCGTGGGCCACACCCAGGCGACCTTCGAGCAGGCCCGGGACGCCTTCGACGCGGGCGCGCGGATGCTGACGCACGCCTTCAACGCGATGCCCGGCATCCATCACCGCGCGCCCGGTCCGGTGCTCGCCGCGCTCGACGACCCGCGCGTCACGCTCGAGCTCATCCTCGACGGCCACCACGTGCACCCCGACGTGGCGCGCCTGCTGTTCAACGAGGCACCCGGACGCGTCGCACTGATCACGGATGCCATGGCAGCGGCAGCCGCCGAGGACGGCGACTACCGGCTGGGTTCGCTCAACGTCTCGGTGCGCAACGGACTCGCCGTACTCTCGGGCACGTCGACCATCGCGGGGTCGACCCTGACGCAGGACGTCGCGCTGCGGCTCGCGCTCTCGGACGTCGAACTGGACCCGGCCGTCGCGGTCGCCGCTCTCACGGCCGTGCCGGCGCGCGCGCTGGGACTCGGCGACCGCCTCGGCCTGCTCGAACCCGGCTACGCGGCAGACGCGGTCGCGCTGGCCGCCGACGGCACGGTCACTCACGTGTGGGCCGAGGGGCGTCGGCTGGTCTGACCGGCGGGTGCGTCCTGTGCGAACCGCACCTCCCGCGCCCGATTGCACCCTCGCCCGCGCCCACCGCTCCACTCCGAGACGTTCCCGTTGTGTCGCCCGTTCTGTCGCACGGCCCGCGTCAGATGGAGGTTGTGCACCAGAACGGGCGACACAACGGGAACACGTGGAGGGGCACAAGCGGCGCCGCGAGGTCGGCGGGCGCGGCGAGGGACGAAGAGCGGCCCAGCCGCCACCGAAGGCGGCTCAGCGCTCGAAGTCGAGCCGGTTCTCCCACGCGAAGCGGTAATAGTCGGCGTGCTTCAGCTGCGACGCCGCCGCCTCGTCGACGATGACGGTGACGAGCGGGTGCAGCTGGATCGCCGATCCGGGCAGCGACGACGAAACCGGACCCTCGACCGCACCCGCGATCGCCTCGGCCTTCGCCTCACCGAAGGCGAAGAGCAGCAGGTGCCTGGCCCGCAGGATCGTGCCGAGGCCCTGCGTGAGGCAGTGGCGCGGCACGTCGTCGAGCGAATCGAAGAAGCGCGCGTTGTCGAGCCTGGTCTGCTCGGTCAGGGTCTTGACCCGGGTGGCAGAGGCCAATGACGAGCCCGGCTCGTTGAAGCCGATGTGTCCGGTGCGGCCGATTCCGAGCACCTGGATGTCCACGCCGCCCGCCGAGGCGATCGCGCGCTCGTAGCGCTCTCCCGAGGTCTCGACCGGCCCCCCGTCATCTCCCGGGACGTGCACGAGCGAGGGGGTCAGGCCGAGCGGTTCCACCACCTCGCGCGTGATGACGGCGCGGTAGCTCTGGGGGTGTCCCGGCGGCAGTCCGATGTACTCGTCGAGCGCGAAGCCGCGCACCCGTGACAGGTCGAGCGAGCGGGCGGCGAGCGCGTGCCACAGCGGCAGGGGCGTCGAGCCGGTCGCGAGACCGAGCACGGCATCCGGTCGGCCCGCCACCAGACGCGCGACGAAGTCGGCACCGAGTTCGCCTGCCGCCTCGCGCGACTCGACGATCACGACCTCGGCCATCAGACGAGGTCGGGTTCGATCGAGCTGGCCAGCTCGGCCAGCAGGGCAGCGCCCACCGAGGCGACCGGTCCGGCTGGAGCCAGCACCACCCGCGACGGCAGCTCGAGCGACGCCAAGAACTCGGACTGCGCCGACCACGCGGTGAGCACGTCGCGGATCGCCTCGAGAAGCGGTGCGCCGAGCGAGGTGATGCCTCCGCCGATCACGACATCGTCCACGTCGACAGTGAGGACGAGTACGCGAACGGCGGAGGCAACATTATCGATGAAGCGCGTGCGCACTTCGATCGCGAGGGCGTCGCCGGCGGCGGCGGCCTCGAAGAGGTTCTGAACCGGACGAGGATGCTCGGTGGGCCATTGCCGGGCGACCGCCGATCCCGAGGCGAGCAGTTCGAGACAGCCGCGCTGCCCGCAGCTGCACAGCTCGCCGGCGGGATCGACCGGGATGTGCCCGATCTCGCCCGCCGTCCCGCGCGAGCCGCGCCACAGCGACCCGCCGAGCACGAGGCCGGCGGCGAGGCCGGTGCCGAGGTTGAGGTAGGCCATCGACCGCTCGGGTCCATGCCCCAGCAGGTGGAACGCGCCGAGCGCGGCCACGTTCACGTCGTTCTCGAGCCGCACCCGGACGCCGAGCCGCGCGGCGAGTTCGTCGCCCAGGGCGAGGCCGTCGAGTCCGAGGTTCACGGCGTGGGCCACGCGACCGGATGCCGGGTCGACCGCCCCCGGAACGCCGACGCCGATCGCCCCGAACTCGCTCGGTGTCGTGCCCAGCCGTTCCGCGAGGCCGGTCACCGCGGCAACGGTGGAGGCGATGACCGCCTCGGCTCCGAACCCGGTCGGCACGCGCACTTCGTCGATCACCGGGCCGGCCGCGTCGATCGCGACGGCTTCTGTCTTGGTGCCGCCGATGTCCACCCCGACCCTCACGACCGCGCCCCCTCGAGCGATGCGCTCTGCATCCACTGCAGCAGAGCCTGGCCGACGTGCCGCGAGGCGCCGAACGTCGCGACGTCTGCATACCGGCGGTCGGCGGATGGCCAGCCCATGTCGACGACGAGCGTGCGCGGATCGCGTGCCCGCGCCGCGTCGATCGCGGCGCGGGTCCAGTCGCGGCGGTGATTGTCGCGACCGATCAGCACGAGTTGCGCGCCGGAGTCGGGCAGCCGATCTCCCTCGTGCAACACGATCACCGCGACCCCCGCGGCTGCGGGGCCCCAGGGTGCAGGACCCACCGCGATGTTGGCGGCGGTATCGAGCTGGACGAGCACGCGCCCGCGGGTCGGAGCCGGCGTGCCGGGCGCCACGTCGAACGCCGAGATCGTGCGCTCGAGTTCGAACTGCGGCTCGGGATCCGGCTGCAGCCCCGGCAGATGAGCCTCCGCCAGCATGCGAGCGCCCGCGTCTCCGAGCGCGGCCACCCGCGACAGCGCGTCGGCGAGCCGGGCCGGGTCGAGCCGTCCGTCCGACGCCGCGGCGGCGATCGCCGCCTCGATCTCGGCGAGCTGGGCGTCGGTGTTGGCGGTGCCGATGCAGAGCAGGTCGCAGCCCGCGGCGAGCGCGCGGACCGCGGCATCCGGGATCCCGGTCGCTCCGCTCGCGCCCCGCATGTCGAGCGCGTCACTGACGATCACGCCCGTGAAGCCGAGCTCGTCGCGCAGCAGGTCGCCCAGGACGCGCCCCGAGAAGGTCGCGGGCACCTGGTCGAGCTGCGGCAGCAGGATGTGCGAGGTCATGATCGTCTCGGCGCCCGCCGCGATGGCCGCGGCGAACGGCACCAGCTCCCGGGAGCGCAGGGCCGACAGCGCCAGGTCGACGACGGGCAGCGCCAGATGCGAGTCGGTCGCCGTGTCGCCGTGTCCGGGAAAGTGCTTGGCGCTTGCCGCGACGCCGGTCGACTGCAGGCCCTCGACCCAGGCCGCGGTGTGCCTAGCAACCAGGGCCGGGTCGGCGCCGAAGCTGCGGGTGCCGATCACCGGGTTGTCGTCCGAGGAGTTGATGTCGGCATCCGGCGCGAAGTCCAGCGTCACGCCGACCGAGCGCAGCTGCACTCCGACCCGCTCCGCCACGGCTCGGGTCAGGGCGAGGTCATCGAGCCGCCCGAGGATCGCGGCGCCGGGATACGGCGAGCCGACATCCTGGAAGAGCCGCGTGACGTCGCCGCCCTCCTCGTCGATGGCGATGACCGCGCGCGGGTTGGCCGCGCGGATCGCCCCCGTCAGCTCGAGCAACTGCGCGGGCGAGGCGATGTTGGTGGCGAACAGGCAGACGCCCGCGAGGCCGTTCGACAGCCGGACGCGCAGCCACTCGGGCAGCTCGGTGCCCTCGAACCCGGGCAGCAGGGTGCCGGCGGCCGATGCAGAAGCGGATGGCGCGGCGCTCATCCCTTCACCGCCCCGCCGACCAGCCCGCTCGTCATGCGGCCCTGCACGAGCAGGAAGAAGATGATCACCGGGATCGCGACCAGCGTCGACGCCGCCATCACCTGGCCCCAGTCGATGGCCTTGCTCGCGCTGGCTTGGATGAAGCCGCGCAACCACAGCGGAAGCGTCTGCGACGACTGGTCCTGCAGCACCACGAGTGCGACCGTGAACTCGTTCCAGGACTGCAGGAACGCATAGACCCCCGACGCCACCAGGCCGGGTGCCAGCAACGGGAAGGTGATCCGCAGGAAGGCCTGCGTGCGGCTCAGCCCGTCGACCATGGCCGCCTCTTCGAGATCTGCCGGGATGCCGGCGACGAAGCCGCGCAGCATCCAGATGGTGAAGGGCACGACGGACGCGATGTACAGGATGCTGATGCCGACCACCGTGTTGAGCAGGTTCACCGACGACATCAGCTTGTACTGGGCGATGAACAGGCCCTCGGCGGGGAGCATCTGCACGAACAGGATCGCGAGCACGAAGCCGGTGCGCCCGCGGAAGCGGAAGCGGCTGATCGCCACCGCCGCCAGGAACGCGAACAGCAGGCAGACCGCGACGACCAGCAGCGCGATGACGACGCTCATGCCGAGAGCCGGCAGGAACGAGCCGCCCTGGAACACGCTCGCGAAGTTGTCGAAGCTGCCGCCGATCGGCAGGAAGCTCGGCGCGTTCGAGGTCAGGACCACGTTCGACAGCAGCGAGGAGTTGATCATCCAGTACACGGGGAAGAACCAGACGAGCGCCACCACGACCCCGACGACCGACAGAACGACCTTGCCTGCCCTCGGCGGTCGAGTAGCGCGCCCGCGCGCGTATCGAGACCCACTCGCCGCGCTCACGCCCGATCCTCCCGCAGCATCGACCGCACGTAGAACCCGCTCAACGCGATCGTCAGGATGAGCACGAAGATCGAGACCGCCGAGGCGGTGCCGAAGTCGCTGGACCCCGCCCCGAGCTGATAGATGTACGTGCCCAGCAGATTGGTCTCGCTCGCGATGGAGCCCGAATCCTGCAGAAGCTTGATCTGGGTGAACACGCGAAGATCCCAGATGATCTGCAGCAGCAGGACGATCGAGATGACCGGTCGGATGATCGGCACCGTGATGCGCCAGAAGCGCTGACTCGGGCTCGCGCCATCCATCTGGGCGGCCTCCAGCACGTCGTCGGGCACCTGGGTCAGACCGGCGAACAGCGAGAAGGCGACGAACGGCACGCTCATCCAGACGACGATGATGCCGGCGACCGCGAAGAAGCTCAGGGGATTCTGCAGCCAGTTGTGCTGCTGGAACGGCAGTCCGGCCGCGCTCAGCAACCAGTTGACGACGCCGCGGTGCCAGTCGAACAGCCAGGTCCAGACCGTCATCGCCGCCACGACGGGCATGGCCCACGCGAGCAGGAGCGCGATCTGCAGCATGATGCGCACCGCGGCGGGCACCGCGCGCATGAGCAGCGCGAGCAGGGTGCCGATGAGCATCGTCACGGCGGCGGCGGCGAAGCAGAAGAGCAGCGACCGTCCGACGACGGTCCAGAGATAGGGGTCGGTGGCCAGGCGGATGTAGTTGCCCAGTCCGACGAACGGGGCGGGTTGACCGAACTGCTGGGCGAGTCCGAACTGCTGCAGCGACGTGACGAGCTGCCAGACCAGGGGGTAGCCCATGGCGAGGACCAGCACGACGACGGTCGGGATGAGCAGGGCGTAGGGTGCGAACGAACGGCGCCGACGCGGGACGGCGAGGGATGTCATGTGATCCTCCTCTCGGATTCTTGGTGATCGAGTAGCCGCGAAGCGGCGTATCGAGATCCGGCGTTCAGGCGAACGGGGTCTCGATACGCGCGCTCCGCGCACTACTCGACCGACTCAGGTGCGACGCGTTACTTGCTGTTCAGCATCGGCGTGATCTTGGCGTTGTACTCCTTGGCGAGTGCGCCCAGATCCGGTGCGGTGCCGATCTTGCTGAAGAACTCCTCGAGCACGTTGGCCGCCTCGACCGAGGCCCATCCCGGCGCCGCGGGCGTCAGCTTGGAGTTCTCTGCCGAGTCGATCAGCGCGCTGGCGAACTCGTCGTTGCCCAGCGACGACACGTCATCCGAGTTGGCCGGGCCGAGGCCGTTCTGGCCGAGCATCGTCTGGTAGGTCTTGCTGAAGATGATCTTCAGCAGGGTCTTGGCCAGACCGGGGTTCTTGCTCTTGGCCGAGATGCCGATGTTCGAGCCGCCCGCGAAGACCGGAGCGGGCTTTCCGTCGTTGCCCGGCAGCGGGAAGACGCCGAAGATCTTGTCGTCCCAGGTGCGGGTGACCTTGCCGTCCGCGCCGGTTCCCTTGGTGCCGATCGACCAGTGCGCCCAGCCCGGTGCCACGATCGTGGCGGCCGAGAGCGACACCGGCGTGCTCGGGTCGGACGCCGTGGCCCCCGGGATCGCGTCGTCGTCGTTCAGGTAGATGTACTGGTTGCTGTCCTTGGCGTCGTTCGGCGCCTTGGATGCGTTCTGGTAGATCGCC
>Ga0207667_10002540_pt1 | contig 22704 bp, 20 predicted proteins | sample KBSCornC52_FD_184301 | JGI IMG/M metagenome (GOLD analysis project Ga0207667, IMG submission 184301) | Corn rhizosphere microbial communities from Kellogg Biological Station, Michigan, USA - KBS Corn C5-2 (SPAdes) (version 2) | ecosystem: Host-associated > Plants > Roots > Rhizosphere > Soil ...
TGATGACCTCGTCGCCGCGTTCGAGCATATCGAGAGCGCGCGCGGCTCGACCACGCTGACATTCTTCGAATTCAACGCTCTGGCAGCTCTGCTCATCTTTGCCGAGCGCGGCGTTGACGTCGCCGTCCTTGAAGTAGGACTCGGTGGGCGGCTCGATGCAGTAAATCTCGTAGACGCGGATGTCTCCGTCGTTTGCTCCATTGGTTTCGATCACCGTGATTACCTGGGCGATACGCTCGATCTCATCGGGGCAGAAAAAGCCGGCATTTTCCGCGCGGGTCGGCCCGCGGTGCTTGGCACCGACGATATGCCTGCGAGCGTCTATGCTGCGATCCAGTCACTCGGCGCGCGGGCGATCGTAGCTGGCAAGGATTTCAGCTGGGAAGTCGAGAATGTTACGCAGCCGTCCGCCGCAGGCGCGCGTTGGAGCTACAAAGGTCTGCGATTGACATTGAACGACCTTCCGCCGTCCGCCTTGGTCGGATCCATCCAATATCGCAATGCCGCGACGGCTCTCGCCGCTGTCGAAGCGCTCGGGTTGGCGAAGCTGGAGTTGAACGAGCGCACAGCTGCGGAAGCACTGCGCGGCGTCAGATTAGCCGGCCGATTCCAGATCGCACAGATCCCCTCGACGCCGGGCGGCCCTGGTGTCGAATGGATTCTCGACATCGCCCACAACGAGCCGGCTGCGGCAATCTTCGCAAGGCACGTGCGCGAGCGTCCCATGCCTTCGGCCGAGGGCAACCCTTCCGGGCGCACCCTGGCGGTGGTCGGCATCCTCGGCGATAAGGATGCGAAGGCTATCGCCGCATCCCTCGAGCCACTGATCGATCACTGGGTCCTGTGCGGTCTGCCGGGACCGCGTGGAACTACGGCTGAGCAGCTTGCGGCTCGACTGTCTCTGCCGAGATCCCAAGTCACTCTCGCGGGCTCGGTGGAGGAGGGCTGCGTGATCGCGCGCGGGCGCGCGAGGCCGGGTGACCGCGTACTCGTATTCGGCTCGGTTTACACGGTGGGGCCGGCCTTGGGCTGGCTTGGGATATACTGAGCGGAGTCCACGGTTGCTCTAAGCGGTTCCGTCCCCATATTGGATAGCCTGGTGAAAGAACGACTGACCGGCGCGATCATCCTCGTAGTGCTGATCGTGTTGTTGGTCCCCGAGTTGCTCAGCGGGCCGTCGCGCTCCGCGCCTGCGCCCCAGGCCGCAGCCACCTCCTCAGAGGAACCGCCATTACGCTCCTACACCATAGATCTGGGGGACGAGTCGCGCACAGCGAGCTCGGCGAGCTCAGCCAGTGCCTCGCCGCAAGCCACCGCTCCGGCGCAACCGACCACCATCGTAGAGTCAGCGCCGGTCGAGCAGCAGCCCGCGACTCCGGAGAGGGCCGCGCAGGCACAAGCATCCCCCGAGCAAGCGCACAGCCCGTCGCCGGGCTCCCAGGCAAGTCCAACGCCGCCCCAAGAAGTGCGGTCCACGCCGCAGCCGGATGGCCGACTCCCGGAAACGCGAGCCCCGGCGCAGGTGCCTACGCGGCGGCCAGCAGCTGCCGACAAGGCTGCGGCGGGCGATTGGATGGTGCAGCTCGGAGTTTTCGCCAAGCAGGCCAATGCGGATCGCTTGGCGCAGGAGCTCAAGGGGAAGGGGTTCCACGCACAGGTCTCGGAAGCCGTTGTTCACGGCAAGACGTTGTGGCGGGTGCGAGCGGGGCCTGTCGCAGAGCGAGCGGCGGCCGAGCAGCTCAACGCGCGGCTACGGATGGCCGGGCATGCCGGCTCGGTTATTCAGAAGTAATGCTCTTGCATCGGCGTGACGGGCTGCCTGAGCAGCGCGGCCATTGCTCTTGTACAATCCGCGCGCGCTCAAGCATGGTCGAGTCCGGGGCCGATGAATACAACCGACTATCTCGTGATCGCAGCCGTCGTCCTTTCCGCAGTCGTGGGTTCCTTGCGCGGCTTCCTTCGGGAAGCGATCGCGCTTGTGACGTGGATCGTCGCGCTGTTCGTAGCGTGGCACTTTTCCAATTCGCTCGCCCCTCATCTGGGAGGGCTGCTCGCCGGATATCCGATGTCGACCTGGGCGGCGCGGGTCATCATTGCGGTATTGATCCTGCTCTTCGGTACAGGGTTGGGGATCACATTGGCGCACTTTGTGCGGCTGTCGATTTTCAGTGGCATGGACCGCCTTCTCGGGTTCGTTTTCGGTCTCTTCCGTGGCATGGTGATGCTGGGGGTGTTCGTGATCCTGGCGCAGGTATTGCGCCTGGATGGCGATCGCTGGTGGCGTCAGTCAACGCTCATGCCCTACGGGGAGTCCATTGCGAACGGCTTGCGAGCGGTGATCGGGGACGATCATCCGCGCCACTCGGGTCGTTCCTAAGTCCTGGCCTGATGGCCAAAGGCGGTCGAGCATGTGCGGAATTGTAGGCGTCGTCGGGACGAGTGCGGTCAACCAGCGAATCTATGACGGGTTGACGGTGCTGCAGCACCGCGGCCAGGATGCCGCCGGCATCGCGACCTACGGCGACGGCGAGCTGTGTGTCCGCAAAGGCAGCGGCCTTGTGCGTGACGTCTTCCAACAGCATCACATGCTCGAGCTGCGGGGTAATGTTGGTATTGGCCACGTCCGCTATCCCACCGCTGGCTGTGATGGTGCCGCGGAAGCGCAGCCGTTCTATGTCAACGCTCCTTATGGCATTTGCCTCGCCCACAACGGTAACCTTACCAACGCTACGGAGCTCGCCGAGATCCTGATCCGCGAAGATCGGCGTCATCTCAACACAACGTCCGACTCCGAGGTGCTGTTGAACGTATTCGCCTCGGAGCTGCAGCGCATTGGCACTCCGCGGATCACCGCGGCGGACGTCTTTGCCGCTCTGAACGCCGTCTACCGCCGTTGCCGCGGCGGCTACGCAGTGGTCGCGATGATTGTCGGCCACGGGGTCCTGGGGTTCCGCGACCCGAACGGCATCCGCCCGCTGGTCCTCGGGCAGCGGGATACACCGCGCGGCCCTGAATGGATGCTGGCTTCCGAGAGCGTAGCTCTCGATAGCCTCTCATTCCGCTTGGTGCGCGACATCGGGCCGGGCGAGGCTGTCTTCATCGACGAGCAGGGTCATCTGCATTCGCACCAGTGCGTCGCGACCGTACGGCACGCGCCCTGCATTTTCGAATATGTCTACTTCGCCCGTCCGGACTCGAAGATCGACAACATCTCCGTATACCGCGCCCGCATGCGCATGGGCGATCGGCTCGCCGAGAAGATTCTCCGCGAGCGTCCCAACCACGACATCGACGTGGTCATTCCAATTCCCGATACGAGCCGCACCAGCGCACTCCAGCTCGCACAGCGCCTGGGCCTGAAGTATCGCGAAGGCTTTACCAAGAATCGCTACATCGGCCGCACGTTCATCATGCCGGGGCAGGAGCAACGCGAGAAATCCGTGCGCCGCAAGTTGAATGCCATCGATCTGGAGTTCCGCGGCAAGAACGTTTTGTTGGTCGATGACTCCATCGTGCGCGGCACGACCTCCGCGCAGATCATCGAGCTCGCGCGCGAGGCCGGGGCGCGCCGTGTCTACTTCGCCTCCGCCGCGCCTCCGGTACGCTTTCCCAATGTCTATGGGATCGATATGCCGGCCGCGCAGGAGCTGGTCGCCAGCGGCCGTAGTCACGATGAGGTGCAGCGCCTCATCGGTGCCGACTGGCTCATCTACCAGGATATCGACGACCTCATTGCCGCTTGCAAACACGAGGACGCGCGCATCGAGGAGTTTGATACATCCTGCTTTTCCGGCGAGTACGTCACGGGCGACGTGAGCCCCGAATATCTCGAGCGCCTCCAGGTGGAGCGCTCCGATCATGCGAAGGCGTTGCGCCGTGAGCCTCGCGGCAAGCTCAAGGTCATCCGCTGACCTGTTGACCCGTTGAGCTGCTGACTTTACGTGAACGCGCCAGATCCACGCAGGCGACTGCTGCTCGAGCTCTTCCAGGCCGCCCTGAGGCGGGTCGACGGAAGGGCTTGCGTTCGCGAGCAGCTGCTCACCGGAGGGCCGGCCCGCGATTCCAACACGCGGTCTGCCCGTCCCATATGGGTCGCGGCTGTAGGGAAGGCGGCAGCCTCGATGCTGATGGGCGCGCACGATGCACTTGGCACCGTTATCGAACGCGCGCTCGTCATCACCAAGGACGGGCACGTGCCTCCGGAGTTGGTAACGCTTGGTGCGGAGATCCACGAGAGCGCTCATCCCATGCCCGATGACCGCTCGCTGCAGGCCGGAGCGCGCTTGCTGCGTTGGGTCGACGAGTTACCCCAGCGCGTCGATCCCTTGTTTCTGATCTCCGGCGGAGCCTCCAGCCTGGTTGAGGTGCTGGAGGCCGGCACATCCTTCGCGGACCTCGAGCGATTGACTGCCGAAGGTCTCGCCGCGGGCATCCCTATCGGCGAATTGAATGCGCGTCGTGCACAGCACTCTCTGATCAAAGGGGGGCGGTTGACAGCACGCCTCGAGGGCCGCGCAGCACGAGCTTTGTTCATTTCGGATGTTCCAGGCGATGATCCCGCAGTCATCGGCTCCGGAGTGGTGGGGCCCGCGGCCGGGGGCGCTGACCATGTGGAGCGTAAGGTTGTCGCATCCATTGACCATGCTGTGGAGGCTGTGGTCGCGGCAGCAAGTGAGATGGGACTCACTACCGAGCCTTGTCCACGCCGCTTCGATGGCGATGTCATGCGACTTGCGGTGCGCTTTGCGCACGAGCTGGATCTAAGTCCTACCGAGGTGCGGATCTGGGGTGGTGAGTCAACAGTACAGCTGCCCCAGCAGCCGGGGCGCGGGGGTCGAAACCAACACCTAGGCCTGGCTTTGGCGCGACTCATTGCGGGGCATCCTGATCTGGTGATGCTCGCTGCCGGGACTGACGGCACGGACGGGGTTACCGACGACGCGGGCGCCTTGGTGGATGCCGAGACCTGGGCACGGCTCACGCTGGCGGGTATCGATGCGGATGCGGCCTTGCGGGGCGCAGATTCGGGATCTGCTCTGGCCTCTTCAGGAGATCTGGTTCACACGGGCCCCACCGGTACCAATGTCGGTGACCTGGTGATCGGTCTCAAAATGCCGGCAGCCGCCGCCCGCGATTTGCGGCGCAGCCAGACAGGCTCCTAGCGACACTGCTTGCCGCGTGCTCTAATCGCGCGCCACGGGCTGTAACAATCCCCCCTCGCCGATGCGTTTGTTGTTGATCGAGCAAGACAAGCGCCGCTGCGCGCAATTGAGGCAGCAGCTTGCATCCTGGCGACCCGAAGCTGAGTTGGTCGTGCGCGATCCCGTGGTGGAGGGGCAGTTGCCGCCGGAGTTCCTGGCGCAGGGCTTCGATGCCGTGCTGCTGGCCGAGGCGTGGTCCGGGGGCAGCGGGCTCGGCTGGGCCAAGGAATTGGCCGCCAGGGTAGGGTTCGCACCCCTGGTGCTGTTGAGCCGCCTGGATGCGGTGGCCTATGAGGCCATTCCCCTGGGGGTACAGGTCGTCGATCGTGACGAGCCGGGCCCGGCAAGATTGTTCGACGTGCTCATCGCCGCGCAGCAGCGCCAGGCATTCGCCCGGGCAGTGTGGCGTACCAGTGCGGCCGGCCGCGATACGCAGCGCTTCGGGGGCGCGTTCATTCGCGGTTATCGACATATCCGCCGCATCGCAACCGGCACGGTGTCGGACCTCTATCTGGGGGAAAGCGAGGCCGCCGGCGCCCTCGTAGCCTTGAAGGTGGCGCGCGACCGGCAGGTCGAGCGCAGTGACCTGGATGATTCTTTCCGGCGCTTTCTGCAGGAATACGAGATCGTGCAACGGATCCGCAGCCCGGGAATCGTGCGCCTCTATGACCTGGGCGTCAGTGACGAGCACGCCTGGCTGGTCATGGAGTATTTCGCCGCCGGTGATCTGCGCACGCGCATGCGGGCGGGCCTATCAGTGCGGCGCGCGTTGTACAACGCAATCTCGATCGCCCGGGCGTTACAGGGCATTCATGCCGCGGGTGTGTTGCATCGGGATCTGAAGCCGGGCAACGTGATGCTACGGGATGATGGCAGCATCGCCCTCATCGATTTCGGACTCTCCAAGGATGCCGCTCTGGCGCGCGAGGTAACCGATCGCGGCATGATCTTCGGCACGCCGCATTACATGAGCCCGGAGCAAGGTCATGGCGAGCCCATCGATGCGCGCAGCGACCTCTACAGCCTGGGCGTCATCCTGTTTGAAATGTTGACTCACGAGAAACCCTACAAAGCTGAAAATCCGATGGCGCTGATCTACAAACACCGTAAGGAGCCGGTGCCGCGCTTGCCCGCGCCATACGAAGCCATGCAACCTATCATCGAGCGTTTTCTGGCGAAGGCGCCGCAAGACCGTTTCGCGGACGCCGCGGAGGCCGCGACAGCGTTGGAAGGTGCGTTCCGCCAGCTGTTGAAAAGCGAAGGGGAACTCGCCCGGTGAGCACGCAGGGCATGGAGTCGATCTTGTTGGACCGCACGCCCGGCGCGTGGGTCGATGCCGCCGCGGCCGGCTGGCGCGAGCTGCTCGTGGATCATGCCAACTGCGAGAAGAAAGCGGCCTCCACCGCGGTCGCGCTCATCTTCGCGTATCCCGAGGATGCGCAGCTCGGGTTGGCCTTATCGCGCCTGGCGCGCGAGGAGTTGCGCCACTTCGAGCAGGTACAAAACGCCATGACCGAGCTCGGCGTGCGGTTCATCCGGCAGAAGCCCGGGCGTTATGCTGCCGGCTTGCGGCGCGAGCTACGCACTTCGGAGCCGGGGCGAAAGCTCGATCTGCTGCTCTCCGGAGCCTTGATCGAGGCTCGCTCGTGCGAGAGGTTTCGGCTTCTCGCGGGCCGCTTGTCCGAGCCTCTCGGGCGCTTCTACGCGCGCCTGGCCGAATCCGAGGCGCGTCATTTCGAGCTGTACGTTGGGCTCGCGCGCGAGCGCTACCCGCAGGAGTGGCAGGAACGCCTGCGGATGCTGGCTACCGCAGAGGCGGCGTTGGCCACCGCCCCGGACACGGAGCTACGGTTTCATTCCGGGCCGCCGGGGCCGGGCTGAGGCTCAGTTCGGGCTGCGCTGGCCCGTGGGACCCCCGGGCACCCGGTCGTAAACGCGCTTGAAGTCGATCGGCCCCTTTTTCACGTGCGTCACCAACGTCGCGAAGATGAGATGACCTTCGCCGTCGAGCGCGAAGTCATCTTCCTTGCTCGGGCCCTTCCTGGCCTTGGTAATGACCACGAATGCCGCGTCGCGCCAACCGGAGCTGCGATCCGCCTGGGTCTGTCCGAACGGAATGGTCCGCTGCTCCCCCGCGGTGTATTCCTCGGCTGTGCCATCCGCCATGGATTTCACGACCACCTTCGCGCCGGACTGCGAGATGGTGATGAGCTCGGGGGCATCGAGCAGGCGTGCGGGGGTCCCGGAACGGCCGCTCTTGGGGCCAGGAGCAGAGGGCGGACCACTGTCGCTCGCACTGCCTGGCAGGTCGGTGCTTTGCTCGTATAGAACGGGAGTCAGGCCCGGCACCGGGCGCTTGGTGCTGGTCAGGTTCTCGCTGCCGCCGCCGGGGTCCAGGCCGCCAGGGCCCATGGGCACTCCCGGCCGGGCGCCTCCGGGCTTACCGAAGCCGCCGGGATTGCGGCTGGGTGGCAGGCCTTTGTCCGGTAGCTCCTTCAGCTCCGGACGTCCCGGATCGTCGCTCAGGTTTGTGTTCAGGCGCCACTCACCACTCAAATCGACTCCCTGCGGCGCGGCCGCCACGAGTCGTTCGGTGGCGCAGCCGGCCAACAGTGCGGCACAGGCGCATGCGGCGGCGGCAAGAAGGGGCGGGGCGGCTTTCGCGAGGTCGCGTTCTGGCATGGACGATTCCAATTCTGCTGCGAGGATATTCCGGGCTTGGACCCGCCCATTATGGCTCAAGTTCGCGTTGGCGGCGGGGTGCGCGCAGCCTATGTCAAACCAACAGTTCGTTACAACTGTGGCGCAGCTGTGACACGGCACGCTGTGAAAATGTCAACGCTGGTCGGCGTGACGACGTTCTGGGATGCGCAGGCGTTACGTTCGGCAGCAATTGACCGCCGCCGTGGCGCCATGCACTGGACCGCAACGAATTGCCCTGCCAACGGTCGGAGGCTTCGGTATCTTGAGAGTCGCACGCGAGGCACGATGAACGACCGCCCCCACCTGCTGATCGTCGATGACGATCGCGAGATCCGCACCCTGTTGGGCCAGTATCTGGAAAAACACGAGTTCCGTACGACCGTCGTACCGGATGGAAGGGAGATGCGCCGGGTCATGGAGCGCTCGCGGATCGATCTCATCGTGCTCGATTTGATGCTGCCCGGTGAGGACGGTCTGTCGATTTGCCGCGAAGTTCGCACGCGCTCCCAGGTACCTATCATCATGCTCACCGCACGAGGCGAGGACGTGGATCGCATCGTTGGACTCGAGCTCGGGGCTGACGACTACATCGCGAAACCTTTCAATCCCCGTGAGTTGCTCGTGCGTATCAAGGCCGTCCTGAGACGGGCCGCACACGCGCCGCGTGATCCGACACCGGACTCGGTGCGCGCATTCCTCTTTAACGGGTGGAGACTCGACACGACGACGCGCACCCTGACTGATTCTGCCGGCAAAGATGTCTCCTTGAGTGGCGCGGAGTATCGTCTGCTTGCGGTGCTGCTCGGATCGGCCAATCGCGTGCTCTCGCGGGCGCAGCTCACGGAGCTGCTGCGTGGACGGGAGGCGGATCCATTCGATCGCAGCATCGACGTCCGGGTGAGTCGTTTGCGGCAGATTCTCGGAGACGATGCACGCGCGCCCCAGATCATCAAGACGGTTTACGGCGAGGGCTATGTCGTCGGCGTCGCTGTTGAAGCCCATTAGGGTCCCCGAAGGGGCCAGATGCGGCTGAAGCTCTGGCCGCAGTCTCTTTTTGGCAGGCTGATCGCGGCGTCGGTCCTGGCGGTGCTGGCCGCAGAGATTTTCGCCTTCGCGCTCATCGCGCGTGAGCGCGAGTATTTTGTCCTGCAGAGTAACGTCCGCGAGTGGTCGCGCCGCATTGGCGAGATCACATTCATGTTGCAGCCGCTGAGCGCGAGCGAGCGCGAGGCGGCCATCACGAGGCTGGTTGAGCAACCCCGCTTGTTTGCGCGCGCTCTGGGCGCTGGTGCGGCGCGCCGGCGCAGAGGGCCAGGGCTGATGCCGGAGGACCTCGGTCTGCCACAGGCGGCGCTGCCGCCTGCCGGGGACGGCGCTCTTGGTGACGATCTCGGTCCATTGTCTCGCGGCGTGCCACCGCCGGAGAGCCGAGAGCGCAGACCCACGAGGGTCTTCGCCGGTCCGGAAAACCGGGCCCCGGTACAGTACATCATGGTGCGGTTGCCGTTCACGCCTGACTTCGAGGCGGCACTCAAGCAGCAGCTGCAGACAACGCTGGGGAACGGCTATCAGCTCTCGATCAAGCCCGTGACGGATGTTGCCAGGCGGGCCATTCCTGTTCCAACACCTTTTTTTGAGCTGCGCGACGGCTCCAGTATGCAGCTGTACGATATCAATGTTGTGTTCCCAGACGGCGATGCGACTGTGTTCCGCATCGGACATCTGTCCCGGGGCGCGCCGCTCTCCCGCAATCTGTTCGTCAATCTTGCCTTGCTGGTCATGGTGCTCGTGGTCGCCTTGTATGTGACCGCGCGCAGCATCACCCGGCCGCTTTCAGACCTGGTGCGGGCCGCGGAGGGCCTCGGGCGCAACGTGCGGCAGCCGAAGTTGGCAGAAAAGGGTGCGCGCGAGTTGCGGGACGCGGCCCGCTCGTTCAACACGATGCAGGATCGCTTGCAGCGTTATCTCGACAGCCGGACGCGCGTGTTGGCCGCTATGTCTCACGATCTGAAGACTCCACTCACACGATTGCGGCTCCAGGTCGAAACTACCTTGGAGGACCCGGCAATCCAGGCGCGCTTCAGCAAAGAGCTCGATGAGATGGAGAGCATGGTGTGTGGTGCGCTCGCGATGTTTCGGGGGCTGGATGATGACGAGACACTAGCGCCGATCGACATCGACGCGCTGCTGACGACGTTACGATCGGAATTCACGGAGATGGGCGCGGCCGTGTCCGTCGAAGGTAAAGCCGACCGGCCTTTTACGGGTAGGTTGCAGGCGCTGAAACGCTGCCTGACCAACCTCATTGCGAATGCGATCAAGTTCGGCGCGTGCGCAAAGATCATCGTGGCGGACGGGGCGGCGCTCGTGATTCGAGTGAGTGACGCGGGCCCGGGCATACCGCCCGAAGAGCTCGAGCGCGTGTTCGAGCCCTTCTATCGCCTCGAGTCCTCACGCAATCGTGACACCGGAGGCACGGGGCTCGGTTTGAGCATCGCGCGCGATGTTGCGCAGGCGCACGGCGGATCGCTGTTCGCGCAAAATGTTCCGGCCGGCGGATTGGAAGTGGTCTTGGTATTGCCACGCTCTCGCTCCTGAGTCTCTCACTTGTCAAATCTCAAGGGAGTGAACAGTCTTTAACGATTGATTACCGCGAGGCTGCGCCTCCGCCACTACGTTGTGCAGTTCAAGGTTTTGCAGGACGGCATCGCGAGTGCCTAGCACGCTCATCGTCACGACCTACGACTGGCCCGCAGCGCTCGACCTGACATTGAAGAGCATCGCCCGTCAGTCGGTGCTGCCCGATGAGGTTATTGTTGCTGACGATGGCTCCGGTCCGGAAACGGCGCGAGTCGTCCAACGGTGGCGCGGCAAGCTACAAGCCCCCTTGACCCATTTATGGCAGCCGCACGAGGGCTTTCAACTCGCGCGGTCGCGGAATCGGGCCATAGCGGCGGCGAAGGGCGAATACCTCATCATTGTCGATGGGGATATGGTGTTGCATCGGCACTTCATCGCCGACCACCTGAGCGCGGCTCGGCCCAGCTCGTTCATTCAGGGCGTTCGGCTCTTGACGGAACCGGCGGCCGCCGAACGGATGCTGCGCGAGGGATCCCTGGATCTGAGCTTCTTCTCATCCGGCATCCGCCGCCGGCGGCATGCTGTCCGCAGCCTGCTCCTGAGCAGAATCTTGTTCAGGAGGCGAGTGGGGCAGAGCGCCATCCGGGGCTGCAACCAGGCGTATTGGAAAAGTGATTTGTTGCGCGTGAACGGTTTCAACGAGGCGTTCATGGGCTGGGGTCGGGAGGACAATGAGATCGCCGCCCGGCTTTACAACATCGGCGTGTGCCGGCGTAACCTCAAATTCCAGGCGCTCGCCATCCATCTGCACCATCCGCCGCGCCACCCGCAAGGCGTGAATCCGAACGATGCATTGCTGCGGCAGACTATCGAGCAACGGCAGACCTGGTGTCGACTCGGGCTCGATCGCCATGCTGTATTGGCTCGGGTGAGTGAGCCGGCGCTGCGGGAGCCGTTACGGAACTTTGCCTGATGCGCTCGTCACGCTGTTATCTGTTTGTCTTCGGGCACATGCGCAGCTACTCCTCCCTGTTGTGCCACATTCTCGGCTCGCATCCGCAGATCGACGGCTACTGCGAGACGCATATCAAGTATCGCACTCGGTGGGACCTCTGGCGTCTCCGATCACGCGTGGTGAGACTTACGGGTGAGCCACTGCGGGGCCGCTACGTGTTGGATAAGGTGCTCCATAACTACCCGTTTGCGTCCAGCATCCTCCGCAATCCGAATACGCGCTCGATAGTGTTGTTGAGGCGGCCGGTCCCGACGGTGCAAAGTATCGTCAACATGGGACTGCACTATAGCGATATCGGCTGGTATCGGGATCTCGATGCTGTGGCGAATTACTACGAGGAGAGACTTGCGACCCTCGTGGTGCTCGCGGAACAATTGCGAGGGCGCGTGATGTTCGTCGAGGCGGAGGGGCTGCTCGACGACACGGCTGCCGTGCTGCACAGCGTGACGCGTACCCTGGAGTTGCATGAGCCGCTGCGAGCGGATTATCAACGGTTCGCCCATACCGGCGAACGAGGTTGCGGCGATCCGAGCGAAGTGATCTCGACAGGGCGGGTCAACAAGGTCGCTCGAGAGCAGCGCACACCCGTGGTCTTGCCGCCGAGGCTTTCCGCGCGCCTCCAGTGGGCCTACCACGCGTGCGCGGCGGCGCTGCGCGATACTTGCCAGGCGCGAGCCGCGTAGGGCGGGGCTTACTGCGTTTGTGCGTCGTTGGATTGCGCCGGATTGCGCGGCAACTCGCGTAGCTCGTAGCGTTCGTTCTCATAAATGAGGTAACTACCCTGCTCGTACCACGCGCCCAGTACGATGCGTTGGGCTTGCGCACCTTCTACGGTGGTGTCGTGTATTGCCGGTCGGTGAGTATGGCCGTGGATCATTCGGCGCACGCCCGTCACGCGGTACGCCTTGGCGACCGCTTCAGGATTGACGTCCATGATCTTCGGGATGGTTCGCGCGGTATGTTGGCGACTGCCCGCGCGCGCCTGATTCGCTAACATCTCGCGATCAGCCAAGGGAAGGGCGAGGAAGCGGCGCTGCCATGGCGCGGTTCTGACGATACTGCGCAATTCCTGATAGGAGTGGTCGTCGGTGCAAAGGCCGTCACCATGGGTGAGCAGCACGCGCTCGCCATCGAACTCCGCGATGACCGGATCAGGGAGGAGGCGGCAACCTGTGTTGTCGCAGAAGCCGCGGCCGAGGAGGAAATCACGGTTGCCGTGCAGGAGGAAACAAGCCACTCCGCTGGCGGTCAGGGCGCGCAGCCCCTGCCGGACGGCGGTCTTCTCGACCTCCGTCTCATCATCCCCTACCCATGTTTCGAACAGGTCGCCGAGGATGTAGAGGGCCTCGGCGCCCGTTGCGTGGGTACGAAGGAAATCCAGAAACTGCTCCACCGCCTCCGGCGACCCGGCATCCAGGTGCACGTCGGAGACGAAGAGTCGACTCATTTCGGCGATTGGATCGAATCCGCCGGTAGCGGCAACGGCTTCGCCACAGCGGCGGGTGCCGCGCCCGTTTGCCCTTGCGCGGCATCGAGCAGCTCGACTTTCTGGATCACGACCGGCTTCAGCGGCGCGTCGGACTTGAACGGTCCAAAGCTACCGGTGGCCATGACGCCGATACGGTCGACGACGTCCATGCCCTGTACGATGCGGCCGAAGACCGCATAGCCCCAGCGGGTCGGCAAAGGATCGAGATCCGGGTTGTCGACGAGATTGATATAGATCTGCGCGTTGCCTGAGTGGGGTGCCTCGCTGCGGGCGAGTCCCACCATGCCGCGCTTGTTCTGGAGGCCATTGCCGGACTCATTGAAGATCGTCTCGTGTACGGGTTTCAGCTGGTAGGTGGTGGCATCGTGTCCGCCACCCTGGATCACGAAATTCGCGACGACGCGGTGAATGAGGGTATTGGTGTAATAGCCCTCTTTCACGTAGCGCAGAAAGTTCGCGACCGTGAGGGGCGCGCGGTCCGGCAGCAGCTCGATCACGAAGTCGCCGGCGCTGGTGGAAACCTTCACCAGCTGTGAGGCCTCGGCAGCGTGCGCTCGTGGTAGCGCGAGCAGCAGCATCAGTGCGGTGGCGGCCGCTAGAGCAAGGGTGCGGGTGAAAAGCTTTAGTCGCTGAGTCCGGGGCTGGGTGTACATCAATCCTCCGTCATGCAAGCCGATCATCGTACTTCGCCGCGCTCCGCGAGGCCACGACCGCGCCTTCGGTGCGTTCAGGTCTCGCTTTTCCCGTAACATTGCGGCCATGAGCGCAATGGACAATTCGAGCGGCGCGGCGTTCGCCCAGGCTACGACCCGGTTCGCACCCAGCCCGACGGGCGAAGTGCACTTGGGCAATGCCCGCACGGCCTTATTTAACTTTTTGCTGGCCCACCATGCCGGCGGCCGCTTCTTGCTGCGGGTCGAGGACACCGATGCCGAGCGCAGCCGCGAGGAGCACACCACCGCAGTCCTCCATGATCTGCGCTGGTTGGGTCTCGATTGGGACGCCGGCCCGGATCGCGAGGACGAGCGGGGCCCCTATCGTCAGGCGCAGCGCGCTTCGATCTATCAGCATCATTTCGAGGTCCTGGAGAGCAAGGGAGTGGTGTATCCCTGCTATTGCTCGCCGCTGGAGCTCGAAGTAGCACGCAAAGCCCAATTGTCCGCGGGTAAGCCGCCGCGCTACGCGGGAACTTGTCGCAGCCTCTCTGCCGCGCAGCGTGAGGCGAAGCGGACGCAGGGGATTGTTCCCAGCATGCGCTTCCAGGTGCCGACCGGTCGCCGGATCGAATTCGTAGACTTCGTGCACGGTCCGCAGAGTTTTCTCTCGGACGACATCGGCGACTTCGTGATTTTGCGCGCGGACGGCTCAGCGGCTTTCTTCTTCAGCAATGCGGTCGATGACGCCACCATGGGCGTGACACAGGTTCTTCGTGGCGAGGACCATCTGACCAATACACCTCGGCAGCTGTTGATTCTCGAGGCCTTGGGTCTGAGGGCACCGAGCTACGGGCACATTTCCCTCATCGTGGGTGCCGATGGCGCACCCTTATCGAAACGGCACGGAGCCACGAGCGTTCGTGAGTATCGCGAGCGCGGTTATCGTCCGGAAGCTCTGACGAATCACTTGTTTCGCTTGGGGCATGCGACACAGGAGCACGGCTTCCTGTCGCTTGCCGAGATGGCGCGTGCGTTCGATTCTGCGCATCTGGGTAGATCGCCGGCACGCTTCGACGAGCAGCAGCTGAATGTGTGGCAGAAGGAGGCCGTACACCGGCTGCCTGTCGATGCCGCACGTCGCTGGCTGAGCGCCGTCCTACCCGCGGGGTTGGACGAGAGTGCCGTCAGTGCATTCATATCCGCGGTGCTGCCGAACATTGTGCTTCCGGAGGATGCGCGGCCTTGGGTTGATGTTGTCTTTGGTGGCCCGTTGACCTTGCCCGCAGCCGAGGAACAGGTGGTTCGCGGTGCGGGTGCCGAGTTCTTTGCCGCCGCGGCGAGTGCCGCCGAGCGCAGCGGCAACGATCTGGCCGCTATCGCCGGCGCGGTGCGTGCGGCTACTGGCAAGAAAGGCGCTGATCTCTACATGCCGTTGCGTGTTGCCCTGACAGGGCGCTCTCATGGTCCGGAGCTCGCGCCGTTGTTGAAGACCATGCCGCCCGGCAAAGCACACGAGCGGCTCGCCCGTTTTACTTGAAACACGATTTATGATTCGCATTCACAACTCAATGAGCGGCGACAAGCAGGCGCTGCAGCCGATCCGGCCGGGCCACATCGGGATGTATGTGTGCGGCATGACGGTGTACAACTTCCTGCACATCGGGCACGCCCGCATGATGACGGTGTTCGACACCTTGAATCGGTATTTGCGTCACCGCGGGTATCAGGTCACGTATGTCCGTAACATCACCGACATCGATGACAAGATCATCAAGCGGGCGGCGGAGAACGGTGAGCCGATCGGTGCGCTGACCGAGCGGTTCATCAAGGCGAATGAAGAGGATTACTCCAAACTCGCCATCGAGAAGCCGGATCATGAGCCCCGGGCGACCCACTACATACCTGACATGATCGCGATGATCCGTACCCTGATAGACAAGGGTTACGCCTATGTGGCTGCGGATGGTGACGTCATGTATGCCGTGGCGAAGTTCGAGGGGTACGGGAAGCTTTCAGGCAAGAATCTCGCGGACCTGCGCGCCGGCGCTCGTATCGAGGTGGATGAGTTCAAGCGGGATCCGCTCGACTTCGTGCTCTGGAAGCATGCAAAACCTGGCGAGCCCTCATGGGATTCACCATGGGGACCGGGGCGGCCCGGTTGGCACATCGAGTGCTCCGCAATGTCGGCGGCCCTGTTGGGGACGCATTTCGACATCCATGGCGGCGGCATGGATCTCAAGTTCCCTCACCACGAGAACGAGATCGCGCAGTCTTGCGCGGCCACGGGCGATCGGTTTGTCAACCTCTGGGTGCACAACGGGTTCGTCAATGTCGACAACGAAAAGATGTCGAAGTCACTCGGCAATTTCTTCACCGTGCGCGATGTGTTGCCTACATTGCGGCATCCTGAGGTGTTGCGGTTTTTCTTTCTGATGAGTCATTACCGTGGGCCCATCAACTACTCGCTCGATCAGCTCGAGCAGGCGGATGCGGCACTTCGGGGTATCTACACGGCTTTGCGCGATGTGCCGGTCGTTCCCGCAGTGGAGAGCGAATACACGGCACGCTTCCACGAGGTGATGGACGACGATATCAACACGCCGGAAGCTATCGCGATCATCCAAAGGATGACGCGCGAGATCAATCTGGCGAAGGACACCGGTAAAGAGCGCCGGGCAGCGGCTCTGAGCGCCGAGTTGCGCTCGCTGGCGGGGGTGCTGGGTGTGATTTCGCTGGAGCCGGAGCAGTGGTTTCGGTTGGCGCGGCCCGGCGGCGATCCGGGGGGCGTCGCAGGGCATCAAACCGGAGATGCCGCGGACGGCGCGGTCGCTGGGTCGGGGGCACCCGGGGCGCCGCTGGACGACGCTGAGGTCCAGGGCCTGGTCGATGCGCGGATTGCCGCGCGTAAGGCGAAGGACTTCGCAGAGTCGGACAGAATCCGGGATCAGCTCGCTGCGGCGGGGGTGATCGTCGAGGACAAGCCGGGCGGGAAGTCGACCTGGCGGCGGGCGTAGGGTGAAGGGCGTATAGGGCCGCCGCTGAGCTCCAGTAATGCAATTGACAATCATTCTTATTCGCGATTACACTTGCTCCTGAGTCGGGCCGCCTTGTGGTCCGCTGGATGAGAGGGGCTACCGAATGTACGTCTGCATCTGCAACGCCGTCAGTGACCGTCAAATTCGCGAGTGCGTCGATCGCGGCGCGCGCTCTCTCTTCGAAGTGCAGTGCCAGCTTCCCGTCGGCAGCTGTTGCGGCCGGTGCGAAGACACCGCTAGCCAGGTCGTCTCCGAGCAGCTTACCGCCCGTACTCAGCGTAACGCTGCCTAGAAGCTTGGCCTGAGCCGCGCCAGACCGGCGCAAGCCTTTCGCCGCTGTGATTCGCGTCTCACAGCGATTCGTGTTGCGGGACCTGCGGCCTTCCCCCAAGATCGCCAGCCCAAGAATAAGCAGGAATGGCGTGCATGAAGGGCGATCCCAAGATACTGCAGCATCTGAACGTCGTGCTGAAGAACGAGCTTACGGCGATCAATCAATATTTCCTGCACGCGCGCATGTTCGGGCATTGGGGTTTGCTGCGCCTCGCAGAGCATGAGAAGCGGGAATCCATTGATGAGATGAAACACGCGGATCGCCTGATCCAACGTATTCTGTTTCTGGACGGACTGCCCAACCTGCAGGACCTCGGCAAGCTGCTCATTGGCGAGAGCGTGACCGAATGTCTCGACTGCGACCTGAAGCTGGAAATGGCGGCCCGCCTCGAGCTCCAGGCCGCCATAGCCGACAGCGAGGTCGCCGGGGATTTTGTCTCCCGCGAGCTCTTCACCTCCATTCTGGAGTCCGAGGAAGAGCACATCGACTATCTCGAGACTCAGCTGGACCTCATCAAGCGCATCGGTCTCGAGAACTACTCGCAATCGCAGCTGGGCGAGCACGCCGACTAAAAGCCCGCGGCGAGACTCGACTCACATTCAGCGCCCATCGAGTTTGCATAACATCGTAGGTCAGAGCACTCGGCGATGAGGGGGCTGACCATGACCACGCAACGAGCGCGGCTCCTCATAGTCGACGACGAGGAGGCGCTGATGACAGCCCTCTGCAATACGCTCAAGGCGGAGGGTTATGCCACGACAGGCTTTGTCTCCGCATCTGCCGCATTGGCGCAGTTGCGGGAGAGCCAATTCGATCTGCTGCTTACCGATCTCATGATGCCGGAGATGGACGGTATTGCCCTTCTGAATGCGGCGCGGGCTGTCGACCCCGATCTGGCCGGTATCGTGATGACGGGGCACGGCACTATCGATACTGCCGTGCAGGCACTCCGTGGCGGTGCTTTAGACTATGTATTGAAGCCTTTCCGCCTCACGAATTTGATGCCCGTGTTGACGCGCGCCCTGGAGACCCGGCGCCTGCGCACGGAGAACATTCAGCTGCGCGAGGCGGTTTCCATTTACGAGCTGTCGCGCGCCATCACTCGTGGTCTATGTCAGGAAGAGGTGCTGCGGCGTACCGTCACCGCCGCGGCGCGACAAAGTGACGCCGATGCGGTTTGCATCCTGGTCCCAACGGCCGACCGCAGTCAGTTGCGAGTGGCGGAAGTCTGGGGCTCCGATGTTGGTTGGATGCAGGCTGCACCCCTGCAGCTCAACGATGAAGTCGAGCGTTGGGTCTCGGCAACACGCGAGGAGCTGTCAACCTGGGATGGTCGCGGTGCGCTGCAGAAAGTGTTTGCGCCTCCCTTTCCCGGAAGCGCGGTGGGTGTGGCGCTACCCATCGTCGCGGGCGGCAACTTCTTTGGCATCCTGCGCTTTAGTTGCAAAGCAACGCAGCGAAGCCTGACACCAGGGCAGGTGAAGGCGCTCGATATTCTGGCGAGCACGGCGGCCGCGGCGCTCGAGTCGGCCTCGCTGCTCGGGCAGTTGCGAGCGTTGAATCAGGAGCTCGAAGAGCGCGTGCGCCAACGCACTCAGGATCTGCAGGCAGCCAACGCCGATCTCGAGGCCTTCTCGTATTCGGTCTCGCACGATCTACGCGCCCCGCTGCGCAGGGTAGACGGCTACTGTCAGATGTTCATGCAGGATTTCGGTGCCGATCTGACGCCCGAAGGACGCCGGGTTCTCGAGAATGCCTGCGCGGGCGCAGCCCACATGGGGCGGCTCATCGACGATTTGCTGCGTCTGGCGCGCTTCAGCCGTCAGGCGCTGCAGGCGCGGCCGGTGCAGATGCGGGCGGTGGTCGAGCGGGTCCTGGCAAATCTCAACGAGCAGATTCAAGGGCGCGCTGTTGAGTTGCACATCGGCGAGCTGCCGGATTCCATCGGAGACGGTGCACTCCTGGAACAGGTCTACATGAATTTCATCGCCAACGCGCTGAAGTTCTCCGCCAGTCGATCGCCGCCCCGCATCGAGGTCGGCTCGTTCGCTGAGCCCGGGGAACACGTCTACTTCGTGCGCGACAACGGTGTCGGCTTTGATATGAGCTATGCCGAGCGGCTGTTTGGCGTGTTTCAACGCCTGCACTCGCAGACGGAGTTCGAGGGTACCGGCATCGGGCTGTCCATAGTGCATCGGATCATCAGGCGCCACGGTGGCAGAACCTGGGCCGAGGGCAAGCTGCACGAAGGCGCGACGTTTTACTTCAGCCTCCCGGTGCGAGCCGAGACGGGAGCGGTGTGACACCAGAGGCCACACAAACTCGCGCTCCAGCCACAGCCGTGCCCAACGGCGTCGATCTGGATGTCGTGTTGATCGAAGACTCGATCTCCGAGGCGGAGCTGGCGGTCTGGCGCCTGACTCAAGGTGGCTTTCGCTGCAGCTATCGCCTGGTGGCGTGCGAAGAGGAGCTCGTGCGGGCGTTGCGCGAGCGCAGTCCGGACGTCGTGCTATCACAATTCCAACTTCCCGAGTTTGATGGCATGGCGGCGCTCGCCGTCGCCGCGCGCCTGGCTCCGGAGGTACCGTTCATCTTCTTCTCCGGCACGATCGGCGAAGAGCGGGTCATCGAGGCACTCCGGTCCGGCGCTGTCGATTATGTCCTCAAAGCAAACCCGCTGCGGCTCGTTCCGGCAGTGAAACGCGCCTTGCAGGAGGCGGAGCTGCGACGGGCGAACAAGTTGGTCCAGGAGCGTGCCGCGCGAATTACCGGCGTGTTGCAGATGCTGTCCGGAATCAATGCGGCGGTGGTGCGCAGCCAGGACCGCCTGTCGTTGTTGCAGGAGGTATGTAGCCTGGCGTACCGCCTCGGCGGTTATTACATCGCGGTGATCGCCATGCTCGATCCGGCGACCCGGACTGCGCGCTCGGTAGCGGCCGCCGGTGTGCTGGCGGAAAGCGCGGCCGGCATTGTGTTCACGATTGCGGAGAACGGCGCGGCGGATACGAGCCTGACGGGGCGCGTCATCCGCACGGGCGAGGCCGTGTTCTGCGCGGATCTGGCGGAAACAACCATGCCAGTACTGGGTCGAGACAACTTTCTCGCGGCCGGCGTACGGTCCCTGGCATGCCTGCCGCTGCGCATCGAGCAAACGCCCATCGGTACTTTCATGGTTGGCGCGCTCGAGCCTGGCCGCATGGGCGCCGACGAGTCGCAACTGTTGAATGAGGTCGCCGCCAACCTGTCGTTCGCCCTGCAGTACCTGAACAAACAGGATGCCGTCAATTTTTTGAACTCCTTCGATCCGCTCACCGGCCTGGCCAAGCGGGCTCTCCTGTGCGAGCGTCTCGACCGGTTGCTGATGCGCGGTCCGGAGCTGGGATCCAGGCTCGCAGTGGAAGTGTTCGATCTGGATCACCTCAGTGTGATCAACGACTCGCAGGGCCGGCACAGCGGCGATCGGCTGCTGCAGTGTGTTGCCGAGCGTTTGCAGGCGCATTGTCCAGACACCGAGCGCTTGGCCCATCTCGGCGGCGGTATGTTCGTCATGGTCGTCATGTTGGGAAACCGCGAGGAGGGCGAGTTACAACGGCTGTACGCCGATGTCATGAAGCTGTTCGAGCAGTCCTTTGCCGTCGATGGCCGCGAGATCGCCGTAACGGTCAAGTGCGGGTTCGCCTTCTATCCGGAGAACGGGCGCGATTCGAACGAGCTCGTGCAGAACGCGGAAAGCGCGTTGAAGGAAGCCAAAGCCTCCGGCGAGCAGTACTTGCACCACCGGGTGGAGATGAACTCGGCGCTCGCCGCGCGGGTCAGGATGGAGCACCGCCTGCGCGCGGCGCTCGGCAACAATCAGTTCGAGCTGCACTACCAACCGAAGCTGCACCTGCAGTCGGGAAAGATCGAGGCCGCGGAGGCGCTGTTGCGTTGGCGGGATCCGGAGCGCGGGCTCGTTGCTCCCGGAAGTTTTCTGCCTATCCTGGAGTCGGCGGGGTTGATGCCGGCGGTTGGCGCGTGGGCTCTCAATCAGGCGGCGTCCGATTGTCGCGACTGGCGCCGCGCCGGATTGCCGCCGGTGCGTGTAGCGGTGAATGTCTCCCCCGCCGAGTTGCGCCGGCGCGGGTTCGGGCATGAGGTTGTGTTGGCCGCGGGCACGTTGGCGGACCGTGGCGGCTGGGGTATCGACATCGAGGTGACCGAGGGCGCCTTGTTGGGCGATTCCGCCGAATGCGTGCAAGCGCTGCGCTTCATGCGCAACTCCGGCATCCGGGTCGCGATCGACGACTTCGGTACCGGCTATTCCTCGCTCGCCCGCTTGTCGGAGCTCCCGATCGACACGCTGAAGATAGATCGCGTCTTTACGCGCCATCTGCCCCAGGATCGGCGTTTCGGAACGCTCGTGGCCACTATCATCGATCTCGCCCACGCCTTTGATATGACCACCGTCGCTGAGGGCGTCGAGACCCAGGCGCAGCTCGACTATCTGGCCCGAGTCGGCTGCGACGAATCACAGGGCTACTTGCACAGCCGCCCCATTCCCAGAACGGAGTTCGAGCGGTTGCTCGTCAAGGTCAATTCTGAGGCTCCCGCTGTGACCGAAGGCGCCGGCGTACCCGTTTAGGTGACCCCGTGCGCACCCCCGCCGCCCTCTCCAAGGTTGCCCCCCCTTCGCCCAAATCGTAGACTGCGCGTCCCCTTGCCGGGGTGTAGCTCAGACTGGTAGAGCGCCACGTTTGGGACGTGGATGTCGCAGGTTCGAATCCTGTCACCCCGACCACATCATTTGGGTCACGCCGGGCTGGACGCCGCGATGCGGGCGAAGCCGTCTGTGTCAAAAGCTCCAGATGGCGCCGATGGATAGCAGATCCGGGCTGCCGGTACCGATACTGATGCGCTCGTACTCGCCCCGCAGTGCCAAGGCACCCACTTTCATTTGCGCTCCCAACGTGTAGGCAAAGCGCGTCGTAGTCTCATTGCGATCGAAAGACGCGTTTCCAAACAGCGGGCAGTTGGTGAGGCAGCCGAAAGTGCCGATGGCTCTGGTATTCGTGTGGATCCGTGCCGCTCCGGCCTTGGCGTAAGCATCCAGGAAGGACAAGGGAAGGGGGGCATAAAGAACCCCGAATGCAGCGGCTGCACGAGCGTGAGAAGTGGCGTAATAGCTCACGTAGTCGTGTTCGCGGCCCAGGGCACCTGAGGTCGTGAAATCACCAAAATCGACGTACTCGACTTCGGCACCCACGAGCGAGAGAGGCCGGGCGCCGAGCTGCACCTTCCAGCCCGTGTTGCGCTGATCGAGCCTGACGGAGGGCGATTGAGTGGCGAAGCCCACCGCAGTGGTCGTCAGAGTGAGGTTCTGCGTTCGCAGAGTCGACCGCCCGAGGGCGCCACCAAAGTAGAAGTGCAGTGAATCGGCCCCGAACGCGGGGCCGGTCGCAAGAACCAAGGCGATCAAAAAGACATGGGGCTTCACGCCAACGATGGTATGCCCGAGCTCAAGCGGCAACTGTCATCGATTTGTACTCGAGCGCACCAATCGGTATCCAGTTGTAGCCGCGCCGCCTTGCCCGGCACAGTTGATGCTCCCTCGGCGACACGGTTCGGTCAGGAGGAGCAGGGCATGATTGCTCATACCACGCTTGCGGTCAGCAACTATCAGAAATCCAAAGCCTTCTACGGTAAGGCTCTCGA
>Ga0207667_10002542_pt1 | contig 22693 bp, 18 predicted proteins | sample KBSCornC52_FD_184301 | JGI IMG/M metagenome (GOLD analysis project Ga0207667, IMG submission 184301) | Corn rhizosphere microbial communities from Kellogg Biological Station, Michigan, USA - KBS Corn C5-2 (SPAdes) (version 2) | ecosystem: Host-associated > Plants > Roots > Rhizosphere > Soil ...
TCTCGGATCGCGCGCACTCCGAGGCTGCCGGCGACGCTCACGGCGAGCTCGAATTGCTCGTCGGTCGCGTAGTCGGCGGCGGCCAGGCTGAGAGCGACCACCAGGTGGCTGCGCCGGGTCTGCTCGAACTGCCGCACCATGTACCTGCCGGTCTTTGCGGTCGACTTCCAGTGGATGTAGCGGCGCTCGTCGCCGGTCTGATACTCGCGGAGCGCGTGGAACGCCACGTCGCTCGATGTGAGGTCGCGGGTGGGCGCGCCCTCCAGGTCGCGGATGAGACCGGTGCTGGTCGACGGCACTCCGATGGTCTTGGGGTGCACGACCAGTTCGACGGTCTCCGTCCAGATCAGTTCGCGCCGCACCAGGCCGATCGGGTCGGCCCGCACCGTGCGCACCGGGCCGACCAGGATGACGCCGCGCCGCACGGTGGGAATCGCGAATTCCTGGCTGTACTCGGCGCCTTTGCGCAGGCTGGGCATGGCCAGCTCCGCCAATCCGTGACCGACCGGGATCTCGACCTTCACGCCGAGCACCCGTCGCGACGAGGGATTGTCGACCGTGACGACGCCGCGGGCCGGTTCTCCCACGACGACACGTCGGTGAGCCAGACCGAGCACGACATGGAACGGCGAGCGGCCCACCAGGTAGAGCACGGCGATGAGCGCGAGCACCAGGCCGGCCCACGCCACCAGCACGAGCTCGGTCCAACCCAGCAGGTAGCCGGCCAGGAACGACAGCGGAATCACGCCGAGCATCACCCAGCCGAGCGGCGTCACCACGCCGGCGATCCGGGATCCGATCCGCCCGACTGCCGCGCCGAACAGCGCGGCGATCCGGACGACGTTGATCACCGCGTCGGCCAGGACGCCCTCTCGAGCGCCGACGATCCTGGTGCGGGTGTTGCTCAGCGCGGCGCCGCCGGTCTGCGTGAGCGCGTCGGAGTGCACGGCCGTCGTCGTCCTCGATGACGCACCGCGCTGCCCGACCCGCGGAGCGCTCACACGGCTTGCCGATCGCTCGGCGGCGCGGTCTCGAGCAGCAGCTGGCCGATCACGCTCGACGGGGTCACCCCGTCGAATTCCGCCTCGGGGTCGAGAACCAGGCGGTGCGAGAGCACCGGCTCGGCCAGCGACTTGACGTCGTCCGGCACGACGTAGTGGCGCCCGGATGCCGCGGCGAGCGTCTTCGCGGCGCGCACCAGGGCGAGGGCGCCGCGCACGCTCACCCCGAGGCGCACCTCGGTCGCTCCACGGGTGGATTCCACCAGCCGCGACACGTAGTCGTTGACGCTCGGATCGACGTGCACCGTGCGCGCCATCTGGGCCATCTCGAGCACGGCGTCTGCCGTCACGATCGGCGGCACCGTGGTGTCGTGCGCCTTCACTCCCGCTCCCTCGAGGATCCGCAGAGTCGATGCGTGATCGGGGTAGCCGATCGATGCCTTGAGCAGGAAGCGGTCGAGCTGCGCCTCGGGCAGGCGATAGGTGCCGGCTTGCTCGATCGGGTTCTGAGTGGCGATCACCATGAACGGCGCCTCGACCGGGTGCGTCTCGCCGTCGACCGTGACCTGGCCCTCTTCCATGACCTCGAGCAGCGCGGCCTGGGTCTTCGGGCTGGCGCGGTTGATCTCGTCGGCGAGCACGATGTTGGCGAACACCGGGCCGGTGTGGAAGTCGAACTCTCCCGTTCGCTGGTCGTACACGCTGACCCCGGTGATGTCGCCGGGCAGCAGGTCGGGGGTGAACTGGATGCGGTTGCTCGTGCCCGACACGCTCTGGCCGATGGCGCGGGCCAACGAGGTCTTGCCGGTACCGGGGAAGTCCTCGAGCAGCAGGTGGCCCTCGCTGAACAGCGCGACGAAGCCGAGCCGCACCACGAAGGTCTTGCCGAGCAGCACCTGCTCGACGTTGGCCACCAGACGGCCGAAGGTCTCCTGGAAGGCCGATGCCTGTTCAGGGGTCATGGTCATCTCGGGGTGGTCCTCTCGATTGCGGCTTCTCGGGTCATTGCTGGTAGTCGCTCCATGAGTAACTTCGCACAAAGCCGCCGGGAACCCCGTCAGCCTGGATGCGGAACTGCAGATCGTCCCTGGAGAACGATCCGGTCACGTGGCAGGTGCCCGCGGCGCCGAAGGCGATGTCTGTCCAGGTGTTTCCCCTGTCGCAGGAGTACTGCATGGAGTCGTACGCGCCGGTCGGCGAGGAGCCCCAGGTCCAGTCTCCCGAGATCGGACTGGTCGCCGTCGCGGTCAGAGCGCCGGGAACGCTGTTGTTCACCGGCGTTCCCAGGGTGAATGGCGCGGACCAGTTCGTGCTGCAGAGCAGTACCTCGTACAGTTTGCACGCCTTGATGGCGACGCTGACCGGATGGCCGTACTGCGACCCGTCGTTGGTCAGCAGCAGGTTGCCGCCGGGTGAGATCGGACCGTGCACCGACCCCTCGGCCCCGCTGGTGTACTCGTACAGGATCTTGTCGGCGTCGGTCGACCCGGAGCCGATGATGAAGCTGTCGATCCGGTAATCCCACGTGCCGTCGCCACTCGAAATGGGTCCGGACTTGCTGATGTCGGTGACCGTTCCCGGGGTCGCCCGCGGGGTCACCTGCACCTGCGGCGATGCGGTGCAGCCCTGACCGTTGTAGGCGAACACCGTGATCGAGTATGTCTGGTTCGGCGAGAGACCCGAGAAGTCGGTGCTGGTCGTGCCACCGTCGACGGGACGAGCCCCGCTGGGGGGAGTCACGTGCGGGTTGCCGACATCGACGCCCGTCACGGTGCAATCAGGTGCAGAACCGGTGTACAGCGACACGTAGTAGTCGGTGATGGTCGCGCCGTTGGTGGCGAACGCTCCTGGCCATGCCACGCTCGCGGTCGTGCCGTCGGTCGTCGAACCGGACGCGGTCGGACTGCCCACCACCAGGGGCGCGCCTGCGGGGATGTCGGAGCCGTCCGCCTCGTTCCAGGTGGCCAGGGAGTTCGGGGCGCTGTTGCGCGCGCTGACCGAGAAGCCGACAGCAGACCCGTTGGCGATCGTGCCGGGCGCCTGGATGTTGGTGAAGTACTGGGTCCCGACCGGGTCCGATACCGGCACCGGCACCACCTGCGAGACGCCGCCCACCACGACCACGTACTGCTCGATGGGGCTTCCACCCGAGTCGGCCGGCTTCTTCCACCCGACACGCAGCCCGCTGTCGAGCGGGTGCGAGCTGAGGGCCGATGGCGGCGGCGGGATGATGTCCGACCAGATCGGACCGGGGTTGGAAGCCGGCGTCGACGGTCCGATGGCGTTCACGGCCACCACCGAGAAGCGCACCGCGTTGCCAGGACCGTTGCCGGGAGTCGCGACCTGGCATCCGACCGTCGTCGTGCACACGGTCGTCGAGATCAGGTTGCCGGTCGCCGCGTCGGTCATCGTCAGGTCGTATTCGGTGATCGGCGAGTTGTTGAACTGGCCGGGCACCCACGAGACCTTGAGGTAGTGGTCGCCGAACTCGGTGGTGCGCACGCTGCTGACCGGGTCGGGAACGTCCTGGATCGAGATGGTCGCGTTGCCCCAGACGTAGCGGTCGGGGTCCCCGGTGGCATCCGCCACCTGGTACTGGAAGTTGACGTCGGTGGGCAGGGCGCTCGACGCGACCGTGACCGCCACCTTCGACTTGTCGGAGTTCGGCGTGATCGTGACGCCGGTGGGCAGGGAGCTGCCATCGATTCCGCGGATGTCGATGACCCGCAGCGGGGTATCGGGGAACGGGTTGTTGGCCTGGTCGTTGCTCAGCACGTCGACGGTCGTGGTCTGCCCGCGCTTCGCGATCGCGGTGTCCGGGATGGGCTTGGCGAGCGGCCGCGTCGACGGGACCACCTGGAGCTGGATCTTGCCGGCCAGGCCGTCGTTCACCGCATCCTTCACGCCGATCGAGATCGCGGTGGTGCTGCCGGTCGCCGCACTCTCGTTGGCGGTCACCAGCAGGCGCTGGCCGTCGAGCTGGTAGGTGAATCCGGTCGGATCAGGCGCGAGCACGGTGTATGCCAGCTCGTTGACGTCCGGGTACGGGTAGTTGGTCAGCCGCACCAGGTCGAGCTCTTTCTGCTGACCCTGCTCGAAGTCGACGACTCCACCGATGAACGCAGGAGGCTGGTTGTCGCGCGGCTGCACGTCGATCGCCAGAGTCAGGATCGCGACGTGCCCGTTCGGGTCGTTCGCCGAGCGCCCGTCTGTGACCTCGAAGGTGATGGACGCGCGCCCGAAGTACCGATCTGCCGACTTGTAGAGCAGCGTGTGGTCATCGACGACGAGCGGATCGCCGTTGGCATGCGTCGCCTTCACCGAAGCCGAGTCGGTGATGTGCACGCGGGACCCGCCCAGGGCGACCACGTACTGGTTCAGGTCGATCCGCAGCGGCTGCTCGCTCTTCACCTTCAGCGCCGGGGCCTTCAGGTTGATCTGCGGCAGCGCGTCGTCGTAGCCCGGCACGCGGATGAATCCGTATGAGCGGATCGAGTCGTCATCGGGATGCGAGACCGAGAACGGGATGATCTGGCTCTTGTTGCCGATCTGCACCTGGATCTTCTTGGTCGGCAGCACCTGGGCCGACCCGCTGTACCCCTGCAGCAGCGCGATGCCGAGGCTGTCCACGCTGCCGTCGGCGAAGAACACGTTGTTGAGCACCGCGACGTCGACCGAGGTGCGGCCGATGACATCGCTGACCGACAAGGTCGTGTCGTTGACGACCGGATAGCTGAGCGGCGCGTTCGGGTCGACCGTGACCGTCACGAAGTTCTGGCTCGTGCCGCCGTACTCGTTCTGGATCGTGTAGATCACCGAGTAATTGCCCGGATCCTTGGGCGGTGTGATGTCGATGCTGGTCTTGTCGATGATCTTCGCCTTGGTGCCCGGGGTGTTCGGGGCGACGGCCGTGACCGTGAGAGGGCTGCCATCCGGGTCGGAGTCGTTCGCGAGCACCTGCACCGAGACGGTGCGCCCCGGCCGCACCGAGACCGAGTCGGCGTTCGCCACCGGGTTGCGAGCGCCGTCCAGACGGGGGCTGATGCCCACGCGCACCGTGCCGGTCGCGCGGGCGCCCAGTCCATCGACGATGGTGTAGGTGAACGAGTCGGTCCCCGACGAGTAGTCGCCGGCCTGATAGACGATGGCGCCGTTGGTGACCGACTGGATCGAGCCCTTCTCGGGGTTGCTCGCGACGCCGATCAACTGCACAGAGTCGCCGTCGGGATCGATCCCGGTCAGCGGGATCTGAATGCTGACCGTCTCGCCCGCGAGCACCCGCGCGGTCACCTGCGCCGCGACCGGCGGGTTGTTCGTGGCCACGTCGATCTCGCGGACCGAGATGTTCACACGGGCCTGGGCGGTCTGCCCGTCGGGCCCGGCGATGGAGTACACGGCCGAGTAGTTGCCCGCGGTCTGCGGAGCCAGGTAGCGCAGGCGGTCGCCAGAGGCGAACAGCAGCCCGGCGCCGCTCGGCAGCGGCTGCGCGAGTTTGGGCTGCAGCACGATCGGCTGACCGTCCGGCTGAGAATCGTTGTCGAGCACCGGGATGTCGATCGCATCCCCCACGCGCACGGTCACCGAGTCATCGGTGGCGACCGGCGGTTGCAGCTGGGCGGGTCGCGGGATCTCCACCACCGTGATGGTGCCGACCGCATCCGCGAGGCCATTGCTGATGCGGTAGTTGAACACCACGGTCTTGCCCTCGAGCGGCTTGCTCAGGGTGACGCGCACCTGACGCTGGTCGAGGATCTCGGCCTCAACGCCGGAGTTGGCGGGGACGTTGAGCAGGCCGGTGACCACGAGCACGCCGCCCGCCGGGTCGATATCGGTCGTGGTCGGATCGACGGTGTCACTGCCGAGGGTGGTGACGAAGATCGTCTTCGGCACCGTGATCGGACGGGTGTTCGCATTGGGCGGTTCTGAGACATCCACGCGCAACAGGCCGGTGACGTTCTGACCGCCGTCGGTCACCGTGAAATCGAGGTAGTGGGTGCCGACGACCTCGCTCTCGAAGGTGAACGTTCCGGCATCGAAACTCGGCACGATCGTGACGCCGGCTTTCGCGGGAACGGCATTCAGCCGCAGCGGACCGTTGCCGCCGCGCACGTGGCCCATGGGGCGAAGGGTGACCGTCTCGCCCGAGGTGGCCAGCGCGATCCAGGGCTCGATCACGATCGGCACCTGGCCGACCGGTTTCACCGTGACCGCCATGCTGCCGCTGCCCTCTGCGCGTCCGTCGCTCATCGTCAGCGTGACCGACTTCTGCAGACCGCCGTCTCCCGAATCCGTGAAGACGACGACTCCGTCTGGCTGGTAGCTCAGCTTGTCTGTGCCCGCTGTCGTCGCCGAGGTCAAGAAGAAGGGGTCGCCATCGGGATCGACCCAGTCGCCGGTGACCTGAGTCGAGACCCGGCCGCCCGCGGCCACCGTCGTCTTGGTGACGCGCACCTGCTGCGGCGGCGAGTTCTCTTCCGGGCTGCGCACGGTGACCCGAACGGTGGCGCTCGCCGACCCGCCCCTGCCGTCGCTGATCGTGTACGTGAATACGATCACCCCGGATGCCGTGGGGGCCAGCGTGATCTGCAACTGCTGATTGCGCGTCACCAGATCCAGTCGCCCGAGCGAGTCGTCGATCGTGTCGACGGCCGTGATCACCAGCACGTCGGCGTTGGGGTCGTAGTCGTTCAGCAGCACCGGCAGCAGCGTGGCCTTGCCGGGCCGGGCGCCGAAGGCGTCGTCGATCGCGACCGGCGGCTTCTGCTCCGGGTCGACGGTCGGCGGAACGTCCTGGTTGTTCTGCTGCGCCTGCTGGTCGGCATCCTTCGGGATCAGGGAGTCCCAGTTGTCGATGAGCTCGCCATCGGCCTGCACGGACCAGGTGCCGCCTCCGCGGCCGTCGTTGAGAACGAGCTGCCGCTGGTTCGACGCGAACGACAGGCGAGCGCCACCCGGCATCGATGCCAGCGTCAGCTTCGTGCCCTCTGCAGGGTCCGCCGCGCAATGGCGCCACGCGGCCCCCGACGTCCAGGCGGCGTACTGGCACCCGTCGAGCACGGCGGGCGGAGCCGGCGTCCCCGACTCGCCCGCGACCAGCTTGACGGGCGCGCCGCCGTCGAACGGGATCGCGAACAGTCCGGCATCGGTGGCGAGAAGCACCTGATTCGCGGCCTCGCCCGGCTGCTGCAGTCGCGGCGTCGAGCCGCTCGAGACAATCCCCGTCAAGGGCACGGTGTGTCCGTCGACCGCGAGCTTGCCCGTCGTCGAGTCGAGCACGGCCCACTGGTCGCCGACGGCCGTGATCTGCACCTGATCCGATGGGGCGCCCAGGGCGACCTTCCAGCGCTGGGCCACCTGATCCGACTTGGTGGCGTCGAGACGGTAGACCTGGCCCAGCTCCGGCGAATAGGCGACGAGCGTGCCATCGGGGGCGACCTGAACGACCGTTCCGACCCCGAGACTCAGGGTGGCGGGGGTGGTGGCGTCGAAGTTCTGCAACTCGCTCTGGGGCAGAAGCCAGAGCTGCCCGGTTCCCGCGGCATAGATCGCCACCCGGGTGCCGGCCAGGAAGACCTGCGGCTGATCGGGCGGCAGGGCCACGGTCTCACCTGCCGTGGAGGTGGCCGGATTGACGATCGAGACGGTGGCGTCGGTGTGATCCACCAGCAGCACCTCGTCGCCGGACTGCACGACCGAGAGGTCGGTGCCTGTGCTGCGCACCACCGTGTTGAGCTCGAGCACCTGGGGATTGGCGCGCCCGACCACCTGCGAGCTGTTGTTCCCGACCCAGACGCTGCCGTCTCCCAGGTCGAGCTTCTGCGAGGTGAATCCGGTGGACACGATCGCCAGGGTCGCCACCACGGCGGCGATCACCGTTCCACTGGTCGCCGTGGCGACGAGTGGACGATGCGCGGCCAACCACTGACCGATCACCTGGCGTCATCCATGGGTCACATCGACGCACTTCTCGGCGCTCGGATCGCCGATCTTGCCATCGCGGTTGACGGCGACGGTGATGCAGACGTGATCGCCCGGCGCGGCGTCGACCACGAACCGCGGGGCGAGCTGGATGCTCGAGGTGCCGCCGGTGACCTGGATCTGGTACCGGTCGTTGGTCGTCAATCCCGGGTCCTGCCAGCTGAAGTGCACGGAGTTGCCGCTCAGCGACGCGGAGATGTCCGAGACCACCGGAATGGCGCCCACCCCCGATGCCACCCGCAGCGACAGGATGATCGCGGCGGTCGCGAGCACGACCACCAGCGCAGAGACCGCGACGATGACTCCGGTGACCGCCCGCGGAACCCGCGGTGGATGAGTGGCGCGGCTGTTCGAACGCGGGCCGGGTCCGGTGACCTCGCGCACGGTTCCCACCGGGGAGTACGCACCGGCTCGCCCGGATTCCCTGCGGCGTCGCGCCGACGGCGCCTTCGCGGCGCCCGCGAGAGGACGCACGCGGGTGCGCTCCTCGAGATCGGCGACCGTGCCGAGCGCCCAGTCGTCCATGGCCACTTCGATCGCGGTCTGCGGAACACCCAGCTCGGTCTCGATCAGCTGCAGCTCGCGCACCAGCTCCAGCACGCTGCCGGGACGCAGTTCCGGCCGGCGCGACATCGCCCGTCGCAGCAGGGCCTCGAGGTTTGCGGGCACGTCGGCCCGGCCGATGGGCTGCGGCTTGGCACGCGCGATGCGCGACATGAGATCGCTCGAGGTGTTCGACCCCCCGGGCAACTCGAACGGCGAACGGCCGGCGAGCAGGGAGTAGACCGTTGCCGCGAAGGCCCAGACCTCCGACGCGATGCTGCCGGGCACCTCGTCGAGCAGCACCTCGGGCGCCGACCACGGGATCGACAGCCCGACCGAATCGTCTTCTCGCGACGCGGTCAGGGTCGAGGCGATGCCGAAGTCCGAGAGCACAGGATGCCCATACGCGGTCAGCAGGATGTTGGAGGGCTTGATATCGCGGTGCAGCACGCCTGCGCGGTGCGCCGTTTCGATCGCGCTGCCGATCTTCACCGCGATGCGGAGCACCTCGGGCACCGGGATGCTCTCGCGGCGGTACCGCTCGCTCAGCGACGCGGAACACAGCTCCATCACCAGGTACGGGCGACCGTCGGCCGACACGCTCGCCTGGTAGACCGTGAGGATCGCGGGATGCGCGCTGAGTTGCGCCATCAGGTTCGCCTCGGCCTGGAACATCTGGCGCACCTGCTCGTTGACGACCTCGTTCAACATCACCTTGACAGCGACCTGACGACGCGGCATGTTCTGCTCATAGAGGAACACGTCGGCGAAGCCGCCCGAGCCCAGCACGTGGACGTACGAGAACCCCGGCAGGACAGGGGGCTGCGACGGCAGGCGTCTGGCCACCACTACCCCCTCAGCTCGGTAGGACCCTCCATTCTAGGCAGAGGGCCTTGAGCTGCCGAGGGTTACCCCCCCGAAGGGGGGCGGTTCCGAGCGCCTCCCAGATCGGGGGCCGTCGGCGTGTGCTCCTGGGTCTCCTGGGTGTCATGTTTCGGGTCCCGCGGTGAAGGCGGGGCCTCGAGCACGTCGACCACGATGACCGTGACGTTGTCGCGTCCGCCCGCGGCCAGGGCGGCATCGACCAGGGCGCTCGCGGTCTCTGCCGCCGGCATCCCCGAGGCGAGATGCAGCCGCAGGCGGTCGTCGCCGACCTCTTTGGTCAGCCCATCCGAGCAGATCAGCAGCCGCATCCCCGTCCGCGCGGGGACCCGCCAGATGTCGGGGAGCGGCTCGTCGTGGAATCCGAGCGCACGCGTGATCACATTGCTCTCGGGGTGGCTGTCGGCCATCTCGGGGGCGATCACGCCGGCATCCACCAGCTCTTGGACGACCGAGTGATCGATCGTCACCTGCGCCAGCTCGTTGCGCTCGAAGCGGTACACCCGGCTGTCGCCGATGTTGAACACCAGGAACGACGGCGTCGGACCGTCGTTCACCAGGGCAGCTCCCGTGATCGTCGTTCCGACGCCGATCGGGATGCCCTCCGCCAGCGCGTCGATCGCCGTCCCGGCATCGACGAACGCCTGCTCGAGAGCGGCCAACTCGGCGAACGGCCCGGATTCGTGCGACAGGCGCTCGGCGACCGCAGCGCTCGCGCGGTCGCCTGCTGCGTGACCGCCCATCCCGTCGGCGACAGCGAAGACCGGCAGGCCCACCAGCACACTGTCCTCGTTGGCCGAACGGCGGTGGCCGATGTCGGTGCGGGCCGCCCAGCTCAGCACCAGCTCCTGCTCGTGCCCGGGCAACGGCACGTGCACATCGACCCCGTCGTCGCCGAAGCGGGTCATCGGCTCGCCTCCGTCGAGTCGGGAACCGGGGCATCCGGGTCGGGCGCCAGCACCTCGATCAGGTTGCCGTCGCCCAGCTCGATCAGGGTGCCGGGCGTGACGACCACCGATTCTCCCCCGATCAGGGTGCGCGGCTCGGCCCCCGGCATGCGCAGCACCGAGCCGTTCGTCGAGCGGGTGTCGCTTGCCACGATCGTTCCCCCCATGGTGCTGAGCTCGAGATGCGTCGACGAGACCTCGCGCTGCGGCGAGTCGAGGGTCACGAGCAACGGGGTGCCCCCGGGATGGATGCGCGGAACGCTGGGCTTGCGCCCCAGGTACACCGGTTGATCCAGCGGCACGAGCGTGCCGTCGGCGAGCCGGATCCGGAACGGACGCGGTCGGCCGGGAAGCGGCTGCGACCAGACGTTGTCGCGCACATCGGGCAGCGTGGTCGGCGCCGTGGTCGAGGCCGCGGTCGGTGCAGCGGTCGGCGCCGCAGGCAGCGCGGTGGTCGCCGCCGCACGCGGTGCGGCCGGAGCGGGCGGTTCGACGAGAGCGAGAAGCGGCGGCTCGGCTGCCGACCTCGACGGCCGCGGCACGGTGATCGTCTTCTCGAGGTCGTCGACCGGGTTCATGACCGGCTCGTGCGCGCGCGGCGGCCGCGCGACGGTGTCGTCGAGATCGCGCGGATCAGGTGGTGCCACGGAGGACATTGTCCTCCCCCACGAGGGCGGCCGCTCCGCGGACGCCCTCTCATGCCCGACCCACTCGAGATGCGTCACATCGGTCACTGACCGATGTAGCTCATCACATGCTTGATCCGCGTGTAGTCCTCGAAGCCGTACATCGACAGGTCCTTGCCATAGCCGGAGTGCTTGAAGCCGCCGTGCGGCATCTCGGCGACCAGCGGGATGTGCGTGTTGATCCAGACGCAGCCGAAGTCGAGGTGCTTGGCGAAGCGCATCGCGCGCCCGTGGTCCTTGGTCCACACGCTCGACGAGAGCCCGTACTGCACGCCGTTGGCCCAGAGCAGGGCGGTCGCCTCATCCGTGAACTTCTGGATCGTCACGACCGGCCCGAAGATCTCGTTCTGAATGGCGTCGTCGGTCTGCTTCAGGCCGGTGACGACGGTGGGTTCGATGAAGTAGCCCGCGCCGTCCTTGCGCACCCCGCCGGTCTCGATGTGCGCGTTCGAGGGCAGGGCGTCGATGACGCCGAGCACCCGCTCGAGTTGGTTCGCGTTGTTCACCGGCCCGTAGAAGGTGTCTGCCGAGTGCGGGTCGCCGGTCGAGACGTTGGCCTTCACGTAGGCGGTCATGGCTTTCACGAACTCGTCGTACGCGCCCTCCTGCACCAGGATGCGCGTGGCCGCCGTGCAGTCCTGCCCGGCATTGAAGTACCCGGCGATCGCGATGCCCTCGACGGCCTTCTCGATATCGGCGTCGTCGAACACGATCACCGGCGCCTTGCCGCCGAGCTCGAGGTGGACCCGCTTGAGATCGCTCGACGCCGCCTTCGCGACCTCCATGCCTGCGCGTACCGAGCCGGTGATCGAGACCATCTGCGGGGTCTTGTGATCGATCATCGCGGCGCCGGTCGTGCGGTCGCCGGTGATCACGTTGAGCACGCCCCTGGGCAGGAACTCCGCGGCGACCTCGGCGAGCAGCAGAGTCGACTGGGGCGTGGTGTCCGAGGGCTTGAGCACCGTGGTGTTGCCGGCGGCGAGCGCGGGAGCGATCTTCCACACCGCCATGTTGAGCGGGTAGTTCCAGGGCGTCACCTGACCGATCACGCCGATCGGCTCGCGCCGGATCATGCTGGTGTGGTCCTTCATGTATTCGCCGGCACTTCGGCCCTCGAGCACCCGGGCCGCCCCCGCGAAGAACCGGATCTGGTCGACCGAGAGCATGATCTCGTCGGTCACCAGGCTGGCGCGCGGCTTGCCGGTGTCTTGCGACTCCAGGTCGGCGAACTCCTCTGCGCGCTGCTCCATGGCGTCCGCGATGCGGAAGAGCGCGAGCTGCCGCTCGCCAGGGGTCGACTCTCCCCACTCCTCGAAGGCGGTCGCGGCGGCCGCGAAGGCCGCATCCACGTCCTTCTTCCCCGAGACCGGCGAGAGCGCGTAGCCCTTCTCGGTCGCCGGGTCGATCACGTCGAAGGTGCCGTCGCCTTTCGCGTCGACATACTCTCCGTTGATGAAATTGCGCAGGGTGCGTTCAGCCATGCGATCAGGATACGTGGATGCGCGCGCACGAAACCAGGCCCGCGACGACCGATTCCATCACTTTCTGGGCCCCAGAAGTACGGATTCGCTTGTACGCAGCCAATCCGGCTGACAGAATCGAGCCATGCCGGCCCGTCCGAAGCCCTCCGTCCTCGACGATGTCTCCAAGGCGATCATCGAGCAGCTGCAGACCGACGGCCGCCGCAGCTACGCCGAGATCGGCAAGGCCGTCGGGCTGAGCGAGGCCGCGGTGCGCCAGCGCGTGCAGAAGCTGCAGGAGTCGGGCGTCATGCAGGTGGTCGCCGTCACCGACCCGATGCAGCTCGGCTTCTACCGCCAGGCGATGATCGGCATCCGGGTCACAGGAGACACCACCCGGGTCGCCAGACTGCTCGGCGAGATCCCGGCCGTCGACTACGTCGTGCTGACCGCGGGCAGCTTCGACATCCTCGCCGAGGTCGTCTGCGAGAACGACGACGATCTGATCGAGCTTCTCAATCAACGGATCCGAGGGATCGAGGGCGTGCAGTCCACCGAGACCTTCGTCTACCTCCGGCTGCACAAGCAGTTCTACAACTGGGGAACCAGGTAAGGAAAGAACCATCATGTCGATCGACACCCCCGTCAGCATCACCGGCAAGTACACAGACACCGAACTGCAGCAGATGGCGAAAGACCATCTCTGGATGCACTTCACGCGCCAGTCGTCGATGGAGGCGAACGGCACCCCCATCATCGTCAAGGGCGACGGCCACCACATCTGGGACTCGAAGGGCAAGAAGTACTTCGACGGCCTGTCAGGCCTGTTCGTCGTGAACGCCGGCCACGGCCGCAAGCGGCTCGCCGAGACGGCGGCGCGCCAGGCCGAGGAGCTCGCGTTCTTCCCGATCTGGTCGTACGCGCATCCCTCGGCCATCGAGTTGGCCGACCGGCTCGCCGACTACGCGCCCGGCGACCTGAACCGCGTGTTCTTCTCCACCGGCGGCGGCGAGGCGGTCGAGACCGCGTTCAAGCTCGCGAAGTACTACTGGAAGCTGCAGGGCCGCCCCACCAAGCACAAGGTGATCTCGCGGGCCGTCGCCTACCACGGCACCCCGCAGGGCGCCCTGGCCATCACGGGCATCCCGGCCATGAAGGAGATGTTCGAGCCGGTCACGCCCGGCGGCTTCCGCGTGCCGAACACCAACTACTACCGCGCAGAGGAGATGGGCTTCACCGGCACCGAGAGCGAGTTCGGCGTCTGGGCTGCGAACCGCATCGAAGAGATGATCCTGTTCGAGGGGCCCGAGACGGTGGCCGCGATCTTCCTCGAGCCGGTGCAGAACTCGGGAGGATGCTTCCCGCCTCCCCCCGGCTACTTCCAGCAGGTGCGCGCCATCTGCGACAAGTACGACGTGCTGCTGGTCAGCGACGAGGTGATCTGCGCCTTCGGACGCATCGGCCACATGTTCGCATGCGACGAGTACGGCTACGTGCCCGACATGATCACCTGCGCCAAGGGGATGACGAGCGGGTACTCCCCGATCGGCGCGACGATCATCAGCGACCGGATCTACGAGCCGTTCCGCCACGGCACGACGGCGTTCTACCACGGCTACACCTTCGGCGGCCATCCGGTGTCGGCGGCTGTCGCGCTCGAGAACCTCAACATCTTCGAAGAGGAGAAGCTGAACGAGCGGGTGCGCGAGAACTCCCCGATCTTCCGGGCGACGCTCGAGAAGCTGCTCGACCTGCCGATCGTGGGAGATGTGCGCGGCGACGGCTACTTCTTCGGCATCGAACTGGTGAAGGACAAGGCGACCAAGGCGACGTTCGACGACGACGAGTCGGAGCGGCTGCTGCGCGGGTTCCTCTCGAAGGCGCTGTTCGACGCCGGGCTGTACTGCCGCGCAGACGACCGCGGCGACCCGGTCGTGCAGCTGGCTCCCCCGCTGACCATCGGGCCGAAGGAGTTCGACGAGATCGAGAGCATTCTGCGCGGGGTGCTGAGCGAGGCGTGGACGAAGGTCTGAGCCGTCGTTTTTCAGGATGCGCTCAGCGGCACGCCGAAAGGCCATCAGCAACGACGGGTGTGGCACGCGATGAGTCCTGAAAACATCGATGGGCCGGATGCGTCGACGTACGCAGGCCTGTCGTTCTGGCACGACTCCCTCGGGCCGGACGCGCTCACACCTCGGGCAGCCCTGCCCGGTGACACCGATGCCGACGTGGCGGTCGTCGGCGGCGGCCTGACCGGGCTCTGGACCGCGTGGTACCTGCTCGAGCGCGACCCCGGCCTGAAGGTGGTCGTGCTCGAGAAGCAGATCGCCGGGTTCGGCGCCTCCGGCCGCAACGGCGGGTGGTGCTCTGCCCTGTTCCCGCGCTCCACGGCGTCGCTGGTGCGCGCCCACGGGCTCGACGCCGCACTCGCGCTGCGGCGGGCCATGGTGGCCACCGTCGACGAGGTCGGGCGAGCAGCATCCCAAGCCGGCGTCGACGCCGACTACGTCAAGGGCGGCACGGTCGCGTACGCGCGGTCGCAGGTGCAGCTCGCCGCGGCGCGGGCGGAGGTCGATGAGGCCCGCGAATACGGCGTCGATGCCGTCGAGTTCTGGGGCGCCGATCAGGGCTCCGTCCACGGGATCGGGGCGGCCCGCGCACTGGGAGCGACCTTCGACCCGGCGTGCGCACGCGTGCATCCCGCCAAGCTGGTGCGCGGCATGGCCACTGCGGTCGAACGCGCGGGCGCGACGATCGCCGAGCAGACCGAGGTGCTCGGGTGGGCTCCCGGACGCGTCACCACGACCCGCGGAACGGTCACCGCCGACCGCATCGTGCTCGCCACCGAGGGATACGGCGCGACCCTGCGCCAGACCCACCGCCGCATCCTGCCGCTGTATTCGCTGATGATCGCGACCGAGCCGCTACCCGACGAGTTCTGGAGCAGGATCGGGCTGGCGCACGGGCGGACCTTCACCGACTTCCGGCATCTGCTGATCTACGGGCAGCGCACGGCCGACAACCGCTTCGCGTTCGGCGGGCGCGGGGCCCGCTACCACTGGGGCAGCAGCATCCGGCCCGAATACGACCGATCGCCGCGGGTGTTCGAGCACCTGCACCGGGCGCTGCGCGATCTCTTCCCCTCGATGGATGCCGCGATCACTCACCGCTGGGGCGGCCCCCTCGGCGTGCCGCGCGACTGGCACGCGAGCGTGAGCTACGACCCCTCGACCCGGATCGCCACCGCCGGCGGCTACGTGGGCGACGGCCTCAGCACCACCAATCTGGCCGGCCGCACCCTGGCCGATCTGCTGACCGGCGCAGACACCGAGCTCACCCGGCTGCCCTGGGTCAACCACCGCTCCCCCTCGTGGGAGGTCGAGCCGCTGCGATTCGCGGGCGCCAACGCCGGGATGACCGCGATGGCGGTCGCCGATGCCGAGGAGCGGATCACCGGCCGCCGCTCCGTCGCCGCCCGGATCATGGGGCCGCTGGTCGGGCACTGAGCGTGTGCTGACAACGCTCGACTCCGCGGGTGCGGGGCTCTAGCTTCGAGGCATGGCCGCAGACCCCTCCGCCGCAGCGCCCTCCCCCGCAGGCCCCTCCCCCGCATCGCCCGCCCGCCCGTCGCCCGCGCGCTCGGTGCTCGCGCTCGTGGCCTTTCTCGCCATCTCGTTCGGGGTGGCCGCGCTGGGGGCGCTGTCGACCATCCAGAACGTGGACGGCTGGTACGCCCACGCCGATCGCGCGTTCTGGACCCCGCCCAACGCGGTCTTCGGTCCGGTCTGGACGGTGCTCTACACGGTCATGTCCGTTGCCGCCTGGCTGGTCTGGCGCGAGCGGGGCGTGCGAGACGTCCGGCAGGCGCTGATGGCCTATGTGGTGCAGCTGGTGCTCAACGCACTGTGGACGCCGGTCTTCTTCGGCCTCTACCCCGCGGCGGGCACCTCGGCCCTGTGGATCGCGCTGGTCATCATCCTGGCCATCGACGGCATGGTGCTCGTCACGATGGTGCGCTTCTGGGCGGTGCGCAGGCTCGCGGCGCTGCTGCTCATCCCGTATTGGGCGTGGGTGCTCTACGCGACGACGCTGAACGCGTACCTCGCGATCAAGAATTAGCTGACAAGTCACCCAGATCGGGAATGCGACCACCGGCCGCATGCTTGATCGGTGACATGACAACTAATCTCGCGTCCCGTTCCGACTACCGCGTCGGGACCTGGAAGCTCGACCCCGCCCACTCCGAACTCTCCTTCTGGGTGCGCCACCTCAAGATCAGCAAGGTGCGCGGCACCTTCGAGAGCTTCGACGTGACCGTGATCACGCCCGAGGATCCGAGCGAGATCAGCATCGAGGCATCCATCGACGTCTCCTCGGTCAACACCGGACAGGATGCCCGCGACAACCACCTGCGCTCGAGCGACTTCTTCCTGGTCGAGCAGCACCCGCACATGCTGTTTCGCTCGACCGGCATCCGGGTGGACGGCGACGACTTCACCATCGAGGGCGAGCTCACGCTGCGCGGCGTGAGCCAGCCGGTGACTCTCACGGGAGAATTCGGCGGCGTGATCACCGACGACTACGGCCGCACGAAGGCCGGCGCGTCCGCCTCGACGACGATCAACCGGCAGGACTTCGGCGTCAGCTGGAACGCGGCGCTCGAAGCCGGCGGATTCACGCTCGGCGACGACGTCACGATCACGATCGACCTGCAGGTCGACCTGCAGGTCGAGGCCTCCGCGGCCGCCTAGGTCCGGATGCCGCGGGGCGCGCTGCGCTCAGCTCAGCGGGAACAGCCCCTCGATCTCCTCCGCCTCGGCGGGTGACGGCCGCCAGCCGGATCCCGCCGAGGCGTTCTGGGTGATCTGCTCGGGCTTGGTGGCTCCGGCGATCACGCTGGTGAGCCCGGGACGCGAGAGCAGCCAGCCGAACGTCGCCTCCAGCATCGAGATACCGCGCGCCGCGCAGAAGGCCGCGTATGCCTCCATCTCGTTCCACGGCGCGTCGTCGGCCACGTGCGGCCGGATGCGCGAGATCCGCGAGTCGGCAGGCCGCTCGGTGCGGGTGAACTTGCCGGTGAACAGCCCGTTCGCCAACGGGAAGAACGGCAGGAATCCCAGACGGGCCGCGCGCACGGCGGGCAGGATGTCGACCTCGACCGAGCGGGCGAGCAGGTTGTACTCGTTCTGCGCCGAGATGAATCGCGCGGTGCCCAGTCGCTCGGCCACGGCATCCGCCTCGGCGATCTGCGCGGCGTCGAAGTTCGAGTTGCCGATCTCGAGCACCTTGCCCTCGCGCACCAACTCGTCGAGCGCTCCGAGCGTCTCGTCGATCGGGACCGATGGGTCAGGGGTGTGCTGCTGGTACAGGTCGATGCGATCGGTGCCGAGTCGGCGCAGCGATCCCTCGACGGCGGCGCGGATGTAGGCGCGCGATCCCTTGTGGCCGGGGATCGGAGAGGGGAACTCGGTGTGGCCGAACTTGGTGGCGATGACGAGCTGATCGCGCTTGCCCGCGATGGCGGCGCCCAGGCGGGTCTCACTGAGCCCGTATTCTGCGCCATAGATGTCCGCCGTGTCGAAGAAGGTGACGCCGGCCTCGACGGCTGCGCCGACCACCGCATTCGAGCCCTTCTGCTCGTGGCTCGCGGTGCCCGGCCGTCCCAGGTTGTTGCAGCCGAGTCCCACGACCGAGACGGAGAGCGATGACGGGCCGAGCAGGCGTGTTTCCATGCCTTCAGCGTATGCTCCTGTCCTCCCCCATCCGTGCGCGAAGGCCTCTCTGCGCCGTGTCCGATTTCCGCGAGAGCGTGTCGGGGGCCGGGGTTACTCTCGGAGCATGAAGACCACAGCAGAGCATCTCGCCGACGCCCCGACGCACCTGCGCCGTCTCGAGAGCCCGATCGGGCGCATCGAAGTGATCGGCAACGGCGAGGCCATCGTGTCGTTGGCCATCGAGCGCGATGGCGCCCTCCCGTGGGACGGCGTGCCGGAGCAGGGCGATCCCGTTCTCGACCGTGCGGTCGAGCAGCTCGAGGAGTATTTCGCCGGCCACCGCCGCGACTTCGATCTGCCGCTCTCCCTCGCGGGCACCGCCTTCCAGCTGGCGGTCTGGGAGCAGATCGCAGAGCTCGACTTCGGCGAGGTCGTCTCGTACGGCGAGCTCGGGCTCGGTACCGGCCGCGCGACGGCCGGGCGTGCGGTGGGCGGCGCGGTCGGGGCCAATCCGATCCCGATCATCGTCCCGTGCCACCGCGTGCTCGGCAGCGACGGGCGCATCACCGGCTACAGCGGCGGCGACGGCATCCCGACCAAGTCGTGGTTGCTGCGGCACGAGGGCATCGCGCACGTCGCCTCCGGCGTTCGGGTCGCCGGCCGCGACGCCGACAACGAACTGGATCTGGGCCTCGAACCCGAGCCCCTCGGGCAGACCGCGTGAGTTCGGTTCTCGTCGGCGACGACGGGCGGCCGCGCTGTGCCTGGGCCGGCCACGACGCCGAGTACCAGCGCTACCACGACGAGGAGTGGGGCACGCCGCTGCACGGCGACCGTGCGCTGTTCGAGAAGCTCAGCCTCGAGGGCTTTCAGGCCGGGTTGTCGTGGATCACGATCCTGCGCAGGCGCCCGACCTTCCGAGCTGCCTTCCGTGATTTCGACATCGATGCCGTCGCCGCGTTCGACGCGCGCGATGTCGAGCGGTTGATGGCCGATCCCGGGATCATCCGCAACCGGCTCAAGGTCGACGCGACCATCTCGAACGCACGGGTCGCGCAGGCACTGGTGCGCGAGCATCCCGGCGCGCTCGACGAGCTGATCTGGGGCTTCGCGCCTGCGCCCCGCGACCACGCTCCCGGGTCGCTGGCCGAGCTTCCCGCGGTGACGCCCGAGTCCACGGCGCTGAGCGCGGCGCTGAAGAAGCGGGGCTTCCGCTTCGTCGGGCCGACGACGGTCTACGCCATGATGCAGTCAGGCGGCCTGGTCGATGACCATGTGGCCGGGTGCTTCCGGTCGACGTTCGCCTGATTGCGCGCCTGATCTCAGACGACCAGCACGAGCTCGCCCGGGTCCCCGGGCTCGAGGCGGATGCCGGCGGTCGCGGCCCAGGCGATCAACGACCCGGCATCCGGATGATCGATGCCGGCCAGCAGGAGCGCTCGCACGAACTCGCCCTTGCCCTTCTTGTTGAAATGGTTGAGGGCACGCCGGCGTCCGTCGTCGCCCTCGGACACCACCCGCAGGTACCACGACTCATCGCGCGCCGGAGCCGGGCCGAGCGCCGCGTAGGCCTCCGAGCGCAGGTCGAGGATCATGCCCTGTTCGGCAGCCAGCACCGCGCTCACCGGAGCGCTCCAGAGCGCCTTCAGCGGCGTGCCGGGCAGCCGGGAATCGGGCGAGAGCCGGTACGCAGGAATCGGATCATCGGGACCCACCAGCCCGAACAAGGCCGAGGCGATCACCAGGTGGTCGTGCGCGAACGCGCGGGCGGCCGGCGGCAGGGTGGACACGTCGAGACCCTCGTAGAGCACCCCGTCGAACCGCTCGATCGCGGCCATCGTCGGTCCGGCCTCGACCTGCTTGTTGCGCTCGAGTTCGCGCGCCTGAGTCGGGCCGAGCCTCAGGGCCGCCGCAGCACCGCGATTGCGAGCGAGCCGGCGCAGCGCGCTGACGGCGCGCTGCCGCTGCCTGGTCAGCTGGCCGAAGCTCAGCGAGTCGAGCGAGAGGGGGCGCGCCGGGTCTCCGCCGTCGCGCTTCGTCTCGGAGGGCGGCAGGATGATCAGCATCTCGGGCAGCGCACGATCGTCGGCAGGCGGGCGATCAGGCGCCGAGGAACGCGAGCGCCTGCTCGACGTTGACCCCGAGGGGTTGCACAGAGTCCAGCGTGATCCGCGGCACGGCGCCCGTCGCGCCCGACCAGGTCTCCCACTCGTCGAGGCTCTGCTCGACGGCGTGCCAGGTCGGCTCCGCGATGTGAGCAAGACGGCGGCCACGGGACACCAGGCGGGTGCGGTGCAGTTCCGGGTCTGAGCAGACCACCTCGACGAACTTGATCGCGACCTTCTGCCGCGCCGCCAGTTTGACCCACTGCTCGCGGGCGGGCTCGACGGCATTGACCGCATCCACGATCACCGTGCCGCCGCCGGCCAGTACGGCCTCGGCGATCGTCTCGGCCACCAGATACGCGGCCAGTCCGGTCGGCTCGTCGGCGTTGATGCCCGCGCTCAGGATCGCGGATTCGATCGGATCCACCGACACCACAGGCGCCCCGATCCGGTTGCCGACCACCTCGGCAATGGTGCTCTTGCCCGCACCGGGCAGTCCCGCAGTGACGATCAGCATGCTGAGACGATACGTCTTACAGCAGTTCGGCGGCGCCCGCGACCACAGTGACGATGTTGTTCTGCATCGACAGGAACCCGTCTTGGGCGTTGACGCGGATCAGGTCGCCGTCGAGCGTCGTGATCCGCACCTCACCCTCGGCGAGAATGCCGAGCACCGGCTCATGACCGGCCAGGAGGCCGATCTGGCCGACCAGGGTGCGCGCGATCACCTGACGGGCCTCGCCCGTCCACAGCTCGGCGTCGGCCGAGACCACGCTCACCTGCAGGTCATGGGCACCGGGTTCGGCCATGATCAGGAATTCTCCTTCTGGATCTGGGCCCACTTCTCTTCGACGTCGCTGATCGAGCCGACGTTGAAGAACGCCTGCTCGGCCACGCTGTCGAACTCGCCCTTGGCGATCGCGTCGAAGCTCTCGACCGTGTCTTTCAGCGGCACGGTCGACCCCTCGACACCGGTGAACTTGGTCGCCATGTAGGTGTTCTGCGAGAGGAACTGCTGGATGCGGCGCGCACGCGACACCGTGATCTTGTCCTCTTCCGAGAGCTCGTCGACACCGAGGATGGCGATGATCTCCTGCAGCTCCTTGTTCTTCTGGAGGATCTGCTTGACGGTGGTCGCCACGCGGTAGTGGTCCTCGCCCAGGTACCGCGGGTCGAGGATGCGGCTGGTCGAGGTCAGCGGGTCGACCGCCGGGTACAGGCCGCGCGACGCGATCTCGCGCGAGAGCTCGGTCGTGGCATCCAGGTGGGCGAAGGTGGTCGCCGGCGCCGGGTCGGTGTAGTCGTCGGCCGGCACGTAGATCGCCTGCAGCGAGGTGATCGAGTGACCGCGGGTGGAGGTGATGCGCTCCTGGAGCACGCCCATCTCGTCGGCGAGGTTCGGCTGGTATCCCACCGCACTCGGCATGCGGCCGAGCAGAGTGGAGACCTCGGAGCCGGCCTGCGTGAACCGGAAGATGTTGTCGATGAACAGCAGCACGTCCTGGTTCTGCACATCGCGGAAGTACTCAGCCATGGTCAGGGCCGACAGGGCGACGCGCAGACGCGTTCCCGGCGGCTCGTCCATCTGGCCGAAGACGAGGGCGGTCTTGTCGAAGACGCCCGCCTCCTCCATCTCGCCGATCAGGTCGTTGCCCTCACGCGTGCGCTCGCCGACGCCGGCGAACACCGAGACACCGCCGTGGTTGGCCGCGACGCGATAGATCATCTCCTGGATGAGCACGGTCTTGCCGACGCCGGCCCCGCCGAACAGGCCGATCTTGCCGCCGAGCACGTACGGCGTCAGCAGGTCGATGACCTTGATGCCGGTCTCGAACAGCTGGGTCTTCGACTCGAGCTGGTCGAAGGCCGGGGGCTGGCGGTGGATCGGCCAGCGCTCGGTGATCTCGAGCTTCTCGCCCTCGATCGGGTTCAGCAGGTCGCCGGTGACGTTCCAGACGTGGCCCTTGGTGACATCCCCGACGGGCACCGAGATCGCGGCACCGGTGTCGCGCACCTCGCCGCCGCGCACCAGGCCGTCTGTCGGCTTCAGCGCGATGGCGCGGATGACGTCGTCACCGAGGTGCTGCGCGACCTCGAGGGTGATCTCGTTGTCGACGCCATCCAGGGTGATGGTGGTCTTCAGGGCGTTGTAGATGTCGGGGATCGCATCGTGCGGGAACTCGATGTCGACGACCGGGCCGGTGACGCGCGCGATGCGGCCGGTGCCTGCGGTCTCGGCCGAGCCGGTGCCCGAGTCGGACTTCTTCGCAGGCGCTTTCGCGGTCGCCTTCTTGGCGGCGGGTGCCTTGGTGGTCGCAGTAGCCATGGGTTTCCTCGTATCTATTTCGCGGAGCTCAGGGCGTCGGCGCCGCCCACG
>Ga0207667_10002543_pt1 | contig 22682 bp, 23 predicted proteins | sample KBSCornC52_FD_184301 | JGI IMG/M metagenome (GOLD analysis project Ga0207667, IMG submission 184301) | Corn rhizosphere microbial communities from Kellogg Biological Station, Michigan, USA - KBS Corn C5-2 (SPAdes) (version 2) | ecosystem: Host-associated > Plants > Roots > Rhizosphere > Soil ...
GAGCGGTCTGCACCAGCTTCTCGGGGGTCCCGATGCGCCCGAAGCGGGCGTTGCGCAGCGCGCAGATCGCGCCGATCAGATGGCCGTGCTCGTCGTACGCGCCGGCCGCGACGACCGAACGCGAACCGTCTTCGCTCGCGAGCCAGCCGCCCCGCCGATCGGTCAGCCGGCGCACGGCCGCGGCCCGCAGGAGGTCGAATTCGCCATCGCGCGGCGGGCCGATGCTGGTGACGACGCGCCACTCGGCATCCCGCCCGATGGCGGCCACCACCTGGATGGTCTCGCGGGCGGAGCCGCCCAGCGACGCCGCCACCACCGAGTTGATCTGGGGGATGGGATCGCGCTCGACGAGCATGGCGGTGATGGCGTCGCGCGTCATGCGCAGGCGCGCGTTCTCGCTGCGCGCGAGGTAGAGCGAACGCGCGATGACGGCCAGGGTCGGAAGCGGCAGCCACGCCAGCAGCGCGAAGAGCGGTCCGGCCCGCAGCATGAACTCGCAGCAGGCGTACGCCCAGATCGCCTGGATCGCGAGCAGTCCCCACAGGTGGCGGTCGCGCAGGTAACGCTTCCACACGCGCTCGAGCGGCAGCCGCTCGCGCCAGGCCGTCGTCGGAAGGTGCCAGAGATAGATGAAGGCCAGCAGCGCCGTCATCATCGTGACCTCGAAGGCCAAGAACGCCTGCGGCGTGAAGGCGAACGCGCTCTGCGGGAGATGCGAGCGGAACGCGTCGCCGAACAGGAAGAAGATCGCGCGCGACCCGCCGCCGAACGCCAGCGCCGACCAGTCGGCCCGCCGCCTGAGCAGCCGCGCGGCCGGGAACCCGATCAGGGTCGCGATGGCGGCCGCCGCGCCGCCGGCCACCACGAACAGCGAGAGCGTGATCGGCAGGTCCAGCGAGACCGAGTCCTCGACCGTATGCGAACGCTTGCCGCGCAGGCCGCGCAGCGGCACGCTGTAACGGACCGCGATCGCGATCATCACGATCGCGACGGCGATCAGGATGCGGACGTCCGGTCGTCCGAGCGCCGGGTCGTGCGGGGCACGCCACCCGACCGCGACCGCCGCGACGGCGAACGTGAGCACGTTGAACGTGCGGATCACGTTGCGCGGTCGGAGCTGGACGCTCACGTCGGGGCGAGTTCGATCCGCGGGAACAGGGCCTCTCCCGGCTGCGTCCGCGTTCCCGGCGCGAGGCCGCCCCACACCAGCGCGGTCTCCCAATCCGCGTCGATCGCGCCCGGCGCGCCGAGCTGACGCCAGATCTCGCGCGCGCGTTCCGGCATCACCGGCGCGAGCAGCATCGCGAGCCAGCGCAGGCCCTCGCACAGGTCGTAGAGCAGCGCGTCCAGCTCCTCGTGCCGCTCTTCCTTGAAGAGCGCCCAGGGCTTGCGATCGTCGATGGCGCGGTTGAGCGCGTTCACCAGTTCCCAGACCGACTCCAGCGCCCCGCGGAAATCGAGCGCGAAGGTCTTCTCCGCGACGGTCGCGGGCAGGCCGGCGAAGCGCGCGCCGAACGCGTCGTCGCGGCCGCGTCCGGGGACGACCCCGTCGCGGTACTTCTGCAGCATCGCGAGCGAGCGGCGCATCAGGTTGCCGAGGTCGTTGCCGAGGTCGTTGTTGTGACGCTGCGCGATCTTCTCTTCGCTGTACGAGAAGTCGCTCCCGAACGGGGCCTCGCGCAGCAGGAAATAGCGCAGCGAATCGGCGCCGAACTTGTCGGCCAGCGCGACCGGATCGACCGCGTTGCCGAGCGACTTGCCGATCTTCTGGCCGTCGAGCGTGATCCAGCCGTGCGCGAAGACCTGCTGGGGCGCCTCCTCGCCGATCGCCCACAGCACGGCCGGCCAGATGATGGTGTGGAAGCGCGCGATCTCCTTGCCGACCAGCTGGACGGTGGCCGGCCAGAATGTCTTGAAGAGCGCGTCCTCGTCGGACCACCCGAGCGCGGTGATGTAGTTGAGGAGCGCGTCGAACCAGACGTAGATCACGCCGCCGCCGCCCGGGATCGGGATGCCCCAATCGAATTTCGTGCGCGAGATCGAGAAGTCGTCGAGGCCCTCTTCGAGCAGCGCCATCATCTCGTTGTAGACGGCGCGCGGACGGACGAAGTCGGGATTCGCCCGGAAGTACGCGATCAGCCGGTCGCGGTATTTGGATAGACGGAAGAACCAGTCGTCCTCGGAGAGCCATTCGACCGCCCGGCCGCAGGTCGGGCACTTGCCGTCGACGAGCTTGGACTCGAGCCAGAACGTCTCGTCGTGGACGCAGTACCAGCCCTCGTACTTGCCCAGATAGACGTCGCCGTTCTCGCGGAGCCGATCGAAGATCTTCTGGACCACGCGCTCGTGGCGCGGCTCGGTCGTGCGGATGAAATCGTCGTACGCCACGTTGTAGAGCGCGAAGAGCGCCTTCCAGCGCGGCACCAGCTCGTCGCACCACTCCTGCGGAGTCTTGCCGGCGGCCCGGGCCGCGTCGGCGACCTTCTGGCCGTGCTCGTCCGTGCCGGTCAGGAAGTGCGCCTCGCCGCGGGTGCGGGCCGTCCGCGCGAGCACGTCGGCGACCACGGTCGTGTACGCGTGGCCGATGTGCGGATTCCCGCTGATGTAATAGATCGGGGTGGTGACGTAAAAAGGACGGTGGGTCATAGGGGTCCCGCCTCTTTACCGCTTCGCGCCGACGCTCTCCCTCTGCGCGTGCTTGCGTTCGACGGCGCGCGCATAGAGGTCGCGGCGCTCCCCCAAGCCGCGCTCCGCGAGCGACCGGGCGATCTCCGCGACCGGAGCCCCTTCGGCCAGGAGCCGGTCGATGGCGACGTCGACGCCGGCCGGTACGGGCGCCGATGCCGGCTCCTGGGGCGCGACCGCGAAGGCGATCTCGCCGCGGATCGGATCCGGGAGGGCGGCCGCGACCTCCGCGGCCGTCCCCAGGATCTGCTGCTCGTGCAGCTTCGTATACTCGCGGACCAGGAAGACGCGCGCGCCCGGGGCGACCGCGGCCAGGTCGCGCAGGGTCGCGAGGATGCGCTGCGGCGACTCGTACCAAAGCGTGGTGGCGCCGCTGCCGAAGGCGGTCCGCAGCGCGTCGCGGCGCGCGCCGCTCGCGCGCGGCGGGAAGCCCTCGAAGACGAACCGGCGCAGGTCGAAGCCGGACAGGACGGCGACGCCGAGGGCCGCGCTCGCCCCCGGCAAGACCTCGACCGCGACGCCGCCGCGCCGAGCCGCCGCGACCAGCTCGGTGCCGGGATCGGAGATGCCGGGCATGCCGGCGTCGGTGGTGACGACCACGTTCCGGGTGCGCGCGCGCTCCAGGATGCCCGCGGTCGCGCCGGCCGCGTTCTGCTCGCGGTACGACCAGATCTCCTTGCCCGGCAGCGCCAGGGCGTTGAGCAACCTGCGCGCGACCCGGGTATCCTCGGCGACGATCAGATCGCACTCGCGCAGCGCGTCGAGTCCGCGCAGCGTCATGTCGCGCAGGTTCCCGAGCGGCGTCGGCACGAGGATGAGCGGCATCAGGGCCGGCTCAAGAGCGGATGACCTGCCAGACCTGTTTGAGGTTCGGCGCGCGGCCGTAGAGCAGCATGCCGACGCGATACAGCTTGCCGGCGGCGATCGCGATCGCCCACAGCGCGGCGGCGTTGATGGCGACGCACAGGACGATCTGCCAGACCGGCACGTCGGTGACCGCGATCCGCGCGAACATCACGAACGGCGAGACCAGCGGGAGGAACGACACCCCGACGATCCATGGGAGATCGGGCACTTGGATCGCGACGATCGCGAGGATGAACGCGAACACGACCGGCATCACGACCGGGATCGAGACGCTGCCCAGATCTTCGGTGCGGTTGACGAGCGACCCGAGCCCGGCCATCAGCATCGAGAGCTGGCCGAAGCCGAGCAGGAACAGGATCAGGAACGAGACGATCTCGGTCACGGTCACGCCGCCGCCGAGCATCGCGGCCGGATCGATCGTCCGGCCGCTGTGCATGCCGTCGGCGCCGAGCAGGATCCCGACCGTCACCCAGATGGCGAGCTGGAGGAGCGCGAGCGTGGTCGCGACCGCGATCTTGCCGTAGAGCAGCGGCACCGGCGAGATCGACGCGACCAGCAGCTCGGCGATGCGGCTGGTCTTCTCCTCGGCGACCGAACTCATCACCAGCTGGCTGTTGATCAAGATCAGCATGTAGAGGAAGATCAGCAGCGTGAACGCGATCCCTTCGGCCGCGTCGGCCTGCGCCGCGCTGGAGAAGTGCGCGTCGAGCGCGCGGACGTCGACGGGCACGGCCATCAGCGAGGCCAGGCGGGCCTGCGAGACGTCGGTCGCGAGCGCGACGTTGAGCGGCGCGAGCCGGCGGCCGGCGACGCTCCAGTTCTTGGACGGATCCTTCGCGTAGACGGTGACCTTGAGCCCGTTCGCGTTCGCGATCGAGATCCAGGCGGTCGCCTTGCGGGCCTTGAGCGCGGCGGCGCTGGGCGGGCTCGTATCGGTCGTCGTCGCGACGATCGCGTAGTCGTTGGCGAGCAGCGTCTTGGCGCGGTCCAGGACGCCGGCCGGAGCGGCCAGCACCACGTCGGTCGTGTGCGAGGCGGCGCCGCGCAGGAGATCCGGCAGCTTCGTGAAGAGCGCGATGCTGACGATGCCGATCAGCAGGCCGATCTGGAACGGACGCGATCTGATGCGGCGCATCAGCTCGGTCGAGTAGACGACGATGAAATCGTTCACGCTATGCGGCCTCGCCGATGGTCTTGATGTAGATGTCGTGCAGCGACGGTTCGATGGCGTCGAAGCGGTGGATGTCGGCGGCGCCCACGAGCGACCGCAGGACGGCGGAGAAATCGGTGTTCGCCGGCACGGAATAGTCGACCGAGTCGCGATCGGTCGTGACGAACGTCGCGCCCGGGACGCGGTCGAGCAGCGCGCGCACGGCCGCGTCCCCCGGCGCGACCCGCAGCACGCGCGTCGCCCAGGCGGACCGCAGGTCGGCGAGCGTTCCGGACGCGCGGTTCTCGCCGGCCGTGATGATGCAGAACCGTTCGCACAACGCTTCGAGCTGCCACATCTGGTGCGACGAGAGCACCAGGGTGGTGCCTTGCGCCTTGAGGTCGTTGAAGACGGCCAGCAGCATGTCGGCGTTGACCGGGTCCAGCCCGGAGAACGGCTCGTCGAGGATCAGGAACTCGGGCTCGTGCACGGCCGCGCACGCGACCTGGACCTTCTGCTGGTTGCCCTTGGAGAGTTCCGAGCACGGCCGGTCGGCGTACTGCCCGATCTCCAGGCGTTCGATCCAGCGGGCGGTGCGCTGCGAGATCTCGGGCTCGACCAGCCCGTGCAGGCGGCCGAAGAACGCGATCTGCTCGCGGACCTTCATCTTGCCGTAGAGGCCGCGCTCTTCGGGCAGATAGCCGAAGCGGCGGCGCATCGTGCCGTCGACCTTCTTGCCGTTCCACGAGATCGTCCCGGCGTCGGGCGTGAGGATGCCCAGGATCATGCGCATGGTAGTGGTCTTGCCGGCGCCGTTGGGGCCGAGCAGGCCGAACGTGATGCCGGTCGGGATATCGAACGAGACGTCGCCGACGGCCCTGACCTTGCCGAACTCTTTGCGGATGTGATCGACGGTTAACATGTCATCCTTCGGTGGGGAGAGGAGCGGTACGCCGGACGCGCACGAGCACGAGCATCGCGAGCGCGGCGACCAGGAAGCCGACGTAGTACGAGAGATCGCCCAGCTGCGGATACGCCTTGGCGAACGGTCCGGCGTAGAGCGCTTGATTCCAGAACGGCACCGAGGCCGCGAGGCCGATCAGCCACGCCCAAAAACCGGAATGCCATCCGGGCTGGGCGAGCACGTCGGCGCGCCGCGCGCCGCGCTGCCACCAATCGACCAGCAGGACCGCCGCCCAAGGCGACGCCCAGTACGAGAGCAGCAGCAAGAAGTTGGTGTAGTCGGCGGCCATCTCTTTGGGATGCCCGCCGCCGGTCGCGATCAGCGCGCCGAGCACGCCGACGATCAGCGCCGCGATCGGACGCTTGATCTTGACGCGGAACGCGACCAGCGCCGCGAGCGCCCCGGAATAGAGGTTCATACAGTTGGCCGTCAAGGTGCCTAGTACCACGGTCGCCAGCACGAGTTTCGCGATCGTTCCGTTGCCGAGCAGGATCGCGATCGCGTCGGTCGGGATCGCCTGCGAGAGGTCGACGCGGGGGACGGCGCTCACGGTCGCCGCGCCGACGATCTCGAGCACGATGCACGGGACCGCGCACCCGAGGAACGAGTACCACCAGACCGCCCGCGGGTCGCTCGACGACGGCAAGTAGCGCGAATAGTCGGCGGCCGCCGGGATCCAGCCGGTCGCGTACGAGAACGCGAGGGCGGTCGCGTAGATGAATCCGGCAAGCGCCCCGCCGACCGCGACCGGCGCGTGCGGATCGAAGGCGACGTTGAAATTCGCCTTGGAGAACGTGACGAAGAGCAAGAGCGTGAAGCCGGCGGCGAGCAGCCACATCGAGACCCGTTCGAAGACGTGGATCAAGTTGTAGCCGTAGACCGCCAGCACGATCTGGAGCAGCAGCATCAGGCCGAGGCTCAATAAGTAATTGAGGCCGGTGATCGATTCGAGCGCGTACGCGCCGAAGACCGTGTTGATCGCGAACCAGCCGACGCCGGCCACGAACGCCAAGGTGGCGGGTGCGGCGTTGCCGTTCGTCCCGAACGCCAGGCGCGCGACCACCATCTGGGGCGCCCCGTACTTGGGCCCGAGCAGCGAGAGCACGCCGAGCAGTCCGAAGCCGACCACGTTGCCGATGACGATGCCGTAGATCGCGCTGCGCAGATCGGTGCCGTACAGCGCGCAGATCAGCAGGCCGACCATCCAGGTCGCGATCTCGGCGTTGGCCGAGAACCACACCCCGAACAGATGGATCGGCGCGCCGTGGCGCTGGGCGTCGGCGACCGGCTCGATGCCGGTCGGCTCGACCTCCAGGACCTGATCTCTGTAGACCGGCGCTTGGCTCACGCCGCGTTGCCCCAGACCAGATCGCGCGACGTCGCGAACTCGACGCCGGCCAGCCGCATCGCCTCGAGCGCGTCGCTCTCGTCGTCGGGCCGGACGTTGACGGCGGCGATGGCGTCGGTCAGCACGACCGCCCGGAAGCCGTAGACGGCCGCCTCGATCGAGGTCATCTTGACGCAGTAATCGGTGGCCAGACCCGCGATGAAGATGCGCGTGATGCCGAGCACGCGCAATTCGCTCACGAGCTGCGTGCCGGCGAAGGCCGAGTAGCCGTCGGTGTCGGGGTCGATGCCCTTGTGCACGATCGCGTCGACGTGCTCGAGCTGCAGCAGCTTGGAGAACGCCGCGCCCGGCGTGCCGGCCAGGCAGTGGAACGGCCACGGGCCGCCGTTCGCCTCGAAATACGCGTGGTCGGCCGGGTGCCAGTCGCCGGTCGCGACGACGTGCGCGAAGTGGGGCGCGATCCGGTTGATCGGCTCGAAGATGCGCAGCCCGTCGGCGACCGCGAGGGGCCCCCCGGGCAGAAAATCGTTCTGCGGGTCGACGACGACGAGCGCGTCGGTCGGTTCGATACGATAGGACATGGGCCGAAAGCGCCTCCGGATGGTCGCAGGATGTATTAGCAGTCCTCGCGCACGGGTTCCTCTGAATCGTCTTTCGTCAGGAGGTACGTGGAATGGACAGTTCGGGCGAATCCAATAATGCCGCCGTCGCGTTCGTGGCGGCGTATTTCGGCATACTCGGTCTCATCGTGGTGGCGTGCATCGCGCTCTTCATCTGGATCTATTGGCGCATCCTGTCGCGGGCGGGCTTCAACGGAGCCCTCGCGCTCCTGTGCCTCATCCCGGGCATCGGAGGCCTGATCCCGGTCTTGATCCTCGCCTTTGGACGCTGGCCGATCGAGGACCAGCTCGCCGCGGCGCTCGCGGGCAGAACCGCGCCGCCCGTCAACCCGAACCCGTTCGCGGGACCGCCCGCGACCCAATGACGCGAGGTTAGCGGGACCAGACCTCGGCGATCCACTTCTCGACCGCATCGCTGCGCGACGGAAGGATCGCCGAGAAGTTCTCGCAGCCGGTCGCGGTGACCGCGACGTCGTCTTCGATGCGGGCGCCGATGCCGCGCAGGGCCGGCGGCACGGTCTCGTCGTCGGGCTGGAAGTAGAGTCCCGGCTCGACGGTGAGCACCATGCCTTCGCGCAGGCTTCCGTAGCGGTAGTTCTCCGCGCGCGCCTTCGCGCAGTCGTGCACGTCGATGCCGAGCATGTGGCTGACGTTGTGCAGCGTATAGCGACGGTAGAACTGCCTGTCCGGATCGAGCGCTTCGTCGACCGAGCACGTCAGGACGCCCAGCTCGACCAGCCCTTCGGCCAGCACCCGCATCGCGCGGCGGTTCGGTTCGAGGAAATCGCTGCCCGGCGCGACCGCGTCGATGGCCACGCGCTGGGCCTCGTGCACGATGTCGTAGACGGCCCGCTGTTCGTGCGAGAACCGCCCGGAGAGCGGGAGCGTGCGGGTGACGTCGGCGGTGTAGAGCGAATCGCATTCGACGCCCGCGTCGAGCAGCAGCAACGCGCTCTTGTCGAGCGTGCCGTCGTTGCGGTTCCAGTGCAGCGTGCAGGCGTGATGGCCGGACGCGGCGATCGTCAAATACCCCACGTCGTTGGCCTCGATCCGGGCGCGGCGCCAGAAGGCCGCTTCGAATTCGCGCTCGGTGCGGGCGTAGGGGAAGCTCCGGATCACGTCTTCGAAACCGCGCTTGGTGATCTCGACGGCCTTGCGCAGCTCGGCCAACTCGTAGTCGTCCTTGATCAGGCGCATCTCGGAGAGATGGGTCGCCAGCTCCTCGTCGTGGGGCAGGGTGCGCGCCGGGTGTCCACTGGTGCGCAGTTCCGCGAGATAGGCCTCGGCCTCGCCGAGTCCGCGAGCCGCGTCCACGCCGTAATAGGCGCGGCTCTCCTCGACGCCGCGATGGCGCCCGACCCAGAGCTCGCCGTGCACGCGATCGGTGAAGAAGGCCGCTTCGCCGCGGTTGTGGGCCGGCACGAAGAGCAGACTGCGGTGACCGTTGCCGTCCGGAACGAGCACCAGCAGCCCGCCGGGCTCGCCGCCGCCCATCAGGTACGCGAAGTCGCTCGACGGCCGATAGCGGAAGTTGGTGTCGTTCGCGCGGACCTGCTCGCCACCGGCCGGGATCACCAGATACTCGCCGGGAAACGCGCGCGAAAGGGCGTCGCGCCGGGCCCGCAGCCGGGCCTGCTGGGCGTGGACGCTCGCGGCCGGGGCGGCCGCGGCCCAGCCGGACGCCATGAACTCCACCAACGCCGGCGGCGCGTCGCTGTCGTGGCTGGCGGCGGTGGTATGAGGGTCGCGCGTATCCATAGGCAGACGCTTCGGCGCGGCGAATGGGAGTCCGCCATGCCGCGCTTTCTTTCGATCTGCGCCGTTCTCACGGCGCTCGCGTTCGCGACCGCCGGCTCGCGCGCGGCCGGTCTGCAGACGCGCGCGATCCTGGTGGTGAACGGGGGCAACGAGGCGATCTTCTCCTTGCGCCTGGGCCACGCGTCCACCGATCCGCCGGTCTGGAGCGCCGATCTGCTGCCGTTCGACGGGGTGATCGACGTGAGCGAAGGACGCGACGTCACCGTCCCGGTCGACCCGGCCGCCTGCACGGCGGATCTTCAGGCGACCTATAAGGACGGCCACGCGATCGTGGTGCAGGACGTCGATCTGTGCACCGCCGATCGCGTGGACTTCGACGACTAGCGGGTCAGTGCGCGGCGAGGAACGCGTCGATCGCGTCCGAGGTCGCTTTGGGCTGGTCGTACATCGCGAAATGACGCGCGTTCGGGATCACCACGACGGACGCTTGCGGCGCGTTCTTGACGATGCCGGCGTAGAACGCTTGTTTGGCGGCGGCGTTCGGGAGGTACTTGCCTTCCAGCGCGGCGTCGTACGGCGCGAGCAGCAGGATCGGAACGGTCGCGGCGACGAGCTGCGGGCGCAGATCCAACTCCAGGTCTTCCTTGAACCACTGCGCGGCGGCCTTCGGATCGCTCTTGCCGGTAAGCGCCGAGATGGCGTCGACGTCGGCGGGTGCGGTGACGAGGTACGGAATCGAGCCGGACTTCTCGTATGCGGCGAATTCGGCTTGCGGGATCGCGGCCATCTTGGCCGCGGCGGCATCCGCCATCGCGGCTACCTTGTCCGGCGTGCTGAAGACGTCGGTCGGATAGATCGGCAAGCCGTCGAGCGCGATCACGCCGCCCAGCCGTTCGGGATGCTGCGTCGCGAGCATGAAGCCGGTGGTGCCGCCCAAACTGTGACCGATGACGACGGGCTTCTCGATATGCCGCTGCGCGATCAGCGTCCAGATATCGCCGGTGACGCGCGGGAAGAGCGGTGCTGCGACCGACGGCTGTCCGTCGAAGCCGGGCAGCGTCAGCGCGTAGACGGTGTAGCGCGAAGCCAGGCGGCCGATCTCGCCGCTCCATTCCCAGGGACCGCAGGTGAGGCCGGGGATGAAGATCAGCGACTTCGGACCGCTGCCGAACTGCTGGACGTGGATCGAGCCGACGTCGAAGGTCGCGCTCGCGGCCGGCATCGGCGGCGGGACGGCCGCGAACGCCGGAGCGGATGCGAACAGGGCGAGAAGCAGCGCGACGAACGCGCGGTGGGCGAGGGTCATGATGAGACTCCTGACGGAAGTGGGTTTAGGTGGCGGACTCCGCGTCGAAGATCTCTTCGACCGGTTTTCCGAACAGTTTGCTGATCTTGAATGCGAGCGGAAGGCTGGGTGCGTATTTGCCGGCCTCGAGCGCGACGACCGTCTGGCGCGCGACGCCGAGCCGGTCGGCGACCTCGGCCTGCGACCAGTCGTGCTCGGCCCGCAGGACGCGGATGCGGTTGTTCACGTGCCGTAGTACCGCGAGACGATCAGGCGGCCGATCAGCCACGAGACCATGAAGGCCGCCCAGGTGAACCAGGCCGAGAGGTGCGGCAGCCCCGCGTTCTCGAGGAAGCCGTAGGTGGCCGCCAGCAGGGCCGTGATCAGGCCTGCCAGGCCGAGCGACTCCAGCAGCATCCGCCGTTCGAACTCGTCGGTCCGCCCGAAGTAGCGCAGCAGGGCGAGGAAGACGAAGACGACCGGGACGACCGGCGCCGCCGCGACCGCGAACTTGAGCGGTCCGGTCAGGCCGCCGCGATCGAGCAGCCAGATGGCCGGGACCAGGACGGCGACATACGCGCCCATGCAGAGGGCCATCTCGACGAGGTACTTGCGGCTCGCGACCGTGACCGGATTCGAAGACTTCATGGAAGGGAGTGTACGCTATACGCGTCTATATGTCAAGTATAAGCGACATTATATACTTGACGCACCTGTGAATCGGGGTTACCCTGGAGGGGCCGTGACAGGGTTGGTGGGTGGATTTTGCCGAAAGCGGGGCATTGGGAGTACCTGAAAGGGAACCTGCTTTCTGCTATGTCGGGCGCCCGTAGCTCAGTGGATAGAGCGGTTCTCTGCTAAAGATCAGGTCGTGGGTTCAATTCCCACCGGGCGCTACTCCCGAGACTTAAATCCCAGACAATTCCTCTTGATTAGCCGGGAATAATCGTTTAGGATAGTCCCAGCAGAGAACGCCCTTTCACTGGGCCTGATCGGAATAGCCCCCCGTGCCTCTCCCGCTATTGGGAGAGAACCAACTACGGGGGGTTCTTCTTATCCCAGGGCAGCTTGCTTAATAATCTGCGCGTTGACAATTCTGGATTTGCCCAACTATACTCACGGCAAGCCCTGAACCTCTCCCGTTATTTGGGAGACTAGTAGGGGTATTTTCATTTAGATAGCGAGCTAATCCAGTGGCGGCAATGGCTAGGCAGCCAAACCTTGGGAGCGAGGGTCGCTTTTCGCTCGCCGCAATTGCCGGCCAAAATGGAATGCTTGGCCCCGCTCAAGAGATCGCAGACCTGAACGAGATCGTGCTCCTTTGAGTCGATCTCTCGAACCTCCGCCTCCCGGGCGGTAACGAATTGCTTTCCGCCGGATTCCGATAAGCGAAGATCCGAATATCTCTCACGAAGATATTCGATACAGTTGTCCGCCTCCAGCCGGTCCTTTCGATCGATTGTTATATCAAGCTTGTCGTGCACCGTGATCTTCGGAAACCGGAGAGCGGCGTCAATCCCATAGCGGACCAAGCGATTGTAGGCGAGATCTGTTCTCCCGCCATAATAACCAAGATCAAAGCCTTCCACCGGAATGCAAGTTGCCTTGTATTCCCAGCCGGGAACTTTTCGTATCTCTTTTGCGACATCTTCATAAACCCGGACCCGCAGATTGCTCTGCTTCGTCCAATGAATTTCATCACCAAAGAAATGCTCCCCACGAATGCGCTTGACCGCCTCAAGCAGTGCACCTGGATCGTTGGTCATCAAGACGCCGATGATGAAATATGGCTGGTCCTTGGGCTTGCCTCCAGCCGGTGAGCTAAGGCCCGCTTCGTCTACGTATAAATAGGTCGTTGGCATTCCAATCGCTCCTCGACGGACGGCCCAGGGGTTGCATGGCTCGCCGCTTCGGGGAGTTGACGGGATGCCAAATATAGACCATAACTAGGGTTAGCGGACCCCACCCGAGGGTCGGCGCCTCTCCTTTTGGATTCGACGCACGGGGACTTTAACAGGGGAACCACGGGTCCATCACCTCCTTTCAGGGGGCTTACAGAGAGAAGATAGGCTCTAGGCCACTAACCTGGAGCCTTCTTGTTTTTAACGGGCAAGAAAAGGTCGAGCTGAGTTGTGAAACCGGCGACTACGTGATCGCGCGCCTCCGTGCTCCAACTATCTCCCTCAGTCAGCTTCCGCGCCTCGCGCAAGAACGCGTCCACAGCGGGGTGGAAGAGAACCCCGCCAAAATCCGGAGGAGGCAGATTCGGCAACTGATTCGAGGGCTGGTCCGCTGGCGGTTTCTTGGAGCCGTTCTTACGCCGAGAGGGACCGCGGGGTGTACTGCGCCGTACCGATCGGTCAAGAACGAGGCTGTGGATCTTGATCCCGTTGTCCTTCGCGGCAGCCAGGAAGAACGACTTAGCCTTACGTGTGGATGCCGGGTCCATTCCGATGCCGTTGAACCAGCCCGACACCTCTGCTGGTCCGGCCGTTTCGAGCGGCAACTCGATGAGGGACTTATAGACCTCATTAAGCAGATCTACAATTGCGCCCTTACGAGTATCGGGGTTCAAAAGGGGCCGCAGCCGGGCCTCGATAGGGGCGTTATTCTCACCAACCAAGCCAAATGCGCGGAAGGCTCGAAGGATTTGCACCCGCGCCGATCCCGAATAGGACGCGGCAAAAACCTGCGAGTTTAGCTGGTTGGGGAGCACTTCCATTGCGTTCAGGTCATTCAGAAAGCTTATGAATGATCCATACGGGGGAAAAGGGAGGGCCGATTCGTTGGCGGGTCGGGCCATTTAAGCCACCTCGTTTAGAGCGTTTTAGCCACTATACGCCCATAGAAGCCGTAGCGCAATAGAAGCCGGACTCTTTGCATGAAAAACATTGTGGCTTAAACTCCAAGGCTATAATATTAAGCGTATGGACAGCACGAACGAACTACGGCAGATTAGGGTCCGTGGCGCTGGCGGGCAGACCGCCCTGGTTCGGGTGGTCGAAGAAACGCTGGACACCTACTACGTCACCAGCGAGGCAGAGTACCAGAAGGCCCACAGGGCCGGCGAGAAAGTGGAGGCGCGCATTGGATTCCCAAAAACCGACGCAATCGCCGTCTGACGAGGAGCGCGCTCCCGGGGACAGGTTTGCGCGCTTTCTGAGAACGCTCGTTAGAGTTCCCAAGCAAGAGATTGATGATCTCGAAGCAGGTAGACCGAAGAAGCAAAAGCCACAAAAGAAGAAGATCGCCTAGCGGGCGATCTTCTTCTTTGCAGTAAGGCGCTTGTACGTCAGCCGTTTACAGTCTGCTCCCCTCACGGCCTTCTTGAAGCGTGGGCCGTCGGTATTCTCGCGTTCGTTGTAGCGGAATATCTGTTCGTCAAGGTACGCGTCGAGGTGCCACGGTCGCGGGCAAATGTACGTCCCGCCTAGCGTTCGCTTCAACACCGACCAGAAATTCTCGATACTGTTCGTATGAACGTGGTGATCGCGGACGTACTCTTTCGCGTGATTGATAACGTGGTGGACGTAGGACCGGCGCAGATCGTGGTACGAGGCCAAAGCGTCGGTATACATGACCGATCCGGGCGCAACGTGTTCCACGACCCGCGGCAGAAGCGTCTCCCTCTTGGCATCCGGTACGACAAATGCACGGACGCGACCGCCGCGCTCGCGCAAGCCCATAACGGTCGTCTTGCCATCCTTCGGGCCACGGTTTTCGTTCGACGGGTTGCGCCGGTTGACGGATCGCGCTTTGGGCCCGATATACGTTTCGTCAGCTTCGACCTCGCCGGTCAGCTTATCGAACGTCTCGGTCTGCATGGCGAGCCGGATGCGGTGAAGCATGAACCATGCCGTCTTTTGCGTGACCCCCAGGGCGCGAGCGACCTCGCACGACGAGATCCCGTTCCGGTTAGCCGAGATCAGCCATACGGCGGGGAGCCACTTGGTAAGCGGTATGGGGCTATCTTCAAAGACCGTCCCGACCTTGGCCGTAAACTGCCGCTTGCACTCCTTACAGCGCCATAGGCGACGGGTTTGGATATACTGTATGTCTGCCGATCCGCAGCCCATCCGAGGGCAAGCGACACCGAAGGGCCAGCGCACCGACACAAAGTAGTCGTGGGCCCGTTGCGGGTCAGCGAAAGCGGTAACCGCCTCCAGGAGCGTTTTCGGCTCGTCCATACCTCACAGTATAGCGTCTCCAGCCTGGTGCGTCAAGTATATAATGTCGAGTATAAGCGACATAAAGACGCCTAGAAGCGTCACTTTGTATGAAAGTCGTTTTCACTTTGGCGGCGAAACGGGTAGACTCGCGAAGCACCACCACCCTCACAAACGACCATTCGAGAAAGAGAACCACGCATGTTGGCTCAGGTTGGAAAACCGGCTCCCGATTTCAAACTGCCGAGCACCAAAGGCGCGACCGGCGCGTCGGATCTCGGCAAAGAGCTGTCGCTCGCGGATTTCAAGGGGAAATGGTTGATCTTCTTCTTCTATCCGCTCGACTTCACGTTCGTCTGCCCGACCGAGATCACGGCGCTCTCCGACCGCCTGGATGAATTCACCGCGATCGGCGCGGAGATCGTCGGCGCGTCGACCGACTCGGTGCACAGCCACTGGGCGTGGCTGAACACGCCGAAGGAGAAGAACGGCATCGCCGGCACCAAGTATCCGCTCGCGGCGGACTTCACCAAAGAGACCGCCCGCGCGTACGGCGTGCTCGACGAAGCCAGCGGCGTCGCCCAGCGCGGCCTGTTCATCATCGATCCGGAGGGCGTCCTGAAGTATGCGGTCGTGACCGACGACAACGTCGGCCGCAGCGTCGACGAGACCATCCGCGTGCTGCAGGCGCTCCAGACCGGCGGCCTGTGCCCCGCGAACTGGAAGCCCGGCTCGGCCCTGTTGACGAAGGGATAAGAGGCGGCAGTGGGATTGCGCATGCGCGCACCGCTTCCGTCGCTCGAGGGCGTCGGAACGTGGCTCAACGGCGAACCGTCGGTCGACGACCTGCGCGGTTCGCCGGTGGTCGTCTCGTTCTGGTCGCAGTCGTGCCATATCTGTCACGAGTCGGCCGCGCAAGTCAACGCGTGGCGCGAGAAGTTCGCCGCGCAGGGCGTGGCGTTCGTCGCGGTCCATCAGCCGCGCTCGGAGGCCGAACTCGACGTGGCGGCCGTCACGGCCGATGCCGTCGAGAACATGAAGCTCACGCAACCGGTCGCGATCGACAACCAGCACACCATCGTCGGCCGCTTCCAGAACGAGTACGTACCGGCGTTCTACGTGTTCAACCGCAAGCACGAACTGCGGCACTTCCAGGCGGGCGGCAAGGGGTTCGACCGCATCGAGACGGCCATCGCGCGCGCCTTGGACGAACCGGCGGACGAGGAGACGCTCGACGCGGACGCCGCGCCGACGGGAACGACGTGATATGCACAGACTGACGTCGCGCTGGAGTCGCGGCGGTGCGGGCGTCACCGTCTCGATCCAGGGCGGCGACGCCTCCTCGTCCGCCATGCAGCGCTAGGCGCGACCGTCCGTGAACGCGCTCTTCTTCGAACGCTTCGGCGGACCCGAGGTCTTGCGGTACGGGCCGCTCCCCGATCCGCGACCGGCCGGCGACGAGGTGCTCGTACGGACCGGCGCGATCGGCCTGAACTTCGCCGACGTCTACCGGCGGCGCGGGAACTACCATCTGGCCGGCGCGCCGCCGTACGTCGCCGGCTACGAGGCGGCCGGCTCGATCGTCGATACGGGCGAGCGCGTCGCGTTCGCCGACAGTTCGTTCGCGAACGCGGAATTGGTCGCGGTCCCGCGCGAGAAGCTGATCCCGCTCCCCGCCGATATCTCGGACGAGACCGCGGCGGCGCTGCTCTTGCAGGGCCTGACCGCGCACTTCCTGACGCACGATAGCCACGCCGTGCGCGCTGGCGAGCGCGTGCTGGTGCATGCGGCGGCGGGCGGCGTCGGGCTGCTGCTCGTGCAGATCGCCAAGCTGCTGGGCGCGTACGTCGTCGGGCTGGCGTCGTCGGAGCCGAAGCGCGCGGCGGTGCTGGAGGCCGGTGCGGATCGCGCGCTCTCGTACGACGAGTGGCAGGCCGAACGCGACTTCGACGTGGTCTACGACGCGGTCGGTTCGACGCTCGCGGGGAGTTTGGCGGCCGCGCGCACCGGCGGCCACGTGGTCTTCTACGGGATGGCCGGCGGCGATCCCGAGCCGGTCGATCCGCGCGTGCTGATGGATCGCTCGCTCACGCTTACCGGCGGAGATCTGTGGAACGTGCTGCGCACCGGCGCCGACCGGGTGACGCGCGCCGATGCGCTCTTCGAGTGGGTGCGCGGGGGCCGCTTGCGCGTGCGCGTGGCCGAACGCTTTCCGCTCTCGCGCGGTGCCGAGGCGCATCGCCTCCTCGAAAGCCGCGCCGCCATCGGGAAGATCCTGCTTGTTCCTTAGCGTCGTGGCGCTGGCCGCGCTCGCCGAACTCGCCTCGCCGAACGACGCCTATCGCGCGGCGCTCCAGACGATGCGGTCGCTTCCCGTGCCGTCGTACGTCACCTACCGAGCGGATCTGGATCCCGGCGACGCGACCATCTCGCTCACGAATCTCGCGGACGGACGCATCAAGCCGCGCATCGTCATCGGCGCCGGATACTATCCGGGCTCGTCGTTCGACGCGACCTACCGCGCGAGCGATGGACTTGCCGCGATCGCGGTCGACCCCGGCCGGTATGCCTATACCAGTCTCGCCCTCTTCGATCCGACCTGGAACGGCGTCGCGCTGTGGCTGCGGCGCGGACTGCTGGCGACGATCGACCGGCCGAGCGCGACGCCCGGGCCGGAGGCGACTCCGACGCCCGCCAAGCTCCCGGCTACCATCCTGACCGTCACCGCGTTCGACCCGAACGCGTATCGCGTCGAAGACGCCGGCGTCGGCTGGTGCGGATCGGATCCGGGGCGCATGCTGCATCTCACCGCGAGCCGCGACGTGCAGCGGCATCCTCTGCAGCGCATCCTGATCGACGCGATCGACGGACGGATCTGTCTCGCCCGATTCGCCGCGAGCGGCAGCGAGGGACCGGCGCAATTCGACGGCTACGTCGAACTGCAGCTCGGTCTGGTGAACGGCTATCCGATGGTGACGGACGGCTACGTCGATGTCGGCGTGCGCGAGAGCGGCGAGCGCATCGGCTTCGCTCACGTCCGCTTCCACTATCGCGACGTGCACACGCCGTAGGGCTTGCCGGCCGCGATCTTCCCCGCTCCGTAGCCGCCGCTCGCGCGCGTTAATCCCTCTTGAGAACGCGGAGGGGCGCTTCGTGCTAGGCTCGGGGTGAACAGGAGGTCGCCTTGACACGTCTCGTCCTCGTCCTCGTCCTCGCCGCCGGCGCGCTGCTCGCGCTCTCCCTCGCCGCTCGCGTCTGCGCGCAGACGCCCGCGCCTTCGCGCGGCTGCACCACCGACGTCGCCCACCAATTCGACTTCTGGGTCGGCGATTGGAACGTCTACGATCCGCACGGCGTGCTCGAAGGAACCAACACGGTGACGCTCGAGTACGGGACGTGCGTCGTGCACGAACACTGGAACGGCGTCGCCGGCGACCAGGGGGAGAGCCTCAATTTCTTCTACCATCCGACCGGCAAGTGGCACCAGACGTGGGTCTCGAACGGCGGATTCCTGTTCCTCGACGGCGGCATGGTCGGGAAGGCCATGGTGTTGACGGGTACGCGCACCGCGAAGGCGGGGAAGCGCATGGACCGGATCAGCTACACGCCGGGCCCCGATGGAAGCGTCCGCCAGGTCTGGGACGTCTCGACCGACGGCGGCAAGACCTGGACGAACACCTTCGACGGGAACTACGTCAGGAAACCGGGTTAGAAGTACCGCCCTCGATAGGCCGCGCGCCCGCTGACGACGGAGCGAACGGTTTGCGGCGCATCGTCGCCGATCGTCTCGTTGAGGCTGTCCTGCCACGCCCATACGATCAGATCCCGCAACTCGCTCGCACCGTAGGCCAAGCGTGCTTCTGCAAAGGCGGTGGACTCCGGCGACGCGTGCGCGAAGCCGCCCGCTTTGGCGATCTTGTAGAGCGGTTCGACCATCGCGTTCGAACCGGCGAGGTAGGACTCGATGGAGGCCAGGACTTGCCGGTCGCCGGCGAGTCGCGCGTCGTGGGGCACGTGGAGCGGGGCGAGACGCTTCGCGACTCCCGCTTGCGTGATGAACCGCTCGACGAAGTCGGATTCGAAGAGATCGTGGAAGTGCGGCGAGTCGGAGTAGCCGTTCGGATTGGGGTAATCGCCCCAACCGTTGAAGTGCACCGTGATGTGGAGCGGCTGGGAGGCGTCCGCCACGTAGTGCCCCCACACGCCGGCGTCGCGTAAGACGAGAGCCTCGTCGACCCGCGCGGCCGCTCGCGCTTTCGCAAGCGTCGACGCCGGACCGTGGGCCGCTTCGTAATCGTCGACGCGCCAATAGGCGAAGTCCATGCGCAATTGCTGCCAGCCCTCGAGGATGGAGTACGGCACGAAGCCCATCTTGTATTGATCGGTCCCGTGCGCGCGCAGGGCCGTGTCGTACGCTTCGCGCGTCGGGGGCAACGCGCGGAGCGGAATCCCTCCGACCGTGTCGTCGCCTTGCAGGTCGAGATAATGTCCGGGGTCGTTGGCCGCATCCCATGCGATCCCCGCGCCCTTCTGCAGGTCGAGATAGGTGCCAAGGTTCGAGAGCTCGGCGATCGCGGCCGGCGTGCGCATAAAGGCCGGCATGCTCGCGGGCAGCGAGACGGCCGCGAGATGATTGACGATCGTATGTCCCTTGAGCCCCCACGCGGACGCTGCGGAGACCGAGAAGGCGAACGTCGCGATGCAGAGCGCGCTCGATAGGGCCGGGCGAAGAAGACGGTTGCTCATAGATCGCGCGTTGCCCCGCCTGGCGGCCCATCCCCTCCCGAAGCGGCGAGACGCGAATTGATGACGCACATCGCTTTGTCTGACGAAATGGGTCGGGGCCCCGACTCGACGAGCAGGGGCTCACTACGTTTGCGACCGAAGGCCGCCAGCAACATCGCAATTTTCAGGAGGCCGGAAGATGAGAACTCTTTGCATCGCGCTCGTCGCCGCACTCGCGCTCTGCTGCGCTAGCGTCACCGTCGCTCTCGCCGCGTCGTCGTCCATTTCCGGCACGGTCACGGACGAGACCGGCGCGCCGATCGCTGCGGCGACGGTCAGCATCAGAGGCGCCGCTCGCTACAGTACGGCGACCGATGCAAAGGGAGGATTCAGCGTCGACGTCCCGCCCGGCCTGTACAGCATAGCCGTCACCAAGGCCGGCTTCGCGAGCGCGACGCAAGGCGACATCGTGGTCGTCGCCGGGCTGCCCGCCGTGCTCAGCGTACGGATGGAGCGCACCACCTTTTCGTCGCTGCACACGATCGCGACCGTACGCTCGGGTTCGGGGGCCGGGACGATCAATACGAGCGCCGCGTCGGCGAACGTCGTGAGCGCCCAGGCGTTCGTCGATCAGGGACAGACCCAGGTCACCCGCGTCCTGAGCCAGGTGCCCGGTCTTCAGATATCGTTTCCGTCCAACTCGTCCAACGCGGCGGCTCCCGGCGCGATCACGATCCCGAACATCCGCGGCGCGACGTCGTACGAGACCGCGTCGCTGATCGACGGACACCCGATCTCGGTCGGTCAATACGGCGACAACGTGACGACGTTCCTCAACGCGAACATGTTCGGCACGGTCGAAGTCGTCAAGGGCCCCGGTGCCGAGTCGAATGTCGTGAACAATGCCATCGGCGGCACGACGAATTTCCGCACCAAGAGTCCGACGCTGACGCCGGAGGCGGAGATCTCGTTCGGATTCGACAATCGCGGCGGCTCGATGACGAACTTCAGCTATTCGGACACCGTCGGTAGGCTCGGCTTCATCGCCGACGTGGCGACCTTGAACGACCCTTCGGCTTTGAACGGGCGGTCGGTCTACTTCGATCCGTCGGGCGGTTCGTACGGCGGAGGCACGCTGAGCGGTACGACGACGGACACCAACAACTACCGCGGCACCTCGAGCAGCATCACGACCGGCTATTCGCTGCTGGCCTGCTGCTACCGGCTTTACGGCAACCTCGATCAGACCGCCGAGCTCCTAAAGCTGCGTTACCGGCTCTCTCCCGCGACGATCGCGACCGTGAGCTACCTCGGCGGCCAGTCCTACAGCGACCAGAACGGCAATACGTCGGCCTTCACGGACGCGACGTTCGCGCCCGACCCGGGGTATACCGGATCGCTCGCACCCGGTCCCATCCAAGTCGCGAACGTCTTCGCCGGCGCGTTCAGCGGCGAGATCAACAACGAACCCATCTTCCAAGCCGAAGTCAGCTCGACGCTGGGCAAGGACGCGGTGCTGGCACGGTACTATCATGCGGCGATCACGCGGTTCCAGTATCAGGGCAGCAATCCGACGGCGCTCGACTACAACACGCTGACGCTGTACGGGACGTCCGGCGGCACGCAGTTCAACGGAGGCGCCCCTTCGAGCGTCGGCTTCGGCGACTACTACAACGAGCCCGAGACCGATAAGCTCTCCGGCGGGACCTTCGAGTACCAACATCCGTTCGGGGCCGACGATCAGCTGACGTTCTCGGTCGATCGCACGTATGCCCAAAGCATCGATTACTCGGTCTTCGGCGGACCGTTCTACGCGTTCAACCTCCCGCCCGGAACGTCGCAGACGCAGACGACGTACCTGCTACGCGGGCACGTCTACCTCGGCTCCAAGCTCGAGGCGACGTTGAGCAACTACCTCAACACCTACAGCAGCACGTACCCGGTCGGCTGCCCGCCGGGCCCGGATGGCTGCAATACGTTCGACGCCGCGGTCAATGGGACCGGAGTCGCTTTCCAGACGAGTACCAGCGCGCATTACGATCCGCGGCTCGGTCTCGTCTACCGCCCGAGCGCGAACTCGTCCATCCGGCTCGCGATCGGCAGCACGATCGCCCCGCCGTTCCTCGGGCTGCTCAACCAGATCGCCTCGACGCCGGCATACGACTCCGGAAATCAGGTCGCGATCGAGCAGCAGAGCAACGGCGACCTCAGGCCGGAGACCGCCTTCGGCTTCGACCTCGGCGGGGACGTCCGGCTGAGGGACAACGCCACGGTCATATCCGCCGATCTGTATCGGACGAATCTGTTCAACCGCTTCTTCGGACAGACGGTCGCGACCGGACTCACCTGCGGCGCGATCGCCTGCGATGGCGGAGCGCCCGCCGGCACGCCGATCCTCAATCAGACGAACGTCAACATCAGCAACGCTCGTTTCGAAGGCATCGAATTCGAGATCAAGCGCAGTCCGCCGGTCGGGTTGGGCTACGATATCTCCGGCGCGCTGCAGCGCGGTTATTATTACAACCTGCCGCAATACTTCTACTGTTCGATCCCTGGGCCCGGGTGCACGCCGGACCAGAACCTTAACGTGATCGCCGGCCAGAATACGAACGGCGTCGGCGTGGGCATCGGCGGCCAGTCGTACAACGGAAACATGCGTATCCCGTATTCGCAGGCCAATGCGGAGATCTCGTATCGCTTCGTCAACGGAGCATACGCCGCGTTCGGAGACACGTACTACGGCAACAACAATTCGCTCAACGAACCGGGGTTCGGCATCGCCTATGCGACCTTGCGGTATCCCATCGGTCAGACGCTCGCGCTGCAGCTCTCGGGAGACAACCTATTCGCGGCGTATCCGGGCATTCTGCCGATCTACGGCGGCGGCCGCCCGATCTCGCTCGCGAACGGGCTGACGGCGGCGACGACCGGCAACGTGCTCGGGCCGGCGACGTTCCGGCTGGTGCTCACCGCCAAGCTTCCCTAGATGTCAAGACCACGCGGATTGTTTACAGGCGCCCAGCCTCAGGAGGGGCGCCTGTTGCTTGAGCGCCGAGTGCGGGCGCTCCTGGTTGTAGTAGTCGAGCCAGGCCGGTAGGGCGGCCTTTCTGGCTT